>OATU01002034.1_pt1 | contig 10822 bp, 8 predicted proteins | sample 1516711 | NCBI WGS metagenome assembly OATU01 (sample SAMEA2579971, study PRJEB22360) | human gut metagenome | biome: human gut; feature: human-associated habitat; material: faeces | place: Denmark | collected 2008/2010 | reverse complement strand
TATAATATAAATCGTCAAGGAATTTAATGTATATTGAGTTCCCTGGCGATTTTTTGTATTATACTATATAATGAAATAATATTTGATATAAAATTACATAATAAATAGAAAAATAAAAATGTAAAATAGAGGTGCGTTATGAAAGATAAAAGTGTAAAAGAAATAAAAGAAATAGTAGAGAATTTAAATGAAGATCAATATGGTGAATATATAGATATATTAAATGAAGATAGTAGAAAATCTGTTCAAAATATAGCAAAAAGTTTAAGTAAGAAATTAGATAAGATAAAAAAAGAAGAAGAAAGATTAGAGTTTATAAATACATTTGAAAATGAAGGGTATGCAAATGGTTATCTATACATAGGTGGAGTTGATGAAGCAGGAAGAGGACCTTTAGCGGGACCAGTTGTGGCCAGTGTAGTAGTATTTGAAAAAGGCACAAAAATTCCATATATAAATGACTCTAAAAAGCTTTCAGAAGCTAAAAGAGAGGAATTATTTGATATTATAAAAGAACAAGCCCTAGATTACGGAATAGGTATAGTTGATAATGAAGAAATTGATGAATATAATATATTAAATGCTACATATATGGCTATGAATAAAGCATTAAATGCGTTAAAGAAAAAGCCAGATTATCTTCTTTTAGATGCAGTTACTATACCTGATTTAGATATAAAACAATTCCCTATAATAAAAGGAGATGCGAAGTCTATATCTATAGCAGGAGCTAGTATACTTGCAAAAGTAACAAGAGATAGACTTATGTATAAATATGATGAGATATATCCACAATATGGCTTTAAACATCACAAAGGATATGGTACTAAAGAACATTATGAAGCTATTGAAAAATATGGAATAACTCCGATTCATAGAAAAAGTTTTTTAAAGAATGTGCTATAATTAATATAAGACAAATTCTTACAAAAACACAGAAAATGAAACTTTATTAGAGATTTAGGAGGATGAAATATGGATTACAAAGACGTTTTAAAAAGCGCAAGAGAAAATTTAAATGGTAGTTGCAAAGTATGTAAAGTATGTAATGGGATTGCATGCTCTGGTGAAGTTCCAGGAATGGGTGGTAAAGGAACAGGTTCTGCATTTACTGAAAATATGAAAAGTCTAGAAAAAGTTAAAATAAATATGAGAGTGTTGCATGATGTTAAAAATCCAAATACATCAGTAGAAATGTTTGGTAAAAAAATGAAAGCTCCTATATTTGCTGCTCCAGTATCAGGAACAACTTTAAATATGGGTGGAAAATATACAGAAAAAGAATATATATCATGGGTAATAGAAGGATGTCTAAAAGCTGGTATTTATCCAATGGTAGGAGATACAGCAATAGAAACTTTCTTAACGGATAATTTAGAAGTATTAAAAGAAAAAAATGCAGATGGTATAGCATTTATAAAACCATGGGAAAATGATGCTATAATTTCAAAAATGAAGTTAGCTGAAGATGCAGGTGTATTTGCCCTAGGAGTAGACGTAGATGCATGTGGTTTAGTTACTTTATCACTTCACGGTAAAAATGTAGAACCTAAAACTTTAGATAAAATAAAAGAATTAAAACAATCTACAAAATTACCATTTATATTAAAAGGACTTATGACTGTAGATGAAGCTATACTAGCTGCAGAAGCTGGTGTAGATGCAATAGTAGTATCTAATCACGGTGGTAGAGTTTTAGATTGTACTCCAGGAGCTGCAGATGTACTTCCACAAATAGCTAAAGCTGTAAAAGGAAAAACTAAAATACTTGCTGACGGTGGAGTTAGAACAGGTGTAGATGTATTAAAATTAATAGCTTTAGGAGCTGATGGAGTATTAATTGGTAGACCATTTGTAACTGCATCATTTGGTGGAGGCAGTGAAGGTGTAGAACTTTATGTAAATAAAATAATATCTGAACTTGAAGCTACTATGAGACTTACAGGATGTGCTACTATAGCAGATATAGATGAAAGAGTTATATTTAATGGGTAAATATAAAGTTAAATAAATATATCAAAAGATATGGGATAAATCGTATTTATATAGGAAAATTCCATATCTTTTTTATGTGTAAAATTAAAAATAAAACGATATCAATTTATATAATATGGTAATATAAATAATATATGAAGATAAATCTTATTTTGACAATTTTATAAAGAGCAGGTGAAAATGGTGAGAAGAGAGAGTATATTAAATTTAGATTATTTAAAAATAGAGGGAAATAATGAAAACTACATTTATTATGGAGGAGATCAAGAGTGGTTTAAAACTGCTTGGAGAAGAATATCAGGGTGTGGTCCGACAACAGCTTCAGCGATTATTATGTATGAAAATAGAAAAAATGATATCGAAGGTGTGAAAAAATATTCTAAATCAAAGTTTTTAGACTTGATGAATGATATATGGGATTTTATAACGCCTATAAAAGGAAAAGGCGTAAATACAGTAGATTTATTTTTTGAAGGATTTAAAAAATATACAAAAGCAAGACACGGTAAATATAAAGAGTCTATATTTATGAAGATACCAATAAATTTTGAAGATAGACCTAATAAGAAAGAAGTATTTAACTTTTTATATAAGGCATTAGAAAAAGACCACCCAATAGCATTTTTAAATTTAGATAATGGAAAAGAAAATAAGCTTCATAGATGGCATTGGGTCGCTATAGTAGGAATTGCATATGATGATTTAAGTGATAAACTAGAAGCTACAATTGCTGATGAAGGAATGCTAAAGAAAATAAACCTAGGTCTATGGCTAACTACTGCTAAAAATGAAGGTGGATTTGTTTATTTTGAGTAAACTCATAATTTGGATTTTGAAATATACACTAAAAAAGCTAAGTAGAAATTTGTATCTACTTAGCTTTTTTGATTTATTTATTTTTTAAAAGGACTTTTTATAACACTTATTTTATCATCTGTTTTTATAAGTTCAGATGTATTTTTATAAGATTGTTTTAAGTAACTTGAATTTACATAACTTGCTTTTTCTAAAATATTTCCAGCTATAGGAATTATTTCATACACAGTTTTAGAACCATTTTGGTATTTATCTACCCAAGTTGGAATACATTTAACTTTTTTTACTGTAGCTTCATTATTGCCTTTCTTTTCAATATCTATATCTACCATAAGACCATCTTCTGTGTACATACTTAAGACTTCTCTTCTTTGATTAGATATATAATTTCCAAGAGAATAAACAACTAAAGTTTCTTTTTTTCCATCAGTTGATTTTATTGTTTCTACAGGTTGAACAACATGAGGATGAGACCCTATTATAATATCTATTCCAGCATCACATAATTTTTGAGCAAGTTCAGTTTGGAATTTGCTAGGTGTTCTGCTATATTCATCTCCCCAGTGAATTATAACAATTTGCATATCTGTATCTTTTTGATATTTTTTAACAGTTGAATAAATTGTATTGAATGCTGTGTCTACATCTGAAATATCAAATACATTCATTAAATCGTTTTTTTCATCAGATACTTTTATACCATTTAGATATTTAGTGCCGTTTTTAATTTCTCCATAAGAATAAGCTGTAATACCTAATTTAATACCATTTACATTTTCTATAACATATTCATCATCAGATTTTTTTTCTCTAGTCCCTACTGTATCAAAGCCTTTTTTCTTTAATGTAGATAAAGTACGTTCTACCCCAAGACTAGACATATCAAAACTATGGTTATTTATAGTTGATAATAAATCAAATCCTACATTTTTTAAAGAATCTGCAAGTGCATCAGGTGTATTAAAAGTTGGATAAGAGCTATAAGCATACACATCGTCCCCACAAAGTGTTGTTTCTAAATTTGCCATAGCTAAGTCTGCATTTTTTATGTATTTTTTTACATATTTATAATTGTTGTCGAAAGAATATTTTTTAGTAGATGTATTATACTGAGCCTTAAGTTGAGGCATATGAGCCATTACATCACCACATGCAAGTAAAGATGCACTATAAGTTTTATTATCTGTAACCTTAGTTACTTCACTAGTTTTATTTGATTCTACAATATTTTCACTCCTGTTAAACATTTTGAAATAACCAAAAATAACTAGAACAATTGCTACAAGGATTATTAAGATTTTCCATTGTTTACTTAACTTCCCCTTATTTTGATATTTTTTAATTCCCATTTTAACCCTCCATTTGAAATGTTTTCATAATTTATAATATATTTATTTGTAAAAATTTTCAATTAAAAAATTAAAAAAGTGTATATATTGTAACCTTTATGACTAAAATACAAAAAAGATTTTAGGTGGAAGTTATGAATAATTATAAAATACTTAAAAATTTGGATAACGTTAAAAAAGGAAAAATAGGTGAAGAAATAGCAAGAAGATATTTAGTTTTAATAGGAATGAAAATAATATGTAGCAATTATAAAACTAAATTTGGTGAAATCGATATAATAGCAAAGCTAGAAAATAAAATTGTATTTATAGAAGTAAAATCAAGAACTTCAAAAGATTATGGACTTGCATGTGAAGCAGTAGACTATAAAAAAATAGGTAAAATCACTTCTGTTGCAAATCATTATCTTTTAACCAATAATATAAAAAATTGTGAAATAAGGTTTGATGTTATAGAAGTTTATTTTAATGAAGAAAAAATAAACCATATAGAAAATGCATTTTAGGAAAGGATAGATATGTTAAGTATAGTAAACTCATGTAATTTAATAGGAATAGATGGATTTATAGTAAATGTAGAGGTTGATATAACTAGAGGTATGCCGTGTTTTAATATAGTAGGTCTAGCTAGCATAGAAATAAAAGAGGCAAAAGAGAGAGTAAAGTCTGCGATTATAAATAGTGGATTTGAATTACCAGCAAAGAGAATAGTTGTAAACTTATCGCCAGCAGATATTAAAAAAGAAGGTTCCCTATTAGATTTACCAATATCTATAGGATTACTTATAAATTACATACAAAAAGAAAAATCTTACTTTGATGAAACAATATTTGTCGGAGAATTATCTTTAGATGGAAGTTTAAAAAAGGTTAGAGGAATTTTACCTATAGTTTTAAGTGCAAAACAAAAAGGGTATAAACGAATTTTTATACCGCATGAAAATTTAAAAGAGAGTTCTTATGTAGATGGAATAGAGATAATTCCAGTTAAAAATTTGAGAGAATGTATAAATTATATAAACGGAAAAATTGACTTAGATTTAAGTTCTGTGTTATATAAAAATACAAGTATACAAGAAGAAAAATATGAAGAAGATTTTGGGGATGTAAAAGGAAATTATTTTGTAAAAAGAGGTCTAGAAATTGCAGCAGCAGGAAATCACAATGTTATGTTAATAGGACCTCCAGGCTCTGGAAAAACTATGATGGCGAGAAGAATTAAAACGATAATGCCTGATTTAGATAAAGATGAAATGATGGAGATAAGCAAAATTTATAGCATAGCAGGACTTATAAACAACAATATAGGAATAATAAATAAAAGGCCATTTAGAGCACCTCATCATAGTGCTACAAATGTATCACTAATTGGAGGTGGTGCAAAAGCTATTCCAGGTGAAATAGTATTAGCTCATAGAGGGGTATTATTTTTAGATGAGATTGCAGAATTTAACAAAAAAACGCTTGAAATGTTGAGACAGCCCATAGAAGATGGAGAAATAAATCTATCTCGTTTAAAGTTTTATGTAAAATACCCGTGTAATATTTTGATTATAGCAGCTATGAACCCTTGCCCATGTGGATATTTTATGTCAAATATAGAATGTAAATGTACAGAATATGAAATGGCTAGATATAGAAATAAAGTATCAGGACCATTATTAGATAGATTTGATATTTTTTTAGATGTAGTTCCAATTGAGTTTGGAGAATTCAAAGACAATAATTTTACTGAAACTTCAAAGACTATAAAAAATAGGGTTCAAGAAGCGAAAAATATACAACGAAAAAGATTTGAAAATAGTGATATAAAAAATAATAATGAAATAAAATCATATCAAATTAATAAATACTGTAAGTTAGATGAAGATGCAAGTAAAATAGCAAAAAAAATATTTACTAAATACAATCTAAGCAATAGAAGTTATACAAAACTACTTAAAACAGCTAGAACAATAGCAGATTTAGATTTATGCAAAGATATAAGTAAAAATCATTTATTAGAAGCTTTTTCATATAGAAAAGGGTATTATAAATATTTTAAATGAGGTGATACTATGCAAGAGAGAGAAATGTATTTATTTTTATGTTCAATTTATAGAATAAGCCAAGAAGAGATAGATATTTTAAAAGCACAATTTGGGAAATTAGAGGTTTTGATGTACTTAGACGAAAAAGAAATTTTAAAAAATAAAAATTTAAATTCAAAATTATTGAAAAATATAGTAAAATATAGAAGTCATTCACGAATTGAAAACATAAAAGGGGTTTTGGAAGAAAAGGATATACAATATGTATGTTTTAGTGATGATGATTATCCAGAAAGTTTAAAGCATATACAAATGCCTCCACCTATATTATTTTATAAAGGTGATATTTCTATTTTAGATCATAGAAATAATATAGCAGTAATAGGATCTAGAGCACCTACAAATTATGGATTATATTGTGTAAGAAAGTATGCAAAAGAGTTATCAGATATTGGAATGGATATTGTAAGTGGACTTGCATTAGGAATAGACTCAGAAGCTCATTTGGCATGCATGAATGGAAGGTTTGGGAAAACAGTTGCTGTACTTGGAAGTCCTATTGATAATATATTGCCATCTAGAAATAGAAAAATAGCGGATAAGATTTTAGAAAATGGAGGAATAATAGTATCTGAGTTCTTTTTAGGTAGTAAAGTACATCCATTAAATTTTTCTTTTAGAAATAGAATTATAAGCGGACTAAGTGTTGCTGTTTTGGTAATCGAGGCAGCACAAAAAAGTGGGACAAAGAGAACATTTGATTATGCTGGAGATCAAGGAAAGACTGTATTTGCAATGACAGGAAGAATAAATGATCCTAAGAGCAGAGGTTGTATAGATATGATTATTGAGGGGGCAATACCATTTACCAGTGTAGAAAATATTTTTAGGGATAAAAGTGTTTTTTTAAATGCTAAAGAATTTTGTACTTTAAATAATTGTAAAGATAGTATAGAATATGATATTAAGAGTTTAAATTATGAAAAAAAAGAAATTTTAGAATTAATAAAACGACAAGGAAATATCAAAATAGACGATATTTGCAATTATACTGGAATGGATATAAAAACAATAAACTCAAATGTTAATGAATTATTAATAGACGATTATATTATTGAAATGGAAAATAAGACTTATGGATTTAATGTTTAACATAAAGAGTGGGGGTGTAATATATGGCGAAATCATTAGTAATTGTTGAGTCGCCAGCAAAGGCTAAAACAATAGAAAAATTTTTGGGGAAAAGTCATTATACAGTAAAGGCATCTGTAGGACATGTAAGGGATTTGCCTAAGAGTCAGTTAGGTGTAGATATAGAAAATAACTTTGAACCAAAATATATAAATATAAGAGGTAAAGGTGATGTAATCAAGGAGCTAAAAAAGGAAGCTAAAAAAGCTAAAAAAGTTTATCTAGCTACCGACCCCGATAGAGAAGGAGAAGCTATCTCATGGCACTTATCTTATATTTTAAATATAGATGAAGAAGAAAAATGCAGAATAGAATTTAATGAAATTACAAAAGATGCTATAAAAAAAGCTATAAAAAGTCCAAGAAATATAAATTTAAATTTAGTGGATGCACAACAAGCTAGAAGGGTTTTAGATAGATTATTAGGATACCAAATAAGTCCGATATTATGGCAAAAAGTTAGAAAAGGTCTAAGTGCAGGTAGAGTTCAATCTGTAACTACTAAGTTAATATGTGAAAGAGAAGAAGAAATAAAAGCTTTTGTACCTAAAGAATATTGGAGTATAGAACTTATTGCATCAAATAAAGAAGAAAATAACTTGGCACTAAAATTCTATGGAAAAGACAATGAAAAAATAGAGCTAGAAAATGAAGAACAAGTAAAAGAGATATTAAAAACGATAGAAAATGGAAGCTTAGTTGTAACTAAAATAGAATCTAGAAGTCGTAGAAAATCTGCTCCAAAACCATATACAACAAGTGTGCTTCAACAAGATGCTGCTAATAAATTGAATTTTACGACTAAAAAGACTATGATGGTAGCTCAAGAACTTTATGAAGGTATAGATGTAAAAGGTGAAGGAACAGTAGGTCTAATATCTTACATAAGAACAGACTCTAAGAGAATATCTGAAGAAGCTAGAGAAAAAGCCAAAGGTTATATAATAGAATCTATAGGAGAAAATTACTACAAAGATCATGCAAAAGATAGTAAAGGTAAAAAAGAAAAAAAGGTTCAAGATGCTCATGAAGCGATTAGACCTACTTCTGTAGATAGAACACCAGATAGTATAAAAGATTCTTTAAGTAAAGAGCAGTATAAATTATACAACTTGATTTGGAGAAGATTTGTAGCAAGCCAAATGGAAGATTCAGTATTTGATGTATTAAATGTTGAGTGTAAAATTGAAGATTTAATATTTAAAGCGACAGGTTCTAAATTAAAATTTGACGGATATACAAAAATATATAACTTTACAGAGAGAGAAGATAAAATACTTCCAAGTTTAGATGAGGGGGAAATTTTAAAAATACAAGAATATAATCCTCAACAACATTTTACTTCTCCACCACCAAGATATACTGAAGCTAGTTTAGTAAAAACTTTAGAAGAACTTGGAATAGGAAGACCAAGTACTTATGCACCAACTATTACTACTATATTAAATAGAGAGTATGTTGAAAAGGATGGTGCTAGTTTAGTTCCAACAGAGCTAGGTATAATAGTAACAAAAATACTAGATGAAAACTTCCAGAAATTTATGGAGGTAGATTTTACTGCTGATATGGAGTCTCAATTAGATCAAATTGAAGAAGGAAATGTAGAGTGGAAAAAGGTAGTCGAAGAATTCTATTCACCATTAGCTGAAGCAATTAGGGTTGCAATTGAAAAGATTGAGAAAGTAAATATGGATGAAGAAACTGACGAAATTTGTGAACTATGTGGTTCTAATATGGTGATAAAATACGGCAGATTCGGTAAATTTATGGCATGTAAAAATTATCCTGAATGTAAAAATACAAAGCCTATCGTAAGCAAAATTGGTGTAAAATGCCCAAAATGCAAAGAGGGCGATATTATAATGAGAAAAAGTAAAAAGAAAAAGGTATTCTACGGTTGTTCTAACTATCCAGATTGTGATTTTGTAGCATGGAATAAACCAGTTGAAGAGCCTTGTGAGGTTTGCGGTTCTTATATGTATGAAAAATATTCTAAATCAGGAACTAAAATAGTCTGTTCAAATAAAGAATGTAAACATGAAAAAATTATTGAACAAGACTAAAGTTATTGTCGAAAAATTATATTATTGAAATGAGTGAAAATTTTTAATATTTAATTATATTTATTGAATTGGTTATAAAAATATGTTAAGATTACATTGTACAAATGTTTAATTACAAACAGAATTATATTTTGATTTATATTTAGATTGACTGAAATTAAGGAGAGGATTATATGGCAAGCGAAGTACTACAAAAAACTAGAAGAATAAATAAAACTCTACAAACTAGTAGCGGAAGCAAAGTATCTTTCGACAAATTAGCTGAAACATTAGGCGAAGTTTTAGATGCTAATGTTTACGTTTTAAATACAAAAGGAAAAGTTTTAGGTTTATATTTAACTGATATACAAGACAGTTCAGTTATAATAGATGAAGATACAAAGCAAAAAAGATTTTCAATTGAATACAATGAAAGTTTACTTAAGATATCAGAAACACTAGAAAATTTAACTGGAGATGAACTTGTTAGGTTATTCCCAGAAGAACATGTAAGAAGTGAAAAATATCTTACTACTGTTCCAATACTAGGAAGTGGACAAAGATTAGGTTCATTAGTGTTAGCTAGATATAAAAAAGCTTTCAATGACGATGATTTAGTTATATCAGAATACAGTGCTACTGTAATAGGTATGGAAATATTAAAATCTTTAAGTGAAGAAATGGAAGTTGAAATGCGTAAAAAAGCAGTAGTTCAAATGGCAATAGGAACACTTTCTTATTCTGAACTTGAAGCAGTTGAGCATATATTCAATGAACTAAATGGGAATGAAGGTCTATTAGTAGCTAGTAAAATAGCAGATAGAGTTGGAATAACAAGATCAGTAATAGTAAACGCTCTAAGAAAATTTGAAAGTGCAGGCGTTATTGAATCAAGATCTTTAGGTATGAAAGGTACTCATATCAAAATACTTAATGATAAATTAATACCTGAACTAAAAAAAGTAAGAAATAATTATTAATCTATAGATTTATCAAAAAATCCTTCTTTATTATAAAGGAGGATTTTTTGATATACAAATACATAAATAGATTATTAGATAAGGAGGCAATATGCAACCCTTAGCAGATAGATTAAGACCAGAAGCAATAGAAGATATGGTGGGGCAATCTCATATAATTGGAAAAGGTAAAATAATAAATAGATTAATTGAAAATAAAACAATACCAAATATGATTTTATATGGGCCACCAGGGACAGGAAAGACAACATTAGCTAATATAATAGCTAATGTAACAGGTAAAAAGTATATAAAACTAAATGCTGTTAATTGTGGAGTTAAAGAGATTAAAGAGGCTATAGACAACAGTAAAAGAGATTTGTTTTCATATAGTGGAATAAGACTTATGTTAGATGAAATTCAAGCATTAAATAAAAAGC
>OATU01002032.1_pt1 | contig 10829 bp, 8 predicted proteins | sample 1516711 | NCBI WGS metagenome assembly OATU01 (sample SAMEA2579971, study PRJEB22360) | human gut metagenome | biome: human gut; feature: human-associated habitat; material: faeces | place: Denmark | collected 2008/2010 | reverse complement strand
ACTTCCGCCGAGTCGCCCACGGCCAACGTGTCTTGCCCGGCCACTTGTGCCCGGGTGCCCATCGTGACCGAAAGCAGCAGAAAGACTGTCATCGCGAAAAACTTCACGCATCCCATATTCCTTTTCATGGCCATAATCATCTGTTTCACTTTGCAAATATTGGAAAAATAATCGAGAAACGGGCATCACGCAGCGGAAAAGTGATGAGGAGGGTGGGGAGAACGGGTGGAAGGCACGAAAAAGGCCCGTGACACGCCTTCCATGTCACGGGCCGGAAAAGTTATCTCTTTACCAACTTTCTACCTTTTATGATATAGATGCCCTTGGGCAACCGCCTGAAGTCGCCCACTGTGCCTACCTGTCGGCCGGTGGTGTCGAATATGGGGGTATCCGCAGCCGGCTGCTGCTCACCGGCCTTCACATCGGCCACGTCCGTAGGGTCGTTGTCATAGTGGTTTATGGACAGTGTGGAAAGTCCGACACCGGCCGAAGGGTTGCGGAGGAAGTAGGCCCGGAAAGCATTGATGGGGCCGGCTGTCCGGACGAAGGCGTTGCCCTCGGAGTTGAGCCGGTAGACCTCGCCGAGGTCGGTGGTCGACAACACGCCACGGAAACCGTAGTCTTCGATGATTGTTCCCGGAGTGGCGTAGGCATCGATGAGCACATTGGTACCCACAAACTGCACCTCTCTGTCGGTGGTGGCGTTGGTGTTGCCATTGTGTTCTCCTGCCCATGCCACGATGTAGGGCGTGTTGGCCCGCATTCCGGTCACGTGCTTGAAGAGCAGCGAGTTGCCGGCATTCCCCATGTAGCGTTTCACCTGCAAGGCCTGCGGAGCGGCATTAGCCGACCGAGCCCAACTCACGGGCGTGCCGTTTCCGTTTTTGAGGCTGTTCACTTCAAAAGGCAGCACGATGGTGCTCCATCCCTTTTGCCCGTTGGCAGCGAGCCACCGTCGGCGCGTGTAGACCGCCTTGTCGGCATAGAAGGAGCTGCCGACGAAGAAATCGTAACCGTCGGTGAGCCTCAATTCGCTGATGTTGTAGCCCTTGACCACGTTGCACGCTTCCAACCCTGCAGGCACGGGCACATTGAGGTCAACAAGATAGACGGTGTTCGGATTGTCATTGGGATGCACCACGTTCACCCCGGCCACTCCGCGCATGTCGACGAAGGTGGCTTTGGCGGGTATGCTGATGGTGGGTGCCTGCCGCATCACCTGCACCAGCCCTTCTGCATTGAAGCAGGTCACACTGGGCACACAGGTGTAGACGGGACTCCATGCAAACTCCCGGCCATCGGCAAAGGTGATGCGCAGGATGTATTCACGTCCGGGTTCAAGGTCGGTGAAATGGAACCGGTGGGTCTCCCCATGCGTGTTGGCAGGCATGAAGACGGGGACATCTTTCATGCCGACCACCTCATTGACATCAAGCAGCAAAGCCACCTTGAACATACCTTGATAGTCGATGGAGTCGCGGTTGAGCAACTTGATGCTTGCCTCCATGATGCTGCCATAGAAGTGGCTTCCTTCCGAATTTGCCACGTGCAGGCCGGCGAAAGCCAGTGTCCTCGGGTCTTCCGGAATAAGAGGAGGGTCGGGCTCCACTGGCGGCGAAGGCGGCTGCCCCGGATTCTCAGGATCTTCAATGGGATCGTTGCCCTCGCCCACACCTATGCCACCCGAACAGAAGGGGTCTTTGCCCTCCTTGTCAAGTGAAAGCCAATAATTCCACATCCCTTCAGCGTTGGGCACGAAATAGAACAAGCCCTCCGAAAGACCGTTTTTGGCAAAAGTGACGGCTGTGCAACTCCGTGGTTTCCCCTTGTCGGGCGTGCGGCTGGCAAAGAAGTAAACGGGCTGGTAGCTTTCGTTGCCTTTGTGGTCGAAGGTCACCTTGACATTTTGCGGCCAATCGGGCTTCATATTGGCAGGGAAATCAACTTGTACGACGGTGATGTCGTTGAGTTCGCTCATCTGCCTCATCTGCATTGTCCCGTCGCCGGCCACCGTCACTTCGGTGTAGTTTTCCTGCGGATTCACGACATTGGGATAAAACCTTGTGGTGCCCATGAGCCGGGAGATGGGAATCACGCGATGCACTCCGGGTTTCGACGAGAGGGCGTCTACCGAGAAGTCCCATGCCCAAAAGCCCTTGGTGGCACCCACACCCTTGTGCGAATAGGTGTACACGGGTGTGATGAAGCCGTCTTGGGCTATCGTCCCCAGTCCGAACTCCACGTCGATGGAGGTAGAGGTGGCATTCCAATAGTCGTAGCTGATGGTCTTTTCCGCCTCTTTGAAGGTGAAGAAATGACTCCTCATCACGTTGGTCTCGTCGATGTGGAAAGGCACTCCGTCGGGCGGCTGGATGCCTATGATGACATTTTGGTTGAGCGAATAGCCGTCGCTTGTGGGACTGGCTCCGGCTCCCGTGTTGTCGCCGGGGTTGAGCACCGACAGCACGTAGTTGCCGTCGGCATTGCCGCCCCATCCCCAATTCACGTGGAAAAGTCCGTCGGCCGTGTATCCGTCGATCACCATCGCATGACCGCCTCCGGTGTTGGAGGCCGCCATGAACACCGGACGGCCGGCTGCCAGTTCGGCACAGATGGTGTCGGTGAACTCCCGTCGGGTGGTGCGGCTGCGATAAACTACGCGCACGCCGTCATCATATCCGAAGTGATACTTCAATGCGTCGGTCACATTCCCTGTGCCTCCGGCATTTGAGATGCGGCCCCAGCGCATACCCACGGCCTGTCCCACACATCGCATGAGGGTGGCCACGGCCTCGTTTTGCGCCTGTGATGTGGCCCCTTCCTCATGGTTGGCAACCATCTTGTCCCAGGCTAAGGGTGTGCCTTGTCCGATGGCGGGCACCGAAACGCTCTTCACGCCGTCTACGGTGACATATTTGCAGCTCAGGGCAGGGATGTCCGTGAGTGTGGCTTCCGGGTGTCTGTGATGCTTCATGATCTGTGCCACGGCCGTGGCCACGCAACCTGTCACACTGCGCAGCTGTTCGCCCTCATACGTGAAGTAGTTGGGACACAGGTCGTTATAGGGGGCATACTGGTTCCACTCCATCTTCAGCAGTGGCTCCACAGCATTTGGAAGTCCGGCCCGGATGGGGCGGGAGGGGGCTTGCGCCACTACCTTGAGTGTCGAGACGCTCTATTTCGTCGATGTAGCCTTGCAGGAAGGCCCGCGCATTTTGGGGCAGTCTGTCTTCCCTGAACGAGCCTTTGTCGGCGTAGCCCAGTATCGGTGTGGTGCGGTCGTCGGCCGAAACCACGACGAAGCCGTCGCCGGAAGCGGCATTGAATACATAATAAAAAGTTTTCCGCGTGTTACGGTTGCTTTGTCTTCTTATGGCCTTATGGGGCTGTTGTCGGCTTTCCACGCTCTTGCCGCGTGCAGCCATGAAGTCTTCCGCAATCTTTTTCGCCTTCTGTTGGTTGATCTCTCCGGCGAACGCCGTAACGGAAAAAAACAGCGGTAGTAGCGAATACAGAATGTGTCTCATGTTGTAAATGACTATTAGTCTGTTCTGTTAAACTTTGAGTTTCATTTCGTCGGCTGTGGCAACTTGCCTGCGGGATGCTCCCACACGTTGCTGCTCGCTTGCAGCTCGTGCCATCACGCCATGTTGCAAATATAAATAAAAAAGTCGAAACCGCAATGCGTCAAGGGCTTAAAATGATGCCTCGGATGGAAAAGTTTTACAGTATTTTACATTCCTGACGGCTGAAAGCTGTCACAGTGAGGATTTAGCCGTGGGTCGGGCATCAGACGATGAAGTGCGGATGCTCCTCATCGCCGAAAGCTTCCGTGAAAGCGAAGCCTTCATATTCGAATGCCTTCAATGCTTCAGGCGATTGCAGTCCGCCGGCAATGATGAAGCGCGTCATGGCTCCCCGGCAACTTTTGGAGTAGACGGTGACATTCTTGAGTTTGCCGTTTTTAATGACGAAGAACTGCGGTTGAACGATGCGCACTTCGCGGCGCACCCGTTTCCAGTCGAACAGATGCTCCATTTCTTCGGTGGCGAGGTGTACGAGCACGCCGTCGTCGGTCTTCACACGCCCGATGAGCAAGTCGGTGAGCCGGTTTTTCCAGTAGCCGAACATGTTGAGGCCGCCTGCCTGTTCGAGCGTCACTTTGCCTTCCAACCGATAGGGATGTATGCTGTCGAGCGGCCGCAGCAGACCGTAGAGGAAGGAGGCGATCCACAGATGGTCTTGTGCGAAACGGAACATCGCCTCGTCAAAACTCCCGGCTTGCAGACATTTATAGGCTTGGCCGTAATAGCCGAGCACAGCGGGCAACTGTCCGCCCTCATCGAAAAACTGCAAATAGCGTTTTTTCGTCTCTTTGGCCAGTGTCTCGCTGCAATGCAGGGCGGCCGCCAGTTCTTCCACGGTCCAGCCGCTCAGTTCGGCGGCGAAGCGTCCGGCATCGTCGGCGAAGTGCGGCCGGGTGACGAAAGGAGTCGCCACCGGCGTACTGTCATTCATGATTTTGGCACATGCCAGAAGTATTTGCATCTTCCTGTCGTGTTGAAGTTTCGTTCCACCTTTTTATATATAAAGCTTCTGTGTGGGGCGGATTCTACGTGCAAAATTACGTTTTTTCTTCTGAATATGCAAGCATTCTTTCTGCCTATCGCGCCAATCCTTCTGCATCATCCGGTTCATCAGCATTTCGTTTTTCGCAAGAGGGCGATGTCGTTTGTCGGTTTTATGTTTTGTGCGAGACCCTTGCACCATCTGTGCATGGGCCTTGCACAAGTGGTGCAAAGTCTTCGCGCGATGCGTGCAACAGCCATGCACCATTCCCGATGTTGGCGGTTGGGCGAACGACTTTGCAGCAAACGGATTGGAAACCGGCACCTCCGGAGATGGATTCTCACCGGCATTATCGGGCGAACATGCCTACGGCAAAATTCGCCAATGATGGAACAAGCACTTGTGCAAGGGGTAAATGATTGGTAAGCCGCCACTTCTCTTTCTGTATTTCCGGCTATACAGCTAACGCGCCTTATGATAAATAGCAAACGGGAGGGAATGAAGACAATCCCCCACATAGGTTTGCAGGCGCACCGGTCACGCCTCAAGGGCCTCGATGAAGTCGCGATGAAAGGTCGAGAAGAGCGTGAGTATTTCGCGGCGATCGGCCTCCGCCAGTGCCCAAAGACTGCTGCCGGCATCGTTCGGGAAGTTGTCGTCGGCATCGGCTTGATAACTGTTTGGCGGCGTGACAATGCTGCTGCCTGCATCACTGCGATGATTGGCAATGCGTTTCACGCAGCGGGCTATCTTGCGTTTGTTGTTGCGTGCCTGAAGCCGGTCGCCCTGTATCGGCTTCATGGCAGAATATGAACATGCCGTGAGTTTGTGCATGAAACGCTCGAAACGGTTGTAAAGCAAGGCCTGGCGCATCATCTTCTCCGGATTGTCGTCAAGATCGGCCATGTCGAGCAGTCCGTCAAGATGCTCAAAACTCCAGTCGGCCTCCTTCAACCAAAACCATTGGAATCCGAGATGCGCCTCCAACTGCATGAGCTGTTTCAGCAAGTCGTTTTCACCTTCGGATTCTTCGGCCGTGAGCCGACCGAACGCATAGCGCACCAAGGCTGTGGGCTCGCATTCGGGAACAGGTTCGCTTGTCGGCAGACTGCCCGCCAGTGAGATGCGCCAACGGTTGTTCCGGTTTTTCACCAAGGCCGTGTGTGCTCCCATGAGCAGTTGGCTGAGCGGTCCTTCGGCCCCAATTTCATCAACTACGGCCAACTTGTTGCGCAGATCGCGCACGGCCAACCGCCCATTCTCGCGCTGCACACAGAGATAGTTGAGCCGCCCGTCGTCGAGCAACACGGAAAAGCGGTCGTTGGCCTCGCTGCCGGTAAAGGCGTAAGTGTAGCGCGTCACATCGTCGTAAGGCACTTCCATTTCGCCGGAAACAGCGTTGCCATCGGCGTTGCGGAGCGAAAAACCGGCAAACGGAATCTTCAGCGTCAGGGTGAACGGATGCCCGTCGTATGGTGTAAGACGGCAGCGGATACCCTTTTCGGCCTCGAAATCTTCCTTGCGAAAGAGGTACCCCTCGTCGGTGACGGTGGCTTTTTCCACCTCCACTTCGCCGTAAGGCCAGCTGATATTGAATACTGTAGCATCGTCGGTTTGATTCACCAACCGGATGAATTCGGCCGGCGGCATGCCCAGGTTGACCACTCTGACAGGCTCCACCTCCTCATCGCCGTCGCCAAGTGCCTGCACGAGCATCTCGCCCACCATGGCATCGTCTTCCCATTCTTCGGCATCGGGGGCCTTGAATACGACGAAAGTGAGTTTCACCGGTCTGCGCCCGCCGTCTTCCCGGCAAAGGAAGAAAGTCGTTTCGCCCGGCAAGAACACCGGTGTGGTCAAAAACTGGTTGCTGCAAAGTGGACTGTAGCCGACTTCTGTCCACGTAGAAGATGTGTGTGGTGTGTTATCCTTGTTAGCTGTCATTGTATAAAGTAGTTTGTGTTCGCCCGAGGCGAAAAAAGTGATGCAAAGGTAACAAAAAAACAGCGAACACAAAAGAAGGCGGAAGACTTTTTGTTGTCTTCCGCCTGTAACTTTTTTCCGACTTCTTTTGTCGGATGCCATTACCTATTAGGCTGGCCTTTTGTCAATTTTAGGTTGACCTTCAACAGGTTCCTATTTCTGTGGGCTAAGATAGTGTTTTTACCGATACGCTCCAAACATTCCGGCCATTATTTTTCGATTTTAACATTGTTGGCGAACACAACTTGGGCTGTAGAGTGGCCGGTGTCGGGTGTCAGACATTGGCGGAACCATAAAAGAAAACGGGCGATTTTCCTTTCGGAGAATCGCCCGTTGCATTCTATTACAATTTGTCGGATAGTTCTTGGCATCCACCATCTAACGGTTATCGCCTGACACCTTGCGCTTATCCCACCTCAATGCGTCTGCCGATCTTGGCTTGTTCCTTGACAATCTTAGGCATTTCGATGGTCAGCACACCGTTGTCCACTTTGGCCGAGATATGCTCCTTGTCCACATTGTCGGGCAGCGTGTAGGCTTGCTGGTAGTTGGTGTAGGAAAACTCGCGGCGCAAGTAATGCTCCTTTTTGTTCTCCTCCTTATGTTCCAATTTGTTCTCGATGGCGAGCTCCAGTTCGCCGTCGTCATTGATGGCTATGCGGCAAAACTCTTTCTTGATTCCGGGCACAGCAACTTCCATTGTATAAGCCTTTTCATCTTCCTTCACGTTGACTGCCGGTGCCGTGGCGTTCATGCGTCCCAAAGCGCGGGTGTCAAAGAAATCGTTAAACGCATTGTCCAACCAATCATTTGTTTTTAATACTGGAAACAACATAACTTTTACCTCCTAATTATCTTTTAGTTCTTTGTCTATCCTTGAGTTCTTTGGTCTCCTTTCGGAGCATCGGACTCACTAAGAAGTGGAGCAAGTTTTGTGCCCGTTCCGAGTACTTGACGTTTGGCAGTGAAAGACTGTCTAAACGGCAGCAAATGTAAAATAAATTAAGAGTTGGTGACAGTTTTTCTGCCAATTAGTCGTTGTCCCGGTGGTCTCCGACCGCAGCCGGTCACGCTACCCTACTTCGAGCCTTGTGCCACCTTGAAAAGTGTGCCCGTGGGGCAAACGAAACGGCAATAGGGGCGCGGCACAAACACGGAGAGCACCAACACCACCGCAGCCATGGCCAGCACCGCCACCGCAGCCGTGCCCACGATGAAGGCCGAGAATATCTCATAGTTGGTCCAGTCGGCCCACAGCCCCGTAAGCATGAGCAGCATGAGGACGCCCCAGAGCACCTGCCGGAAGCGGTTGAGTCGCGCTGTGGCTGTCTTCGACATCTTCCACCTCTTTGCGGGCACCTTGCCGGCCAGTTCCTGCATCGCCCCGCAAGGGCAGATGTGCGTGCAATAGTAGTTTTTCTTGCCGAAAAGGGGATAGACGAATGCCGTGACGAGCATCACCACGGGAATGAGCGACACCCAAAGATCGATGCCGCCAGAGAGATATCCGAGCACGAGCGAATAGGAAATGAACGTGCCGCACCAAAAACCGAGCACCGCCGCATTGAGCACCTGCTGCACCAGCCGGTAACGCTTGTTGCGCACGAAGAGCGGCACGATGGCCCCCATGAGCACCACCGCCAGTCCGGCAAGCGTCTTGGCCGAGAGGTCGAGCTTGTCGAGCAGCGATGGCTCCACGGCATTGCGGGCCGCATATTGCAGTCCGCGCCGCACATTACCTATAATCGCACGTGAGGAGAAGGTGGCCCCGCTCACACCGTCGACCTTCATCGCTTGCGCCTGCTCGATGGTCTTGCCGTTCCAGCGGGTGAGCAACGCAGCCGCCTCGTTGAAGAAATCGGGCGTTTCGGAGTTTTTCAAAGCCTTCACTCCGGCCACCTTTCCGCCTTTGAGGTATATCTCCAGTGGCACATTGCCACCATAGCCGTTGATGTCTTTAGCCAGATGGGTGGTGTTTATCACCACTGTTCCGTCGGCTGTCTTGCGCATGGTGTGGGGTCCCTGCCGCACTGTGGTTTCCTGCTTGTCGGCTGCCAACCGGTGTCCGGCCACTTTGCCGTCGCGCCGGATGGCCGCTGCCACCATCACCGCAGCGCAGACGAGGAGCATCAGCAGCTGTTTCTTCTTGTCTGTCTTCATTCCTTCCCTGTTATCCTTTAGTTGATGAAATCCTCTTATCCATCTGTTTATCTTTCTGTTATGGCATCACTTGGAGCCTCTTTTTCCGTTCAATGACTTTTTTACTTTGGCCGGCACGCCCGCCGCCATCGAGTCGGCCGGAATGTCGTGCGTCACCACACTTCCCGCCGCGATGATGCAGCGGTCGCCGATGGTCACACCGGGGCACACCACCACGCTGCCCCCCAACCAGCAGTCGTCGCCGATGGTGATGGGATGGGCCGTCTCCTGCGTCTTGCGTCGCGCCACATAGTCGGTGGGGTGTTGGGGCGTGTAGAGTTGGCAGTTGGGGCCGATGAGCGTGTGGTTGCCGATGGTGATGAGTCCGCTGTCGAGCATCACGCACCCATAGTTCACGAACACGCCCTCGCCAAGCCTTATGCCGTGGCCGTGGTCGCAGTGGAAAGGAGGGCACACGGCCGACGAACGGGGGATGCCGGGGATGAGGTCTTCTATCACCTCCCGGTAGTCATCGTCATAGATGGTCATCGTCTGCAAGCGGGCACATGCCTTTTTTGCGTGCTTCATACTTGCGTCTGTCTCGGGGTCGGAGAAGTCGTAAAGCTCCTCGCGCCGCATCTTTTCCATTTCGCTCATAGTCAAGTTTTTGTTTGTCGCGGACCGGTGCCGGAAGCATGTCCACAATAATCATATTTTAGACGCATGTCGACAAAAAAGGTTTAATCGGTCGGTGAAAATTCCGTTCTTCCCCTTCCCGCTCTCGCTGCTCCCCCACTCTGCAGAGAATGCGACGATGACAAATATTGCGAAACAGTATCTCGGGAGCAGGCTGCGATATATGTCAAATGTTTTTTTATGTGAATATTTTAAACATTTATGAGGCATTTGGATTGTCGTATCAAAAAAATTACTATCTTTGCATAGGATAGATGATATTTGACAATCAGGGGCCGGGCTCCCTTAGTCTCATTTGCACTATCCCTGCATAAAGACAGGTCGCGCCCGGCCATCGGCGGGCAAACTCTCATTGTATTATAGACAGGATAAATTTGACAGGTAAATCAACAATCACATTTCAAAAATGGCTAAGTATAATATCGTAGAAAAGAAAGGTGTCAACGCAGCCTACCGCTCGTTGGTTCCTTCCCACACCAAGGATGTGCTGCAGGAAGGCATCCTCCGCATCATCGTAATGGAAAAGAAGTATCTCGACCCCGACTATTCGGCCAAGAAACTCGCCGAAGATCTCGGCACCAACACGAGATATGTCTCGGCTGTGGTCAACACGCGTTTCCACTGCAACTACACAGAATTTGTCAACAAATATCGCATTGACGAGGCCATGACCATCCTCTCCGACTATCACTACGAGAAGGTGAACATGGAGGAAATCGCCAGCATGGTGGGCTTTTCCAACCGCCAGTCGTTCTACTCGGCTTTCTTCCGCTTCAAGGGCATGACACCGCGCGAATACAAGATGGCGCACATGCAGCACCGGGCCAAACCGGCGAAAGGGAAAAAGAAAGAGGAGAAGTAGAAAGGGGGAGAAAGCCTCCCCCGGCCCCTCCGAAGGAGGGGAGTGCCTCGCGGGAGAAAGTCTGCTAAGGAGGCTCTTCGCCGACGGGGGCGTGTGCCCCTTGTGAGGGGGAAGAGGGGCTTTACCGAAACCTACTCTTTATTCGCTTCATTCGTTCTATTCGCCGACAACGTTTATATTCCTCGGCGAATGATGCGGATCAGGCGAATTTATCTTCCCTACCCCTTATTCGTTTTATTCGCACCATTCGCCGACACGAAATATTTATCGGGAAAAGGAGTATTGCTCATGGCAGTGACCTACGATTGCAGGTTGTCATCATCGAAAGTAAATGATTTGCGAAACTCACAGTAAATCATTATCTTTACACAATGATATTAAAGAATTTCTACAATGCTTTTCTTCCGGTGTGCTTGTTCCCCAATGGTATATAGCACGAAACCTACCAAGATTGAGAAAAAGCCTTACATGGCTTTTCTCCACGCCCATCTTTCCGGCCTGTCCCATCTGCCTTATCCGGCCCATCTGTCTTAACCGGCTTTAGCTTGTCATATTTCATCCACCTTTAAAATCAAAGAAA
>OATU01002025.1_pt1 | contig 10857 bp, 15 predicted proteins | sample 1516711 | NCBI WGS metagenome assembly OATU01 (sample SAMEA2579971, study PRJEB22360) | human gut metagenome | biome: human gut; feature: human-associated habitat; material: faeces | place: Denmark | collected 2008/2010 | reverse complement strand
ATACATCACAATGATAAACGCACTCACATAACCAAATGCGCCAAGCGCCGGTATCCCGCATATCTTCGGTTTCATGTCGGTTGTACATATGATGCTGGAACTGATCAGAAGCGCCATCACCCACAGTCCCATCACGATATTTCTTACCAGCCTTCTGAGAAGCCGCTCCAGTTCCCCAGATACGTGAAGATCCAGATTGACCTTTGTCTGCCCTTTTAAATTCCCCTGGATCAGATCTGCGACAAGTGAGGGCAGATCAAGCGCTTTGTGGATCGAACGATACAGACTCTTGCCGCTGTTTTTCAGTTCCTTTTTCCAGTCCTGGTCCGTCAGGGTCTTTCCCGCCATATGGCTTGAGGCGATCTCCACCATATTGATCTCCGGGGCGATATCTGCCAGCACTCCTTCCATATGCGTCAGTCCACGCGCCAGCATCGTAAGTCCATGCGGCATGATGATCCGGTTCTCTTTCATCACTTCCATCAGATCTACCATGACTTCTGCCACATCGATACTTCCCATATCCGTCGTCCCATATTTTGCGAGAAGTCCGCTGATATCTTCATAAAGCCTGCTCTGATCCGGCTTATCCCGGAATTCTCCAAGCGCCAGCACTGCTTCCTGGATGATTCCCACATCACCGAGCGCGACACCCTGCACTGCCTTTCCGACCAGCTTTCTGTCCCGTTCTGTCAGACGTCCCATCATCCCCATATCGATCCAGACGATCTTGCCGTCACATACTTTCACATTTCCCGAGTGGGGATCCGCATGGAAAAATCCGTCATCCATCACCTGCTTGATATAGTTGTCGATCAGTTTTGCGCCGATCTCCTCCAGGTCGTACCCATTCTCCTCAAGCGCTTTCTTGTCATCGATACTCCATCCCTCAATATGTTCCATGACAAGCACATGCTGATTCGTATATGCCTGATAAAGCGCCGGAACCCGTACAAACAGAATCCCTTTATTTCTCCGTGCAAATTCTTCCATATTGGAAGCCTCCGTCAGAAAATTCATCTCCTCTCTCGTCACTGCCCACAACTCATCAAGCACCATGTCAAGATCTACCATCTCTTTGAGACTTACCGGCGGAACCAGCTTCACCGCGCGGTGCAGCAGTCCGATATCCCGCGCCATCTTCTCATAAATCCCTTTTCGCTGAACCTTGATCACGACCTGCTCCCCGCTCTTTAAAACTGCACGGTGTACCTGCGCGATCGATGCAGATCCAAGCGGTTTTTCTTCTATGGATTCAAAAATCTCATCCCACGGACATCCATACGAAGACTTCAGCACTTCCTCCACCTCTGCAAATCCCATCGGAGCCACCTCCGACCGGAGCCGCATCAGCTCATCGCAATATCTCTTTGGCAAAATATCGGAATGCATGGACATGATCTGTCCCAATTTGATAAAAGTCGGTCCAAGATCTTCCAGGATCCGCCGAAGCTTCTCCGGGGAAATTCCCTTTGAAATCTCATGCCGATGCAGGATTCCTGTCATTTCCTTTAATCTTGCCCTATATTCTCTGGATTCCTCTTTACCCATCTACAACCTCATCCTGCTCTCTCTTCTGTCCCGGAATATTATAAGCTGGTGTCCTCATCCTTCTCACACGCTTCCTCCATGCATTGCAGTCTCCTTTTCAGTTCTTCCATCTGTTCCGGCGATAATTTCTCTAACAATGCATCCACTGCTTCTTCCGAAGTCTGTTTTTCCGTTTTGTGAACATTTTCCTGCACCGTCTTTTTGATATTGTGTTTTAACTCCTCGTTTAACACCTTTCCCTGCTCTACGGTTAATTCTCCCTTTTTTACCATCTCATCTAACAGTTCCTTTGATTTCTCCGCTGTCACCGCTGCGGCTCCAATCCCTGCCAGCAATAATTTCTTTACATTTTCTCCCAGTTTCTCCATAGAATTCTTCTCCTCTCATATTATTTTTTCGGATATTTATCCAATCCAACCTGCACGTTTTCCTTCTTCCAGCTTTCATGGTTCACAAAAATCCAACAGAACTATCTTATCTCCTCCTGAAATTACAAAAATTTTGAATACAGAGAATTACGATATATTGGATAAGAGAACTGTCACTTTCGGAAGAAAAATGATCAGTCCTGCAAAAACAGCCATGACCGCCGCGATCAGTACTGCACCTGCTGCGGTATCCTTCGCCAGTTTCGCAAGCGGCTTTCTTTCCTCTGTCACAAGATCCACAACCGCTTCCACCGCTGTGTTTACAAGTTCCAGTCCAAGGATCAGACCAAATAAGACCAGACAGATGCACCACTCCACTGCAGAAATGTGGAAAAAAATCCCTGCCGCAGTCACACAGACTACCCCCAGACAGTGGATCTTCATATTTCTCTCTTTTCTGATCCCGGTAAAAATCCCTTCAAATGCATATCCAAAACTTTTATAGAGCGGCTGCTTCTTCCTCATAGATTCACCTTCTTTGTCCCATCTGCTATATGTCCGCCTATGCCCAGACATTCCAAAACAGCCAAAAAGCACGCTAAACATACAGACAACCTGTTTTTATCCTCCAAAATATGGATATTTTAGACAAATTATAACACATTTTTCTGTGAAAAACGATATTATTTCTATTTTTTCTTTATTTGACTTTTTTCCCTACTCCCCTTATAATATTTTTATTACATTTGTAAGATTTGGAGGAATCACTATGAAAAAATTACCACAGATTTCTGAAGCAGAATATGAAGTTATGAAGATCATCTGGAAATATGCGCCGATCAACACAAATGAGATCACAGAAAAGCTCACACAGACAACTTCCTGGAGTCCAAAGACGATCCAGACGATGATCAAGCGGCTCACGATGAAAGGAGCGCTCTCCTACGAAAAGCAGGGGCGGATCTTCGTCTACTCACCATTGATCGAAGAAAATGAATATATCGTGCAGGAAAGTTCTTCTTTCTTGAAACGATATTATAACGGCGATATCACTGCCATGCTGTCTTCCTATATGGAGAATGACCGGTTGTCTGACAAAGAGATCGATACACTCCGCTCAATCCTCGCCAAAGGGAAAGGAGGATCGTCCTATGACTGAGACCCTTTCTGATTTTATGATCCATTTTCTCCTCTCCAGTCTCCTTCTCAGCATTTTTATCGGAAGCCTTGCTGTTCTGAAACGGATTTTTCGCAGAATTCTTTCCAGCCGGATGCAGTACCGTCTCTGGTTTCTGCTCTTCTTTTTGCTGCCTCTTCCATTCCTTTCGGGAAATCCATTTTCCCTTTCCGAACAGCTTTCCTCCTTCTTTCGATCTGCTTCCCTTCGTGAGAGCGCTGAAAGTATCACTCCTGCAGTTTCCCCACTCTCCTCTGCGCTTACCGGAACTTCCGAATGGATGAATGACTTTACCTTGTCTGTACATGGTCATACACCTCCCGCCGCCGGACAGATCCTCTTTCTTCTGTGGTGCGCCGGAATCTTTTTCATGACAGTTTTACTGATCCGCGCTTTCAGACGGCTTCGTCATATCAGCAGCAGTGCGCTCCCTCTGGAAAATACCGAAATTCTTTCCTTATATGAAAGCTGCCGGAAGGGATTGAACATCAAAAGGAACATTCCAGTCTATACGACCGCTTATCTGTCCTCCCCTGCGATCACCGGCTTGTTCCACCCGCGTATTTTCCTCCCACTTTCGCTTGTTTCCGGTTACCCGGAGGAGGAACTTCGTTACATGCTCCTGCACGAGTTACAGCATTACCGTCACAAAGACCATCTGAGCACCCTTCTGATGAACCTCTCCTGCACATTTTACTGGTTTCATCCAGCCGTCTGGTATGCACTGCGGGAAATGCGTATTGACCGCGAGATCGCCTGTGACACTGCTGTGCTGGAACTTCTGGGAGAAGATGCTTCCCAGAAATATGGGGCAACTTTACTCTACTTTGCCGAACACCTCTCCCACGCCCCGTTTTCCTTCGCCACAAATCTGGGAGGTTCGATGCGGCAAATGAAACGCCGAATCACAAACATCGCTTTCTATCAGCCTTCCACTGTGTGGAAACGTGCCGGCGGCTGTGCTTTGTCCATCCTGATCATCCTGCTGACCATCATCGCTTCCCCGGCGCTGTCCATGCAGGCAGCTGTCGAGACCGTCGCAGATTCACAGATTCCTTCTGCGAAACTTTCCTCCATAGATCTCTCCGCTTCCTTCAAAGAAGTAGAAGGACTTTCCAGCGGAACATTTGTATTGTATGACCTGAACCAGGATCATTATCAGATCTACAACAAAGAGCAGGCATACAAAAGAGTTTCTCCGAACTCCACATACAAACTGTACACCGCACTGTTTGGACTGGAAGAAGGGGGCATTACCCCGGAAAATTCACAGCTTCCATGGAATCACCATACATATCCTTTTGCATCCTGGAACAAAGATCACACCCTTTCCTCGGCGATGTCCGCCTCTGTCAACTGGTATTTTCAGGCGATCGACCGAGAACTTACCGCGGATGTAACCCGCACTTACTTAGAGCAGATCCACTATGGAAACGAAAGGATCGACGCCTCTGACTCCTACTGGATGGAATCTTGCTTAAAGATCTCAGCTTGGGAACAGGTATCCCTGCTGACCGATTTTTACCGGAACACCTTTTCTTTTGATGAGCAGAATATTGCTGCTGTCAAGGATGCCCTGCGTCTTACAGCACAAGGAGACCGGACCCTCTACGGAAAAACCGGTACCGGAAATGTAAATGGCCAGAATGTGAACGGCTGGTTCATCGGTTATGTGGAAAGCCCCGGGAACACCTGGATTTTTGCCACCAATCTGCAGGCAGATCAAAATGCCTCCGGAAGCACTGCCTCTGCAATCACACTTTCTATTTTAGACAAGCTTGGGATCTGGGAAGACGGAACTTCTTTCTGATTTTTCGATATAATATATCAAATATAAAAAATTCAAGGAAGTGTAACTATGAAAAGTGACATTTGTACAACTCAGGCAGATTTTTCCCAGATTCCCGGAGACCGGATCCTTCCATTCCTCTTCACACTGAATCTGGAAGGATCTATCTTATATCCGGAAGAAGGGCAACGGCAAACATTCTGTTATGACATCCAGGGTGTCGGGCAGGATGCTCCGGCCTATGCCAATCTGAGTCATTTTCTGCTTGGGATCTGTGAGAATCTCACACGAGAAGATATTTTCGATCTGTCCGTCATCCTTCACGGTGAAGAACAGACTGTCATATGGGGAGAAAATGTAGAGATTAAGACTGCCGAACATCCTGATAACCCTACCGGATGCACCGGATTAAAATTTGATTTTCCACTGGATAAGACAGAAGGACAGATGCGTGTATGTATCACGATGACTGAGCCATCTGCAATCGGTCCGGTAAATCTCTGCCTCTATGGCGGAAATACGACTGCGACTGGTCTTACAATCTGCGGGCCTGCCTGCAGCGCCGCTTCCTCCTGCTCTTCTACCTTCTACCAAAAAGAAACAGTCTGTGTTCCGGTCTCTGTGACACCATTTGCAGCTCCGGGAACTGCCAAAGCCACCTGCTGCGGCCAGCCGACTGTGACTCCGAACGGAAGATGCTCCGGCGGCAGAACGTCCTGCACGTTTACTGTGACACAAAATCTGTGCATCGAAATCCCGATCTCCTTTGGTGCAGTCATCGAAACCGGAGACGCTCTCGTTCAGTGCGGGGATGTCAGCCAGCAGCCTTGCGACTGCTCAGAACCATCTGAAGAAACGCAAAGTATTTCCAAAAAAATCTCCTCTCCCCTGGAAAGCTATCATGAAGACACCCACTCTGACAGAGAAGAACGGAGATTGTTTTACCGGAAATAGCGGATAGACACAACGTAAAAAAGAAAGCTATTTTCCCTAATACCTGGAAACGAGCTGCATTTCAAAAAAGGGGGGCTGTCATGAAATGATATGCTCCCCTCTAGCGTAATAATAAAAACTTGTCCCTTAGAAGGGAGCCTATGATATCATGGCTGATATTTCATATCAGTGATTTTCCCTAAATTTTGTGAACACTTCCGCTGCATTTTGTACTCTTTCAGCAGCGATATCATTATAACTTTTTTCCGATTTTTGATGAATCTCTTCTGTTGTCATAGCGTCCGCTTGAATCGATACCAGCGCTTTTGGCAAAGAAACCGAAAATAGAATTCCACCCATAAGAGAACTCTGATTCAAATACATATCGATCACTTGTTATTTTAAAATTTTTAATAGCTGGATCAGCTCATGCGGTTCCCTGCCCGCCGCTTCTGATAATCGACTGTCAAACTCCTGAAATCCCTTATTCTTATAAAAAGACAGTAGCTTTTCTTCATTAACGGTTTCTAAAAACACCACCATACCACCAACTAAATACTGAAGCTGTTGTATCTGTTTAATGGCAAGCCCCAGCAGTTCTTCCCCTGTAATGCGATTATTTGCACCATTGGAAAAGTTTTCCCAAGCTGCGCAATCAGATATGCTGCTAGATTATATGTATGATTCAATTCATTCAACTCGCTTACTCTGGCAATTTTTTTCTTTACTGTATTACTGAATGGTTCTGCATTTACAGCAATCGGCTTTATGGTAATTGCAAAATATCCAACAAGCTCTGCATCTTCAGTTGAAAATACCAGATAGGTAACCGACTGCTGTTTTTTTGCAAATTCTATTGATTGTTCCTTCACAAACTTTTCAACATCCGGATTTTTCTCACATGAAAACTCGGAGAGAAGCTGAATCAAATCGTCCTCTCCGAGTTCTTCATTTTGATTGTTTAAATACTCACGAATGTTGAAAACGGTATACTTACTTTCCTCCTGCATTCGCTTTCTTCCTTTTTCCCATAAATTTTGCTATATCTTTCGGATTCGACAAAAAAGTCGCATTCACATTGATCGGAGGAGTCTGATCGTTAGCTGACGCTTCTATCGCATTGGCAAACATCTCAACTTGCCTTTGACCTGAAATAACAAAATTTTTTGTAATACTTGAAGTTGCCATCTAAACACCTCCTTTGTTAGTATGGCTTTCTTTCATTTACACATACTTCTCTAACTATATTTTAGTGCGAAACATCAGCTTTTGCAACCTATTTCAAAGAAAAATCTTTTTATGATATAGCCACCTCATTTCCTTTTGCTTCTTGTTACACCCCCTTTTCTGTGCTTCCACCCAAAAGACAAAAACCCCTTACGCTTTCATTGCGTAAGGGGTTCTGTTATTGAAACTAATTAAGTTTCTACACCTGTTATCTACAGTGTATTACTTGTTATTGATTGCAGCCTGTTGGGTGCTATATGACTGGCAGTACACCATCCATGTAGGAATTGCCTTATCTTAGGATTTCCCCTGTATTAAAATTGTCACTTTCTTCGACTGCGTTTACCTGTTCTTGATATTTCATACAGAGTAACAATCACTGTAATTCCTTGTAAAAAATACTCAAATAACTTTTCTCGTTTCATTTTGAATCCTCCTGTATTCTATCATCTCTAAAATCAAAATGCAAGTAATTGCTACTGCCATTCCTGTTCCAATCATAATGTATTCCATAGATTCCTCCATTTATAAACCAACTCTCTTTTTCACATCTTGCTTTCTCATTGGATAGATTAAATAAATCCGTCCTCCCGTTTCTTTAATCCTAATCATATACCCTGACCATTCAAGTTCTGTTCCTTTTGGGACTTTAATATCCATTGTGTACTCTTCATCCGTTTCTATTGTATATGGATAGATTCTTAACTCATCACAAATTCCAATCGTATCATTTTTGATTGGGTTCATAAAAATAACAACACAATCATGTACTGTAAACTTTTCCTTTTCTATGATTCTTCTTGCTGTTCCTAGTACATCATTTGGCAATTTCTTTTTCCCAAGCAGACAGTTTATCTGCCTTAATAGTCTGACTTCACTTTCATTGGTAAGTTTCAAATACATTATTTTTCTCCTTTTCTTTTGCAATTTAAAAGCCAATATACCTTTCATCTCTGTACATTGGCTTTTATAAAAATACATAGGTATGATTTAACATATCAACATAAATATCCCTATTATTAAAATCTGAGGAGTCATAATCTGTTTCAAAGGAAATTTGAAACGCTTCTTGTGTTTGAAAGCCCTCTTTAGTTAATTTATCTTTTAATCTCTGCAAATATAGCGTTCTCTCTTTTCCGTTCAATCTACAATATTTCAGATATTCGTCAAAGGACAGAATTTTTGTTTCTTCCATTACATAGGCAATCTGATTTTTATATCTAAAACTGTCTGATTTAAAATGAAACCGAAGAAGATTATCTTTTTCTCCTACCTTCCGCAAATACCCTTCCTCATCTCTGTAAAAATCTAACTCATTACATTTCTGCTGTTTTCGTTTAGAATGAATGGCTTTGTATTCTGACAAAACTCTATTCCATTCTTTCGGATAAAGAAAAATAAATGTTGTCAGTTCTTTTATCCAATCTTCTAAACTTCCCTCATAAGCACAAGGCTTTTCATTGATGTTTTCCATGTTTAAACATTCATGTTCTTTTTCCCACCGTTTCGAAGAAAAAAACCATTCTTCAATATTTATCTTCGTCATTCTCTCACACTCCTAAAAAAATAAGACTGACACATTTTCACATGTCAGCCTTTCGTCCTATTGATTTAGTAAATCATGTTTTAATTCTTCCGCTATTGTTTTATCTAAAATCTCAGCCACCTTTAACAAAAAAATCCTATCGTTTTTTGTTGTACTCTTTAATTGTTCTTCTATACTTTTCAAAGAAAGCAGACATTTAGAATAGAGCAGTTGCTTTTTCTTTCTCAATATTCCTTTTGGCGGAAATATGAACGGAAGGATAATTGGTCCTGCTACTATATAAGGATATCCCATTCTCAAAAGTTTGTATTTCTCTGTACACACTTTCAAAAAATCATCACATTGTCCTTTCTCCAATACAAAAACATATTTTTTCAAAAAACTATTCTCTATTGTTTTCTTGGGATTTTTTAGAATATTCTCAATCTCTGTAATAACCTTTTCTGCATAGGAAAGACATTGTTCATTTGGATAAAATATCATTTTGCCTTGCACAATTCTATCTCCCTTCACGCTCTAGGAAACCTGTAGCCATTCTGTATTACATAACTGCGAACCATCAGGAATAACTTCACTAAATCCGCTAATTGTAATATACCCTGTATTTGTACCACATTCAAAATGTAATGTGTACTGTTGTCCTTCATATACTGCATGATATGCGTCTGTGAATGTGGCTGTATGTTTCTTAAAGACAAGTTTATAATCTGATGCTTCTTCATACTGATTAAAAGTCTGTGCCTGATAAATTTCAAAATCAAAACTATTATCTTGTGTGTTGCTGATTTCTATGTAATATCGTGCATATAGTGGAGAACGGTCTGCTTCCCAATATGTACCTGCAGGTGGTACTTGTGGAAGCACAATTCTTTGATTTTCACTTTCTTCATTCTCCTGTGAAGATGGTTCTTGTGCAGATTCAAATTCGGATATTGGAATATTTTCAGGCTTTTCTATACGTTTAAATTCACCCATGCCACTATTCCAAAATTCCTCACTTCTCCCCTCTCTACTTCCAATAGTGTCATTGTTAAAGAGAAGTTCACAATCATATTTCTCCATCTTAAAAGAGTCTATCCCGTTCCATTCAATCGAATAATCAGAGTTTCCCATTGTATCAACATCTAAAATATCTAATGTTTTTGCATCTGTTTCAGATTGTTCCATCTGCTCTTTTTCAAAATTCCACCAATAAGAATAATATTCTATTTTCTTATTTGCCACATCAACCTTAGAAATTTCCATTGCCCATTTTCCATTAGAGAAAAAGCCTGTTCTTTCGCTGGAAAATTCCTTCTCCTCAAAAATCTCTTCTGTTACTTTTGTAATTTCTTCTTTGTTCTGCTTCTCCTTTTCCACATAATACTCTGCTATATTCACATTCTCATAGGAATCCTTATAAAATATCAAAATAACCTCTTTGTCCTCTTTCACATAGGAACATAGAAGATATTCTTCTTTTTCTGAATGTCCATATTGCCATTTGTTCACCGAAAACTGAGATGATACGGTTTCTCCTATCGGTTTATCGGAATAAGCAGATATAGAGCATTTTTTGAACTCCTCTATTTTTTTACTGTCATCCTGCCATTCTACTGATTCTAATAAACCAGTCTTTTTTCCTAATTCTTCCTCATTTTCTTCTTTGGAATTAGAACACCCTGCCAATACTCCTATGAGCATGACCGTAAAAATCATCAATATTCCTTTTAAATATTTTCTCATTTCCTCTCGCCTCTTTAAATTGATAAAAGAGCATATAACGTATTGCTATATGCTCGAAATTATATTGCTCTCTCTATTTAAGTTAAAATTCATCATCAAAGTCTTCGTCGTCTTCCTCATCCTCATCTCTTATGACACCTGAGCCATTACATTCAGGACAAGTATGACGTCCTTCTCCTGAACAAGCAGGACAACTTCCGTCTGAAAATCCTATACCTTGACAATAATCACACTCTACAGTCCCCGTTCCTCTACAATACCAACATGGTTCTGGCATTTTCATTCCCCCTGTTTTACATAATTAAATCTGCTTCTAATTCATCTATTACCTTTTTCAGCATAATTTCTAAGCCTTTCAAAATATCTTTTCTTTCTTGTGATGCATTTTCATCTAATTGGATATTTTTGTTTGCTTCTAATATCAATGGATATTTCTTCTTGGCTTCTGCATATAATCTCTTTTTTTCTTGACGCAACTGTTTCTTCTTGATTTGTTTTGCAACTGCAACGCCAACACCTGCTAACCCTGCAACTGGAGCCG
>OATU01002024.1_pt1 | contig 10868 bp, 9 predicted proteins | sample 1516711 | NCBI WGS metagenome assembly OATU01 (sample SAMEA2579971, study PRJEB22360) | human gut metagenome | biome: human gut; feature: human-associated habitat; material: faeces | place: Denmark | collected 2008/2010 | reverse complement strand
GCATCAGGAGCCCGCCCCCACCCGGCAAACGTGCCCCCTGCCATAATTGTACTCATTGCTACGCCCATTACCTTGCTCATTACTGTCTTTTTCATAATCATATTCCCTCCTTGATAATTAAAAAAGTCCTCAGTTCGTCTCATCTAACGAACTAAGGACAAATCTACAAAAATAAATCTGCGGTACCACCTTATTTGACTCTTATCAAGTCCACTCAACACAATGCCATCACATTGTCAGCCTATAACGCAGGCATTACGTCTTGGATACTAGGATCTACCGTTCCCCTCGCCCTCAGCAGCCCATACAACAGCGCATTTCCTGTCAGCTTCCACCACTCTGACTCTCTGTAAGGAATGTATTCCGTGCCTCTTCTGCATCAAAGGTTTCTCTTTGAAAATCATTATAATGAATGCATACTTTATTGTCAACTGTTAATTTTTATATTCACTGATATCCATAAAAGTAACCAGCATTACATATGTGTCATAGTTTTGATTTATTTCTTTGCTGCATACATTTTATCTCCTAATCTCAAAGCACCTACAATGTTCTTTATAATGTACTGATTACGCCCTTTCTTCTTGGCTTCATACAAAGCAGCATCTGCAGTGTCCAGCAATACCTGGTAATCCGATCCTTTCTGTGTACAATAGGCTGCACCTATACTGGCAGTAACCTCTATACATTTATCTGCGCTGGTATAGATACAATGGAGCTTATCCACTGTCCATTCTAACTTGCTTTTCAATGTATCATAAGGAATATCTTTCACAAATACGCAGAACTCATCGCCGCCAAATCGTGCCACAAGATCATAATTTGCAAAAATAATCTGCAATTTCTGAGCCATGTCACATATTACATGGTCTCCCATGCTGTGTCCCATAGTATCATTAACTTCCTTAAAATAATCCATATCAATAAATATAATAGCTGTATTCATTGCCGTATTCTGTCTGAGATAGCGGATTGTCTCTGTTGCAAATGCAGATTTATTGACCAGCCCGGTCATACGATCTGTCCTGTTTTCCTGCTCCAGTTGCTTGCGTACCTTAGTCTCACGATCCACATCTTCTATCTTACCCACAATAGATACCAGCTGCTGTTGTGCATCATACAGCGGGAACCCGGTAACTGCACACCATAGAAATTCTCCATCACTCTTCTGCATTCTCACAACAATTCTGCCAGAACGCCCCTGTTTCGTAATTCTGTCATACAACAGACGTACCTGTGGTTCATCCTCTGATAGCACATGCCATATTTTCATTAATATCTGTGCATCCAGATTCTTACTCTGCTTTGGAATTCTCCAGCCAAATTTCTCATATACACGATCTGATATAATATCAGAAGCTTCACAGATGCCTATTTCATACATCATCTCGTCAGAATTATCCAGCACAAGCTGATATCTCTTCTGCTGTAAAAGAAGTCTCTGTTCCTCTTCCTTCTGTAATCGGTGTTCCCTTTGTTTAAACAGCATCACTTCGTAATAAACACTGCCTGTTATCACTCCAAATATACATAGCAGCATACATTCCTTCCAATATTGCTGCCATACATTCGGTGTATACCATATCCACCCTGCAATCCCCAATACAATTATCATTCCAAGCAGGCAACCATGTTTGAACCCTTTCATATAACCCCCCTATTACACTTTCCTGATGGCATGACTTTATGCGCATAGTTATTATTCATAGATAATAGTATACATTAAATTGTCAGAATATTCAAACTTTTTGTAATATTTTTACATCAATAATAGCATTGTAAACTGCATTTTGTTCCGAAGAGTTCTTTCTTCATCTGTTTCTGAAATATCTCCTGCGTCTGAGATACTTCCAATATAGAGAGAGCTTTTCTGACTGCTTTGATATCGGCTGCCATAGCTTCCGGGCTTTTCCCTCTTCCTACGATCTTCAAATGTGATACTCCTGCTCTTTGCAGCGCCCACAAAGCACATAGACCGCAGCCGGTATCTCCGATACACTCCTGAATATCACTCTCCTGTTGCTGTTTGACAGGTAAGCTCCCTTCTTTTACAGGTGCAATCCGATAGGGAAGCTGGCATATATGAACCATTTCATCACAGTGAAGAGAATTGCAGAATCCCCCCGTAAAGTGACACATCTCATTCATCAGAAACGCTTCATATTCCATGTCCTTTTCCTCAAAAGCTCCTATCATGGATTCCATATCCTCTATTGAATTCTTCCTGTGGAAAATAATTCTTTTACATTGTGGAGAACCTGCATCCTGTCCACATATCTCTCTGATCATCCTTATCGCAGGTTCATTCCATTCTCCGATTTCTCCACTCATATGGATATAACAGGGAATTCTGCGTTCCCTCAGATACAATACCAACCCGATATCTGCAATAATGTAATCCCGAAATCCCAGCTCCATCAGCCTGAGTATGGTATCTCCTATCCATTTCAGTTGTTCTTCCGTATAATACAGTGCATTTAATGTAATTGCCACTGGAACGTGCATATCTTTCATCATATTTGCCAGCAGCTTCATATCTTCACACACATTGACCTGCACATGATAATACATCACTTCTCTACGATTCAGCGGCATCAGATTGCCAAACTTCTGATTCCAGTCAAACGGCACATATCCACAGAAAATTTCATCTGCTCCGGCTTGTACAAGCATTTCATAATCTTCCACTGAGCCCATGCCTGCCGTAATTTTCATCTTTTCACCATCCCTTTACAGATTCCACACAATTCGGTCTACTCCTTGTCTGATATATTGTGCAAGCAGCTCCTGCGTTATCCCTTCATCCAATGCAAAAAGGGAATTATATCTGCCTACCAGGTTCAAATGCCGGGGATAAAGACAGACGTAATCCTTACAATACTGAGGACACTCTGTCACAAAATGCTGCCTGGCTCTGTTCCCATTCCTGCACAATGCATAAAGAGGACAATATTGTGATGTATTGGTCTGATACATTGGCAAATGCAATGTCTTATATGGCAAGCCCCTGGATAATTCCATTGGATAGCCACACGCCTCGTATTCTGCCCTTTGAACACCTTTCTCCTGAAGGTATCGTACAAACAGAGTCTGATTCAGTTGATTATCTGCCATTTGCGATAGGTTCTGCTGATATCCTGTTTTATAAACGTACCTTGGATCTTTTCGCCTCTTATTGAGCAAAAGACTAAGCACCGGTGTCAGGTATTTTTCTTTTCCTTCTAATAAAGAAAACATTCCCCAGTCATTCACAATCACTTCCATAGGGAAATCATGTGCAATGCACCACTCATATACATCCTGCAGCCAATCTTTGGTCTGCTGTATCATACTCTGCCTCAGATATGTGGTTACAAGCGTTACTTCTCTATGTTCATTATAAGCTTTATCCAACAATGCCTGTAAAGTACTCCTGTCAGGGAACAGGTTATGGCAATACTGATTACCAATATATAATCTATTACCGACACACGTGTGATTTTTCTGTTGATTCAGATATGTCTGATATGCTTCCTGGTTATCCAGAGACTGCACCAGCTCCAGACCACTGGAAATGACGTTGCTTCGTATTTCTTTTATCTGACTGTGTTCCAGTCTCTCTCTTCTCCATTCTTCATAAGAATTGGCATAACAATTATCCCTGTCTGCCGGATAGCCAACCAGCTCCCGTGAAAATGTATTATCATAGCTTTCGCTTCGTAACAGAATATAGTTATAGTACTGTTTCGTAACAAACTGAAACATGTCCTTGTAAGCTGCATTTTCTATATGTAAAATCATACTCCATGCCTTACAACTGTTATCCTCAGTACGCAAACAAGAGAAGGGTAATTCCTTCTCCTGTATCATAGATATGTCCTGCATATCTGCTATCTCTATTGTCTCATAATAGCCTGTGCTGCCTCTATAGCAGGAAAAGTGCAGACTCCTGCAAGGTGATGCAAGTTTGTCTGCACTTCTAAGCTCTACATATTCGGGAGAACATGCCCACAATCTGACTTCCTGTCCATTATAAAAGCAGGTAAATAGACTGCCTGGAATATCCTCCACTACGTTATCTGTGATTTTCTTCAATTCGCTTTCCATAGGAAAAGCATATCAGAAATCCTGGCTTTTTGCAATAATTTCGTTATTCTACAGATGTTACCTTGTAATCCTGTTCTTCTACTGCCTTGGTCAGTTCTTCATTGGATACTTCTGCATTCAGCTTCACTACTGCTGTACCCTTTTCATGGCTTACCTGTGCTTCTGCTACCTGTGGAAGTGCTTCTAATGCCTTCTTTACTCTTGCCTCACAGTGTCCACACATCATTCCTTCGATTTTCATTGTCTTTTCCATTGAATTGTCCTCCATTTGATTTATTGTTGCAGAAGCCTGATGACCTCTGCTTTTTACCTTTTTATCATGAGATGCATCATGAATCTTAACCAGATTCAGTCTGAGTGCATTCGTTACAACGCAAAAGCTTGACAGGCTCATTGCTGCTGCGCCATACATCGGATTAAGCTGCCATCCAAACAGTGGAATCCAGATACCTGCTGCCAGTGGGATGCCTATTACATTATAAGCGAATGCCCAGAACAGATTCTCATGAATGTTGTGCAACGTAGCACGGCTGAGACGAATCGCAGCCGGAACATCACTCAATCTGCTCTTCATCAGGACCACGTCTGCTGCATCAATTGCAATATCTGTTCCTGCGCCAATGGCAATACCCATATCTGCTCTGGTGAGAGCTGGTGCATCATTGATTCCATCACCAACCATGGCAACCTTACCCTGTTCCTTGAGCTTACGAATTACGCTCTCCTTACCATCCGGCAGCACGCCTGCAATGACTTCATCTACACCCGCCTGTGCACCAATTGCTTTAGCAGTACGTTCATTATCACCTGTCAGCATCACCACGCGGATTCCCATATTCTGCAATTCACGAACCGCCTGTGGGCTGTCTTCTTTGATTACATCTGCTACTGCGATAATTCCCAGAAACTGATTCTCTTTTGCAAAGAAAAGCGGTGTCTTACCATCTCCTGCCAGCTTCTCATACTGTGACTGTGCTGATTCAGGGATAGACAGCTGGCTCTTCATAAACTTGAAGCTACCACCTAAAAGCCTGCTGCCATTCAGTTTTGCCTGCACACCATTCCCTGTCAATGCTTCAAAATCTGTGACCTCTGATGCCTGCACACCTTTTTCCTTCGCATAATCTACAATTGCTCTGGCAAGTGGATGTTCACTCCTGCTCTCAAGCGCATATGCCAGTCTCAGAAGCTCTTCCTGTGAAATACCCTCTGCGGGTATCATATCTGTTACCTTTGGTTTTCCACTTGTAATTGTTCCTGTCTTATCCAGAGCAACAATCTCAACTTTGCCAGCCTCTTCCAGGGAAACTGCCGTTTTAAACATGATACCGTTCTTAGCACCTACACCATTACCGACCATAATGGCTACAGGAGTTGCCAGTCCCAATGCGCATGGACAACTGATTACCAGTACAGAAATACCTCTTGCCAATGCAAATCCAAAACTCTCACCTGCAAGAAGCCAGATCAGTGTTGTAATGACTGCAATCGTAATGACTGCCGGTACAAAAACTCCAGATACTTTATCTGCCACCTTGGCGATAGGCGCCTTAGTCGCCGCTGCATCGCTGACCATCTGAATGATCTGGGAAAGAGTTGTGTCCTCGCCTACTCTGGTCGCTTCACAACGGATATAGCCGGACTGATTCTGCGTTGCTGCTGATACCTTATCCCCTACAGCCTTATCTACCGGGATACTCTCACCAGTCAATGCTGATTCATTAACAGCACTGTTGCCCTCCAGGACAATACCATCCACCGGTATATTCTCACCAGGTCTGACAACAAAGATATCACCCTTGCTCACTTCGTCAACAGGTACTTCTACTTCTTCCCCATTTCTGATGACTACCGCAGTCTTAGGTGCCAGCTTCATCAAACCTTTGAGTGCATCTGTTGTCTTCCCCTTGGAATGTGCTTCCAACATTTTACCTACTGTAATCAATGTCAGGATCATGGCTGCCGATTCAAAATAGAACTCATGCATATACGCCATGACACCATCCATATCACCTCTGACCTGTGCATCTGTCATAGCAAACAGTGCATACGTACTGTATACAAAAGCTGCCGTTGCCCCAAGAGCCACCAGCGTGTCCATATTAGGAGCTTTATGTGCCAGGCTCTTGAATCCACTGATAAAGAATTTCTGATTGATGACCATAATCGCAATCGTAAGCAGCATCTGTATCAGCCCCATGGCTACATGATTATCCTGAAGGATTGTCGGCAGTGGCCATCCCCACATCATATGCCCCATGGAAAAATACATCAATACCAGTAAAAATACAAGTGATGTGATGAGACGCTTCTTTAAAAGTGGTGTGTCCTTATCCTTGAGTGCTTCCTCAGCAGCTGCCATATCCATTGAACTGTGATGCTCTCTTGCAGAACTTTTCGGTGATGCTCCATATCCTGCATCTTCTACTGCCTTGATAATTGCTTCCGGTGATGCAGAACCCTCCACCCCCATTGAATTGGTCAAAAGGCTGACCGAACAGCTCGTTACACCTTCTACCTTCGACACGGCTTTCTCCACACGGGCTGAGCATGCCGCACAACTCATGCCCGTTACCGTATATTGTTCCATGTATCAGTTCCTCCGTTCTTACTGTTTATTCTCAATTCCTGTTACCTTAAAATCGAGACGCTCTACCGCTTTGCGAAGATCTTCATCATCAAGCTCTCTGTCATATTCTACTACCGCAATCTTCTTACGCAGATTCACCATAGCCGACGCTCCATCAATCTTATTGATCTGACGTTCTACACTGTTCTTACAGTTATCACAGTGCATTCCATCAATATAAATGATCTTCTCACCAAGTTTCTGACCTGTCAGCACTTTCTTCTCTACCTTCTCATCACTGCCACCTCCGCCGCAGCATCCGCCTTCGCCTTTGAAATGTTTCATACTGCTGCGTACTGCAAAAAAGGCAATGACTACAATAACTACAATTACAATTATATTTCCCATATTCTCATCCTCCATCCATAAAATCCATGAGTTATTTCATCAGCTTCTGCAAAACTGTAACTAACTCATCTACCGTCTCTTCCCTGCCTTCCTTAATATCCTTCGTAACACAGGTCTTGATATGGTTGGCAAGCAATACCTTGTTAAAACTGTTAAGAGCTGCATTCACAGCTGCCACCTGCACCAGTATGTCCGTACAGTATGCATCCTTCTCTACCATGCCCTTAATGCCTCGCACCTGTCCCTCTATACGACTCAAGCGATTCAAAAGATCTTTATATTCCTTCTCAGAACGCTCCTTTGTCTTGTGACAGCAGCAACATTCTGAAGTTTCAGTAACTTCTCTGTCTTTTTCCACGAATCATGCTCCTTTCTTCTTCATTGCATGTGTATTATATACCCTATAGGGGTATATTTCAAGTATTAATTTTCTCAATAGTTATCAATAAGTCATAAAAGCAAAAAAGACAGGAACTGTCAGCTCCTGCCCTTTCATCTTATTTCATAGAGTTTACTCTATCTTCTATATTCTTATGGAAATTCATTACCTTATGAACATATTCCTCATTCATATACTCAGAATGTACAATAAAATCTGCGGTCGAACGATTATTTGCAATGGGAATATCATACACCTGTGCGATACGAAGCAGCGCCTTCACATCCGGGTCATGCGGCTGTGCCGCCAGCGGATCAGAGAAGAAAATAACCAAGTCAATCTTCCCCTCTACAATCTTCGCACCAATCTGCTGGTCTCCACCCAAAGGACCACTGTTATATCCCTTCACCGGAAGTCCCGTCTTGTCAGCGATCATTCTCGCCGTTGTGCCCGTTCCACACAGGAAATGTCTCTGGAGAATATCCTTATTCTCACTGCACCACTCGATCATTTCCTTCTTCTTGCTGTCATGCGCAATCAATGCAATGTTCTTCTGTTTGGAAATTGTAAATGAAATAAATTCGTTGTCCATAAGGTCATCCTTTCTATTTATCTTCAAGTGCTTTGGTAAGCTCTTGTATTTTCTTTTTCATTTCTTCAAGTTCAACTGCCTGCTGTGCAAGCATATCGTCTTTTTGTGCAAGCATACTTTCCTGTTGAATTATCTTATCACCCTGCTGTGCTATCGTATCATGCAGATATTTCTGCTCTAATTCATAATCCTCTCTATCCCTGCATCTTTCTCGCACATTAAAATCGGCATAGAGATCACATAACGTATTGGAAGCATCTGTAAAATATTCATTGTCTTTCGCAATCATTTTCATTTCCTCCCAAGTTTTTGTCTTGAACAATTTCGCCCAGAAGTCAAGACTCCAGCTCTTATCCTCTTCGGTTGCCAGTTCTATATGTGATAAGTCTAACACATTTACAGCAAACTTGCTACTGTAAATCCTGTGATGTATTACATCCATTAATAAATTCCTGGAATAGAAAATTGGCTGTTCCTCAAGAGGTGAAAAATTCAGGATTCCAATTTGACTACCTGCATTTCCAGATTGATTTGTTGATAACCATTTAAGACTGCCTTAATATTCAAATGTAAAAACTCGTACTGATTTTCTCCTTCATCACCCGGTACAGTTCTTCGTCCGTCATATGATTATCCAATACCAACAGCAGGAATACATCTCTGTCCTCTTTGGCATAGCAGTAATCACGATACCACTTGTCATGGCGGGCATTATCTCCAAACTCTCTGACAAGTCCCATAACCTTGCGAACCATATATGCCGTGTGCTTCACATCTGCGAAGCAGTCATTATAATAGAAATCCTGCCATACACCATACTCAGCCTGCCGCATGAAATTGTCTGCCTGTTCAAAACTGACAGCACTGTCACCAAATAGGACAAAAGATTTTGCAAAATCACCCTGGCAAAAGGCTTCATAACCTTTTCTATATAGAATAACACCCTGGCAGCAGTATGCATGTATCTGCACCTGTAATTTTAATGTAGCTTCAAACAATCTGTCCTCTATTTTCTCACATTTTCCCAGCAATGCTTCCAGTCCGGGCAATGCTTTTTCACAGATAGCGCTGAGCTTGTCTAACTGTTCACCATAAGGAACATCTCCCACCAGCCAGTACATTCCCTGGACATTATGCGTCCTGTCTACCAGAAACTGATGCGCCAGTAATCGGATATTTTCTGTATACAGCTGCTCACCTGCATGCTCATCCGGCTCTTTTCCATAACATGGCATTACCTGTGGATATTCCCTGTAGCATGCAGCTATAGACTGATTGCTGTAATAATAAGTATCTGCAAATTGCCGGCTATGACCCACATCACTTACTTTCTCGCCAAACCAGATTTTACGGATTGCATCCAGATAATACACATGGGGTCTGACATTGGAGCAGTTGATCACCCAGAAATCATTACCTCCATTTGCCATGACCTGCCTTAATTCCTCTTCTACAAAATCAACGGAATTGGGCAGCATCGTAATGTGATTGGCAGCCTGCAGATCATAGAAGGATACATGATAATAGATTCCCTGTGGGCCACTTTCTTTTCCATCCGGCATAGACGATACTCTGGCTGAATGATTGTCTCTGCGTCTTGTGACCATCCTTCCATATCCATTATCTGCCCTGACTTTTATGACATCCGTGTCAAGTTCTATATATCCCTGTTCATACAGCTCCATGATTTCACCATATAAATTGGTGCAAAAGACAGGATTCTTCACATATTTCCTGACAATGTCACACTGCATGCGAATAACCTCACTGATCATCTGTCCTCTCTTTGCAGGTGTATCAAATCTGCCTGTCGTATCTGTGCTCCAGAAAGGCATATCACCCTGTCCACGGAAGCACAGATTCCATACAACCTTACAATCCTTCTGTGCAATCACTGCATCTTCCCATAATTTATGAAACAGCTCCGGATGCTCCAGATAGTTAGGCTTTTCATCCGGATAGGCTCTCACGAACATCTCTGCCCCCAGAGGTTCTGCATGGTGATGCGTAATCCATAACCCCATATCTGCGGCAAGCTGTCTGTTCTTTCTGGACATTTTATCTGTGCCTGGAATTGCCATGTTGCCACCACAGCGCAGAAGTGCCTCCAGCGCCATTTTCCATCCATCTATGCCATTTTCATTATATTTCCATTTTAGCATCAGCACTTCGTCATTGAAGAACCACCCTCTGAAACGTATTACAGGTTTAGGTGAATAAATAGTCTGTTCTACAACTTCAATGGATTCCTTCTGTTCAAATGTCTGATCCATCCAGAACCAGAAAGGTTTCACACCCAGGAATCGTTCACTTAACAGCAGCAATCCATATACCCAGCCCAGGTCATCCTCTGCATATATTGTAATCTGGCTTGTTTCAACTTCTATCCGATACTGTTCTTCTCCCAGACTGTTATCTTTTTCCAATAAGATATCACCACACCACTGCGGTACAGGCTTCAGTGTCTTTTCCATATCTCTGTATAAAATATCCACTGCATTACGCACCGGTGCTGTATCAATCTGTGTCTTAATCTGTGTATTTCTATTCCACGTAAACATCTTCCAACCTCCTACACCAACTTCTTCTATTATATATGCCTTATACAGTACACGAAAATAAGGTATATCGTTATTTACAATATACCTCATCCCGTGTTCTCATTTCACTGCATTTTTTTATAATTACATTGCAAAAATTGCTATGCTCCAAGATATGCCTTCTTAACACGCTCATCGTTAAGCATTTCAGAAGTTCAAGACATTTTCAATAAAATATGGTAACTATTCAGAGCCATGCAAATTGAAGCAGAATATGCTTATTTATAAGCATAT
>OATU01002016.1_pt1 | contig 10909 bp, 2 predicted proteins | sample 1516711 | NCBI WGS metagenome assembly OATU01 (sample SAMEA2579971, study PRJEB22360) | human gut metagenome | biome: human gut; feature: human-associated habitat; material: faeces | place: Denmark | collected 2008/2010 | reverse complement strand
CATTAAATTAAACTATGTTTCTTAGTAATAATTAAATGTAAAAAGCAATCCAATTAAGAATTGCTTTTACTAAGGATAGGAATGATCAAATTATTTATGCCTGTTGAGCCTTTTTCTTTTTGATTACAAAAGCAACGATTCCAGCGATTATTGCAACAGTTGCAAAACCTCCACCGATTACATAAGCAGTATTATTACTAGTTGACTTATCACCCTTTGCCAATGGTGTTTCATTTTCATCAACTACTTCAGTTTGTGGTTCCTCATATGGAACGATTTGTCCATCTTGATCTACTGTTGTAACTGTTCCATCTGGATTAGTAATCATTGGATTACCAGTTCCACCATCGATTGTAAAATTAGTTCCTCCTGGAGTAGTAGCAGCCAAATCCGTCCCAGTTTCACCAGGAATAAATTCTATTTCATTTTGTGTATCATTAACATCACGATAAACCATTACATAGTTTCTTCTTGTTGAATAAAAATCATGTGAATAACTAGTTGCTTGTCCGCTCATTAATACATACGTTGTTCCATTAGCCTCATATTGTGCAGGAACTTCAATATTTAGTTCTTGACCAACATTGGCTTCTAATTTAGTTGTGTATAATGTATCTTCTCCTACATATGTGTTTGAAACATTCATATATGTTACAGATACTTCATATTTATCAACTTCTAAACCTTTTTCATTAAAATAAACATTGTATTCTGTAGTTTCCTCACCAAATTTATGAGTAATTGTACTTTCTTGATTTGGACTTAAAACATAAGTCTTACCATCAATTTCAACAGTTGTGTCAACTTCAATTGTTTTTGTTTTTCCAGGATCAACTGTATATTGATGAATTTGTAAATCTTCTCCAGTTGCTAAATCAACATAATTTACTTGAATTGGTTGTGGTGTATTTTCATCAGTAATAACTTGTTTATATTCTACTTGGTATGTTTTTGTTGCATCACCAAAAGTATGAGTGATTTTAGCTCCATCAACTACCTCGTATTGTTTTCCACCCTTCATAAATGTTTTAGATGGTGTATGATCAACAGTCTTATCTTTTTCTACTAACAATTTTTTCGTTAAAATTGCACTACCAGTAGCCTTATCTACATATTGAATATAGATATTATATGGCTTACTAGCTACATCATCTTGAACTTGATAGCGAACAATTGATCTCATTTGACCTTGTGCATAAGTTTGACTTACTGTTGCTTTTTGCCCAGCAATTCTTTTATAAGTTCTACCATTGATTGTTGAAACGAACGTTTCTGGTGTATTAACAGAACCACCATTAGCTTCTGTTACTTGATAAGAAAGTATCTTATGCTCAACACCATCTTGATCAATCAAAGCAACTGTACTAGTATATGGTGTTTGTGCTCTTTTTGTATACTTAAAATCAATTGAACGTGTTCCATAAGGAACAGATATATAGTTATTACCATTAATATCATAAACACTGCTTCCAAGTGTGATCGTACTTGGTGCAGTATAGGTTCCATTATTGTTATAAGTATAAGTTACAGTTTTAGCACTCATTAATTCTGTCCCATCAACTGTACTAAATGTTACATTAATATAGTATTGATTTAAACTAGCAATTTCTTGAACGGCCGCAGCATCTTGTGCTAATACTGTCAAATGTGAACTACCATTTACAGCAGGTACTTCAATTCGCTTAGTTTCACCTCTTGCAATACTAACACCGTTAGTCTCACCTGTTCCAGTTGCCTCCCATGCAAATGTAGTTGCTTCTCCATTGTTTTTTACTGTGAAAACTCTAGTATCAGGATTGTTAGAAACAGCTGTCCCTAACATTAAATTTGAAGCAGCTTCAGCATTGATCATCACTCCTGTAACTGGCATAACAATCATCGCTAGAACCACTAATAATCTGAATAATTTCTTTTTCATAGGTCATTCCCCCTTTAAATCTTTCAATCCATTTCCTTTTTACACACTTATAATAGCATTCGAGTATCACACTCTTATCACAAAAAACAATAAAATTAGCAAATAGTCAAAAAACTTTAATTTATCATACAAAGAGGCAGGTTTTAATCTGCCTCTTTATAAATTAGCTAGATTTTCTCAGCTTTTTTAGCTTTTCTTTTTTTATTTGATACAAAGTATACTGCTCCTAAAGCCAATATTGAACTAAATCCTAAGACAACATATCCATTTATATCAGAACTATCACCAGTTGCAGTGCTGCCTGTTTTAGTTAATTTTGTATCTGTCGGGTCATATACTCCACAATCCCATGTCATATCATATCCATCTTGATCTAAATAGAATGAACGGGTATAATACCAAACTCCATCTTCGCTATAAATACCATCACTATCTTCAGCACTATCTTCTCCTTGAGTAGACAATGTAACTTTGTATTTTGATGGAATTTCAAATTTAACTCGATAATATCCTTCTGATAGCTCATTGAAAATATAATATCCTTGGCTATTTGTATAAGTTGTACCTACTTCTTGCCAATCATTTTCATCAGCAATATTACCTGTTAAATTAGTTTCTAAAATAACTTTAATACCTTCAATACCTGTTCCATTTTCATCTTGAATGCCATTGACATTTGTATCATACCAAACATAATCACCCACAGAACCTTTTGATTGAACGATTCCAGCATCCCATGTTAAATCTACTGTATTATATGCTAAATCAATAGTTTGAGTTGGGAAACCAAGTCCTGGTACATATTCATTTAAAGCATTAGAATCTAGTTCTGGATCATCCCCAGCATATGGAACTGTCAATTTTGTAGTAAGTGGTAAATCAAAGATTACACGATATTCAATACCAGTATAAGTTGAACCCTTTAAGTTATCAAAACGATATCTACCATCTTGATCAGTTATTGTATTTGCAATTGATGTCCATACTTCTTCACCTTTTTGTCTAGCAAACAAATATACTGGTACATCCGGCATCACGATATCTGTTTCATCTTGAAGACCATCAGCATTAACATCTTTGAAAACATAGTCTCCTAAACTGCTATACAATCTTGCACCACCATCAACATTATCAACTCTTGTATTGACAGGAATATTAATAACTCCTGTATATCCCGACATCCTATTCTCATTAGTCTCAATATGATAAGCCACATCACTATCAAGCGTATCATCATCACCAACATCTGCTTCAATAACCTTATATCCTTCAGGATATGTGAATTTAACAACATATGTTCCAGAATCTAAATAATCAAATAAATAGCTTCCATCTTCACCAACTACAGTAGATGCGACTAATTCTGTTGGGATATTATTTTCAATTCCAAATTCTTCATCAACCCGATATAATTCAACAATCGTACCAGGTAATTTGATATCAACATCTTTACCATCACTATCTTGATAATTTTGAATATCAGAATAATCACGATCTTCAAATGCAACACCAGATATTGCACTATAAACTGTTAACCCAGCATCAATTGTCATATCACTTGTATGATAAGCTAAATCAATTACTTCACTACGAGCAATTAAAGTATTCTTATTTTCATCAGTAATAGTTGGATTAGAATCAATTGCACTATCTGTTGTTCCACCATTTTTAGTAAAGTAGAAACGTTCCGCGTGTCCACCACCCATTGTTGGTTTAACACCACGAATATCAAATTCAACAACATAACTTCCATCTTCTAAATCAGTAAATAAATAGTAACCATTTTCATCAGTTCTAGTAGTTTTTTCTGGAGTACCACTAACCTCACCATTAGTTACTGTATAAAGATTTACAATCACATCTTTTACACCAGTTTCTTCTGGATCTTGAATACCATTTTTATTTTCATCAAACCAGACAATCTCCTAGAGATCCTAATGCAACGTATCCTGCATCTAATGTTAAATTAGTTTCTCCTACTAAGCTGCCATCAGCTTGTTTAGTTGCGGTCAAAGTAAATAATTCTGTCTTACAATAATCATCCTTATTAAGATCATTTCCAATATTAGAATCAGCTTCAATTTGTGGTTTTCCATCAACATCTTGAGCGTATCTTTGAGTTGGCTCATATTTATATAAAGACTCATCTTCTGGAATAGCAAATTCAACTTGATACTGATAATACTTGTTACCAACATAATCATTTGGATTAGTTGATGATGAATCCGTCTTACCATCTTTTAAAACATTACAATCTTGATTTGTAAATTCATATTTACCACTGGCATCAGTCAAAGTTGTTTCTGAATCTAATTCTTTAGTTACTTTTCCTTCATTTTGATTAATCGTTGTAACAAATTTATGCAATGTTACATTTAAACCTTGAACCGGTAAATCATTGCTATCTTGTAAACCATCACGGTTCATATCATAGAATGCATAATCACCGATTGTTCCTTTAGGTAATGCAATTTCAGCTTTAACTTCAAGATTTTCAACAATATCACTGTCATTTACAGTATCTAGACCAGTACGTTTAACTGCAACTAAAGCAGAGTTAGACATTAACTTACCAGATACTTTCTCTAAATCTGAAGTACTGTACTCAGGAGCAGACATGTTGACATGCAATTCAATTGACTGATTAGGTTCTAATGGCGCATTAGAGAAATCAAATTCAACAGCAATAGCACTAACTAGTCTTAAATCAATATCATTTGATGCTTCTATCCATTGATGAGCGCCGCTTGTCCAATCATCATCATCCATATTACCATATACAATTGGCAATTCTTCTGAAGCAGTTTTACTTGTACGGGCATCTTGTTTCCATTCATCCCATTTAGTATCTTCACTTTCACCAACACAATAGTAGACTTTATAAGAAACACCTGGTGTTAAACAATCTACATAATTTAAAATTGGTGATTTATCAAGATTTGTAACCCTTGCAGTATAGTTATCATTTGTACGATTAACTAACGAGTCACCTTCAAATGGTAAAATATCTACAACACGCGCCTTACTAACAGCACGATCTGATTTTTCACCATTTTTAAATACAATCTTATAATCCAAATCTTCGCCAGGAGCTGTTTTAGCAATCTGATTATTATTTAAATAATCATCATCATAAATACCTTTAACTTGTTTATAGATTGATAAATAATTTTGTTCATTGATTTTAATGATTCCGTTACTATTTGGATACTTTAATCCATCACCGGTTTCATCTGGTTTATTAGTAATTTCATCTAGCACACTGTCAGCAACAAGTGTATTGTAACTAGAACCTGTAGCGGATTCGACAGTAAAACTATTTCCATAAGGATTTTCAGCTGACAAAGCAATAATTTTTCCACTAGTAAAGTATGCTGGTGCCCATAATGTTGTGCTAGTATCATTAATTGAACTAGTTCCTTTATAACTAATCTGTATCTTCATTCCAGGTTTAAATTTAAAATCTTCACCTAAATCAATTGTTATCTTCTTAGTTTTTGATGTCGTTTCAACTAATTGATTATTTTCAACAACACGAGCAGGAACATCATTAGTATAAGTAACAGTATATTCATCTGGTTCTAATGCTTTACCTGAGGTATCTCCATCATGTTCAAATACTATTACTTGGAACCTAGTTTGTAAATCTCCTATACTATAACTATTATTATTTAGTGACATACCGATAGGTAAATCAAAACTAATAATTGGTTGTTCAATAATTTCATTTTCCTTAGTTGATTCATTTTTAACAGTAATTACACTTTCAATAGTTTCACCTGGCTTATAAGTTTTATCCTTCTCACCAGAAACAATTCCTAGTGAAACTCGAGGAGTTACTGATTCTTTTAAAGGATAATATAGATTTACTATATCTGAAACTTTTGTATACTGCGCATTTTGATCATTACCTTCATTATCTTTAAGTGTATAGTTATATGTTACACTTGTTTGGTTTGAAACTCTTCTAACTTCATGAACAGTCGCATCTGAAGGACGTTTATTAAATGTCACATTCACATCAATTCCTGTAGCATTAAAATTCTCTGCAATTAAGTCCTTGCTAACAACATTTGTATATACTACTTTGATTTTTAATGCATTTAAACCTTCTAAACTAATTCCTTGACTATTCGTTGAGACATCAGCAACTAAACTATTATTAGTCGTCCATTCATCACTACCAGCTGTTTGATAGTATACTCGAGCTTGAATCTTATTACCATTTTTATCAGTTGCACTATGAACTGTTACAGTATTAACTACATAAGGTGCATCTGGCATATATTCAACCGAATTACCATTAGCATCATAATAATACATTTTAATTAAACTATCTTCCACTTCAACACTTCTTACTGGTACATCATTTTTAGCTTGAGCATATTCTCTCAATAAGAATGTTTCTGTATCCGCAGCATCTAATAATGGTGTTTCAACAGTCTTTGCAGTTAATAAAGTGTTATTATCACCATCAATATACTTTATGATCTTACCATCAATATCCATAATATCAGATTGCTTTTTATTCTTAAATTCAAGATAGTTTTTACTCTGTTCTGATAAAATAACTGTTTCATCTTGGACTGGATATACTTTTACAGATTGTTCGATGTCATGATACTTGTCATCAAGAGTATAACCATCAGGCGCTTTAATTTCTGTAACTACATAAGTTGTACCTTCTTTATTAGCTGGCAGTAATTCTGTTTTAGCTATTCCATCTTCATTTGTAGTAATAATAATTGGTACAAAACCACTATCGTTAGGATTAGTTATTTTAAATACTGCCCCTGCTAAGTTTTCATTAGCATCACTTGTCTTTTTAACAACTATTTTACCCATATTAGAATGGTTGATTATTTTACCATCTGTATTTGGTAAGTATTCTTTTACTGTACTTTGTCCTGATTCAACAGTAACAGGATACACAGTAGTATCAAGTTCAAAACCGTCTAAAGTCGCAACTTCTTTTACATAATAATTTCCAGCAGGAACATCAGTCCATATAATTTTACCATCTTTACCAGTAGTTTTTACTGTTTGAACTAAGTCACCAGATTCTTGGTACAATCCAAATTCAACACCTTCTAAGACTTTATTTCCCACATTTGAATAGTTACTGCGATCATCATATTTAGTAATAACCACTTTACCAAGGGCTTGATTAACTACTGTATTTGCATCTTTAGAAGTAACTGTTGTCACTTTGCCGGCTTCAATCGTAAATTCAATTGGCTGCATAATCTCGAAATTGTCTGGCGCAGTGATTTCTACTAACTGATATTTACCAGTTTCAATTACCGAAGATTCAAATTTACCATCTGTATTTTCTATCGTAAATGAATCCAAATAATTCTCATAATCTCCATCTGTATTCTTTTTCATCAATTGGAAAGTAGCTCCACTTAAACCTTTTCCTTCAGGATCAGTTTTAGTAAATGTAAACTTACCAGCTGTTGTCGTATTAATAATAGGACCATGATTTTGAGCATCATCTGTTTTTCCAGCTTCGGTATAAACAATATTTTGTTCTCCTTCAGTTACCTCAACAGCATATCCATCAGGAACCTTCGTTTCAACAAATAAATATTTTCCTTTTTCTAAATTATCAAAGATGACAATTCCTAAAGTATCACTATTTTTTACTATTCCATTAACCTTTTCATCATCTTGCAGTTTACTATCACCATTTACATCTTTATATAAAGTAAATTCAGCTCCAGCTAATGGGAAACGTGTAGTCTTACTATCATTTGCTCCATAAATAGACCATTCTGATATCTTTTCGATTTTAATACTTCCTAAAGGTTCATTTTCAACTTCAATAGTTGTTACTTCTCCATTAGTTTTGGTTGTAACTTTAATTCGATTAGAATCTTTGATTACATAACCATTTGGTGATATATCTTCTTGTAAATAATAAGTAGTGTTCGGGCGTAAATTATCAAAAACAATTCCTTTATCTTTTTGATACGTTGCAGTAGCAACTAAATTCCCATCCGTTTGAGCATCATATAAACTAAATGTTGTACCGTCTAACTTATCAATTTCTTTTCCAGTATGACTATCTTTTTTAATTACTTTAAGTGATTGTTTCATCATATTAGTAATTTCAATTTTTCCATCAGTACCAGTAACTTTTAGAGCCTCTACTGTGTAAGGACCATAAAGAGTATCATTTAAGAAATAATCGTTATTAGTAGATTTTTCTTTTAGTGTATATTCCCCAGCCGGTAATAATTTTGTTCTAGCAACACCATTTTTATTTGTTTTAATTGTATCGACTAAGATTCCGGATTCATTAAACACTTCAAAAACAACATCAGCTAATTTCTTTGTTTTATCATAATGATCAACTTTCGTAATTTCTAATTTGCCATAAGATGAAGTATTACTGATAACATTATCGGCTTTACCTGATTCATTACCATTTTCGTCAACTTTGACAATCTCTTTTGTAATATCTGCAGGTGTAATGGTAAACTTACCAAGAGATGCATAGTCCGCAAAACCATTATTTTTATTTGTAGTACCTACAGTAGTTTCTTGTAAGATGTAATCACCTGCTTCTAACCACTTTTTACTAGTAACATCAGTTCCATTAACTTTGAACTGAAGCTTACCATTAGATTGTGATACTGCTGTTCCAACTAAATTAGTAGACGATAAATCTAGGGTACCGTCAGCTAATTTAACTGATTTATATACATTAAAGTTTACTCCACTTAAAGCAACCGGATTAGTTAGACCATTAGCATCTAGATAGGTTCCTTGTTTTGTTAATTCAACACTACCCTTTGGTACATTTGTTACAACCAATGGGTTCTTGACAGCATCTGAAACCGTAGTATAAACGCTACCATCTAAACCAGTAACTTTATCTGCTTCGATTGTAAATTCACGTGGTGTTGGATTCAATACATACCCATCAGTACTAATCAAACTTTCAACCAGCACATAATTTCCAGGTTTCAAATAGTCTGTCAATACAGCATTTTGATTACCATTTGTCGTGATAGTTGAAATTGGTGTATCTTTACTATAATCATGTCCAGCCTCGTCATTTTTAGCATAAATATTGAATTTCGCTTTTATATAAGTATTTGAATTAGTACTAGACACCTTATTCAATGCTAATTTACCATAATTACTAGTATTAACAATCACATTAGAAGCATCTGCTTGATCTGAATAGAGATCCGTATTATCGGTATCAAAACCTAAATTAACTAAATATTTAGTAGTATCTGGTGCAACGACATGCTCTGGTAATGAAGTTATATCTTCTTCAACTACATATAATCCAGCTGGAGAAGGAGCTGTCATAAAGCTGCCTGTTTTCCCTGAAGAAATAGTACCAGTTGTATAAGTTACTTCTTCTCCCGTTTTAATATACCACTTATCACCTATTTTAAATGCATCAGCAACGCTTTCATTCGATTCTACAACTGGATATACTTTGAAATTAATTCCTGTTAATGCTGATTGTTCACCTGCAAATTTTAAAACTTTACTAACCCAGATCTGACGATATTTATAATTTATAAATATAACCGTTTCATTAGTATCAGCATCCTTTAAAAAATACACCTTACCATTGACTTCAACAGTCACTTTACGAATATCTGTGTTTTTATTATAGCCAGCTGGCTGTTTTAATTCAGTAACATAATAAGTTTGAGTAGAATCAATATTTTCAAACTTGAAGTACTTATCAGTAGATACAGCTGTACTTACCAAATCATATTCTGCCCATTTTTCTGAATCAGCAATTACCTCATCTATTTCAGTTTGACTTAACTTATTCAATCTATCTGCACCAGTTTCAGTACTAAACAATCCCATGGTAGCACCAGCAAGTAATTTTTCTGCCTCATCGTATTTATAACCGATTGGATTAGTCAATAAATAGTTCTGTACTTCGATTTCGCTAATATGTTGTGCTTTGATTTCACCAACATACCACCATTCGTGGATTATTCCATAATAGTCTGGAGCTCTTACTTCTTGTAATACTACTTCTTTACCTGGATCAAGGAAAACTGAATAACCAACCCCAGGATCTTTTGAGGATTTACCATTTGCATCATATAAAACAGCTGTTCCCGAAATAATCTTTGTTGAAATCCCACTATCACTTACAGTATATTTTTTACCATCATTAGCAGTAATTGTTTGGCTTCCATTGCTATCAACGTAATAAATTTTAAACTCTGCTCCATCTAATAGAACTGTCTTATCTTCATTTGTTTTAGTTAATTTTATTTTTCCTTTTTTAGGTGTGTTTTCAAATGTAACATGCGTTGTTTTACCAGCCTCAAGTTCAACTACTTTTGATGGTTGGTGTTCATAATCATTTTGCTGCTCAGCAGTTAAGTTTTCTTCAACAATATAGAATCCCGGCTCTAATCCTGAAACCGTCTTCTCTACAACATCACTTTCAATCGTTGCTAAAGCATTACCATCTTTAACATTCCATTTATCATCTTTACTAATTGCGCCATCTTCATCTGATGATACTTCTTTTGCTTTATAGACACTAAATTTTATTCCTGCTAGCGGTTCACTAACATCTTTATTATCCTTATCTAACCATTTAGCTGTTTTAACTAAACCAAGGCTGCTGTATGGCACATTTTCAATTGGATTTTCAACATAAACTTTATTTGTTTTACCTTCAACAATCTCAAATTCATGTGAAGTTGGATCAATTGTATAGTTTCCAACCACAGCTTTTTCAATTAATACATATTTCCCCGGTGCTAAGAATTCACTAGTAACCACATTACCATCAGCTTTTGTCGTAAGTACATACACTGGATCACCAGTATAATTTCCTGTTTCATTCCATTTATAAACATTAAATGTCGCTGCTACTCCAGTATCACTGTCAACTGAGCTGACCTTTTTAACTGCCACCTTACCTTTGATCAAACGGTTGACTACATCAACATTTGATACTAATTTATCATCAGTATTTGAGCCAGG
>OATU01002009.1_pt1 | contig 10931 bp, 15 predicted proteins | sample 1516711 | NCBI WGS metagenome assembly OATU01 (sample SAMEA2579971, study PRJEB22360) | human gut metagenome | biome: human gut; feature: human-associated habitat; material: faeces | place: Denmark | collected 2008/2010 | reverse complement strand
GCGGCTGCCACGGCACATCACAATGAGCTTTCGGCGCTGCCCTCAACAAGCATGCGGAGAGGAAAATCACAAAGGGATTTTCTTCTCTGCGGGCCGGTGTGTATTAACACAGGCATTGCTTGCCGGGTCACTTATACGAAGAATGCAATCAAGACAGCAGGAATTGAGACCATTAGGGCAGCCAATATCAAGAAAAAAGAAACATAAAAAAGCAGAACATTGTTAATGTCGCAATGTTCTGCTTTTTTATGTTTATGTTAGGCTTTGTTGGCAGTAGTCTACCAGAATTTTTCATTACAGTGTTTTGCTAAACGAATCAGATGGAGCTATACCCTGGATTTTCCTGTATTCTCTGGGCGACATTTTGACTATAGCCTGAAAAGCGCTTGAAAACTTTCCCTGGGTTTGGTAGCCTACCTGGGAAGCAATATCCGCGATAGTGGCATTTGTTTCCCGTAATAATTTCATAGCCTGACGCATCCGAAATTCCTTCATATAGGTGGCGATAGGCTGGCCGTAGACTGCCTTGAATATCTCCTTTAGAGTAGAGGTATTTATCAAATACTGTTTGGAAAGTTCTGCAATCGTAAATCGTTGATCCAAGTGCTCTGTCAACTGTTGATGAATTTCTTTTATCAATTCGGTTTGCTGGGAGAAGTATTGAGTCAGTTCTTTATGCTCCGATTTCATGTTGCTCAAATAAATCAAAATTTCCAGCACCTTCAATTTCAAAAGGGAAATTCGAACGGACACAGGAGCAGAAAAGAGTGGGGCAAAAATATGCTCTAAATCGGAACAGGACGGGATTGCGGATGGCTTTCCGGAGCAAAATCGATCCCGTAACTGGTCTGCCTCTACACCGGCATTCTTTAAAACTTCCGGGCAAATGGAAGAGAGCTGTTTCAGATCCACGGAAATGGAAATCCCCTCTGAATATCCTAGGGGAAACATCATGGCGGAATCCGCGCAGCAGGCCATACTGTGCGCAGTCACATCACCTGAACCTAAATAGACGGCAGTACCGCCTTGCATATTCCAACCCACGCGACCACTGCGGCAATAGTAAATTTCTAAAACAGAATCCGAAGCATCGTGCCGAAACTTGACTTCTGAAGCAAGAAAAACATTGAAGGAAACCTCTATTCCAGGAAAAGTTTCATATGCCTCCATACACCCTTTTCCAGCGGTAACCGCTCGAAACTGTTCTCCAAAGAGTGCGCTACCCGTTCCACCAGCCCGGCAATGCTTCAAGGCGAGGGTGCCGTTAGGAATCTTTTGGAGTTTTTGAGCGATAACGTTGGATTCTTCTTTTTTCATGGCGTTCCTTTCTGTGTTTCTACTTGCGACGGACAGGCGATTTTTACAAGCCACTCAATCATGTGGTGGAAATTTTGGGCCGGTTCGGTATCGGCAGCTCTATAATAGACCTCTTTTCCGTCCCGGCGGCTAACGATCAGACCTGCTGATTTCAACTGCTTGAGATGGTGAGAAACTGCAGGACTGTCGTCGTAAGTCACCACCATACTGTTTTTTAACAGATTGACATTGCACTCTTGCACGCCGGTCAGGTTGGATACGCTTTTTTGTACCCTAGCTTGGCAGGCCGCACAAGTCATGCCTGTGACATTGTACTTTTCCTGCATATTGAAACCTCCTTCTCTGGAAAGTGGAATACCCATACGGGATATAGGTCTCTCCGGTTCTCAGTATAGTCCCGCAAGGAGGTTCTGTATTTCCCGTTCAGAAGAATTTTTGTCCCAAATGGAAGCGTTTCTGAAAGTCGATCCGTCATAAACGCTGCAAAGGCATCCCTTCCAACTTCATGTGATATTGTTCCAGCACATCTTTCAGCGTGATTTCTTGCATTCTTTGTTCCGCTGTTTTTTGAATGTCCAAGTAAAAATCCCGCAGCACCAGTTGGATATTTATACCCACGCCACAGGCAGGATTGGTGTGGATGTCCTGATGGAGCAGGGGCTTGTTACCCTCCACTGCCCGATAGGCATCCAGCAGAGTGATTTTCTCCGGCTCACGAGCCAGAGCAGGCCGGGGATGTCCCTTCACGCTGACCAGCAGCCCTCCTTTCCGCAAGGCGGACATGAGCTGGCGCACATAGGCGGGATTGGTTTGAACGCTTTCTGCCAGCTTGTTACTGGTCAGGTCGCAGTCTGGGTACAGAGCGATAAAAGCCAGAATATGAACAGCATCGCTAAGGCGGGTGGGATATTTCATGGACTGATCTCCTTTTTTGATGTTATTTTTATTATAACAGCATATTGACAGCAGCGCAAGAGAATGCTAAAATGATTTGAAGTAAGAATAAAAATAACACCCACCTAAAAGGAATGGCGACAATGAACTTCTATGATGATTTGGTCATGCAGACCCAGATGAATTATTCCAAGTACCATCCTATCTATGCTTCCGGCAGTACGCCTTATCAGCTGACTGACAAAAAGCCGCTGCCGTATAGCGAACAGATCCATCGTTTGGTACAGGAGGTAAAGGAAGCTGACTGTGTGGTAGTGGGCGGAGCCTCCGGCCTGTCCGCTGCCGGTGGCGGAGACTTTTACTACGAGGACAACGACTCCTACCGGAAATACTTCCGGCCTTTTGCGGAGAAGTACCACTTCAAAGGTGCTTTTGCAGGGATGATGCACCCCTGGGAGACCCGGGAAGAGTATTGGGGGTATCTTGCCACCTTCCTTCACACCACCCAGATCGCACCTGTGCGTCATCCCTATCTGGATTTAGACGCTTTGCTGAAAGGCAAGGACTTCTTCATCCTCACCACCAACCAGGATACCCAGTTTGTCAAACTCTACCCGGAGGAGAAGGTGGCGGAAATCCAGGGAGATCACCGATTCTTCCAGTGTGTTGCCTGCTGCACCGATGACACCTGGGATGCGGTAAAGCCAGTGACTGATATGGTGGCCGCTATGGGGGATGGCACGAAGATTCCCACCGATCTCATTCCCCGGTGTCCGCACTGCGGCGGCGAGGCTTTCCCGTGGGTGCGAGGATATGGGAATTTCCTGCAAGGAAAGAAATATGAAGAACAGTACGAAAAAATTTCTCGCTATGTACTGGAACACAAAGACAGCAAAATTCTGTTCCTAGAGTTGGGCGTTGGCCGAATGACTCCCATGTTTATCCAGGAGCCTTTCTGGAACCTGACCCTCAGCTTTCCCCATGCTCGATATATTGCTATCAACGACAAATATGACTTACTGCCCAAGCAGTTGGAGGATAAGGGCATGACCATTGTGGCCGACATTGCTCAAGTGCTGCGGGATGCACGGAACACCATGGAAAGCGGAGATAACGATCAATGAGGGTTGGAAACCAAGCGGCGCTTCAGGAACTTGCCGAGCGTATTGCTCAAGCAGACGCCGTTGTGATCGGAGGCGGCTCCGGCCTGTCAAGCGCAGCTGGATACGACCACTACCATTGGTCCCCGGCACTTTTTTTCGGGTATTTCCCCAGAAACAAATTTGGGCCTTTCAGGGAGACTTTAGCTACTGCCAATGCAGCCAGCCCTGCCGGGATGATATTTGGGAAAACCGCGAAATAGTGAAGGAACTGACTGGTTACTTGGTAGGTGTTCGCCTTCCGGAGGAAGCTGTTCCTCGTTGCCCGGATTGCGGGCGGATGCTGGTGCCCTGGGTACGAGATGATACCTTCCTGGAGGGAACCTTCTGGCAGGATAGTCTGCACCGCTACCATAGATTCCTGCGACGCTGGATAATGGATCAGTCCGACAAAAAAGTCCTGCTGTTGGAACTTGGCGTGGGTGAGATGACGCCCAGTATCATCAAACTACCCTTCTGGGAACTTACTGCCAAAAACGAAAACGTCTTTTATGCATGTCTTAATCGAGAGGGATCTCATAGGCCAGAGCATCTGCGGGGACGCAGCCTGTATCTGCAAGGAGATTTGGCGGAAACTCTAGCTGCCCTCCGGCAGATCCATCGCAGCAACCATAAAATAGAAAGGGGCGAACGAATATGATAGATTGGAACCCTATTGCGGAAAAATTCAGAGAAGCGGACGCTATCTTGATCGGGGCCAGTAACGGACTGTCCATCACCGAAGGACTGCATTTGTTTGCGGACAATGCGGCCTTTGAAAGACTGTTTGGGGATTTTAAACGGAAATACGGCCTTGGGTGTATTTTGCAGGGCATGATGGCTGGATGGCCCAGCGAGGAGGAAAAATGGGCCTTCTGGGCCCGGCTCGTCCATCATTACTGCGGGCAGTACCAGCCTACGCCGGTGATGAACAATTTGAAGGCCATTGTGGGAGAGAAAGATTACTTTGTCGTCACATCAAACGGAGAAGGTCACTTTGAACTGTGTGGCTTCGATCCGTCGAAAATCTATGAGATTGAGGGCAACTGGTTTACTATGCAGTGTGCCCGCCCCTGCCACGACACCATCTATCCTAGTCTGGCGGTGGCAGAAAAATTATCGGCTGCCGAACAGAGCGGCCATGTGCCTACAGAATTGGTGCCGCGCTGTCCCAAGTGCGGCGGTCCCATGGACATCCACATGGGTGCGGGTCAGAGAATGATTCCGGATACCGCTGCCCAGGCACGGTTCCAAAACTTTCTGAAAACCTACCACGGGAAGAAACTGGTGGTTTTGGAGCTGGGCATTGGCTGGCGCAATCAGCTGATCAAGGCCCCGATGATGCGCCTGGTGGCCAGCGAGCCAAACGCCACTTATGTGACCCTCAATCTTGGTGAGATCTACATTACGGACAATATCAAAGAAAAGTCCTTCGGTCTAGACGGGCGACTGGATGAGCTGCTGGCTGCTCTCCGGGAGGCGTGCGAGGCATAACGATTTCGGAGCAAGTTCAAAATGACTATACGAATGCAGTGGACAGATGGAAAGATTCGATGCCATTGGGTGAGCCCGACTAATACCACTGATCTGCGATACCATGACGAGGAATGGGGCAGACCGGTCCACGATGACCAGTTGCTGTTTGAAATGTTGATTTTGGAGAATTTTCAGGCAGGCCTCACCTGGGAATGTGTCTTAAATAAACGAGAAGCATTTCGCCGTGCTTTTGACGGGTTTGATTTACGGAAGGTGGCATCTTATAGCGAAGAAAAATTGACGGCTCTGCAAGCTGACTCTGGAATCATCCGTAACCGGCTGAAAATACGAGCTGCAGTGGTCAACGCACAAGTGTTTCAAAAGATACAGCAAGAGTGGGGCAGTTTTGACCGATACTTATGGCATTGGACAGATGAAAAAATCATCCAAGAAGTAGACAAGGTCAGCTCACCATTATCGGATGCTATCTCAAAAGACTTGAAAAAGCGAGGCATGAAGTTTGTGGGGACCGTAATCATCTATGCCTATTTGCAGGCGGTGGGAGTTATCAACTCTCATGAATCAGGTTGCTTCCTGAATCCTTCGCCGCAGTAGAGAATGCATAAAAAAAGCCGGGAAGTTAACTCAAATTGTCAATGCCTCCCGGCTATTATCATGCAGATATTAATATAGTTAGAATCATGGTATATATTTCATTCCCCATTGGGAAATGGCGTAAAAGACCGGCAGCAGGTCCCGCCCTTTCTCGGTGAGGGAGTACTCCACTCGCAGAGGCATTTCATTATATTGGATGCGCTGCACCAACTCGTCCGCTTCTAATTCTTTCAGCGCGTTGGTCAATGCGGTGTTGGTGATGGGTTTCAGCATTTTTTTTAGCTCACCAAACCGCATGGGGCACTTGATACACAGTTCATAGAGAATCTGGAGTTTCCATTTGCCCTGCAGCATTTGAACCACCGGCGTGACCGGGCAGTTTCCATCATCGGTTAGGATGACACTGCCAACCTTTTCTTTGAATTCTTCATAAGTCATAATTGAATCTTTCCTCGTCTTTTACAGTATACTTTTTGATACCAGGTATAAATAATTTGCGTACTTGAACAAAAATTGCTATCAGATATAATAAATATATCACTGGTTGGCTATGCAGTCAACAACTGAAATTTCTTAGAAAGGTCTGAATGACATGAAAGAACTGAACATTATGGAGGCAACTGTTTATACCTCTCCCAACCCGCTGACTTTAATCTGTTCTCTGAATGAGGATGGCACCACCAATCTGGCTCCTATTTGCTTTGTTTCCTATCTCTCCTTCAATCCGCCGATGATTGGATTTGCCGCTGGGAAGCAGTCCCACACTGGCAAGCGTGTGCGTGAAACCGGCAAAGTCATCGTCACTGTTCCCGGTGAGAGTCTGGCTGGCGCGGCAATGGCTTGTGGCGGTTCTACCGGTGCACAGGTCAACAAGGTGGCAGCGAACCACATTGAAATGAAAGCAGTGGAAGGCAGCGACATCCAGATTCCGGCGGACACCCGGCTGGCGATGGTGGCCACCCTGCAGCAGTCAGTGGAGGTGGGCGACCATATCCTGCACATCTGTCAGGTGGACAAGTTCCTGGGCGATGAGGACAAGAAGGGCCTGTATGCCTGGAACGGCTTCGGGAAAGTTGCACCTGCGGTCGAAGGTTAAATCTTAAAACGGTAAGGAGGCGTCAGCGGTGACTGTCTGTATTAAAGACTGTATTCAGAACATGAATCTGGTGATCGGCTGTACGATTGGTTGCAGCTACTGCTACGCCAGAAACAATGTCCGCCGGTTTCACATGATCGACGACTTTGAAAAGCCGGAGTTTTTTCCCAATAAGCTGCGGCTGATGGAGAAAAAGCGCCACAGAATTTTCTGCTCACCGGCATGAGCGATTTTTCCCACTGGAAGCCAGAGTGGCGGGAACAGATATTTGCCAAGATGACTGAAAATCCGCAGCACCAATATCTGTTTTTGACCAAGCGACCGGAGGATATTGTGTTTTCCACTACCCTAGAGAATGCTTGGTTTGGTGTAACTGTTACCTCCAGTAAAGAGAAAAACCGTATCCGGACTTTGCGGGAGCATATCCATGGCGGACACTATCATGTGACCTTTGAACCTATGTTTGATGGTGTTGGTGTGGTGGACCTTACCGGAATTGAGTGGATCGTCATTGGGACTGAGACCGGACATAGGAAGGGCAAATCCGTATCGAATCTGGAATGGGTGTGGAACCTGACACATCAGGCCCATGCGCTGGGCATCCCTGTATTCATGAAGGAAGATCTACTTCCTATCATGGGAGAAACACATATGGTACAAGAATTTCCCCCGGCTTTTTACCGGGTATTGGAGGAACAGAAGACATGGCGGAAGTGAAAGATAGCAGCATTCTGATTCAGGATGTAGAAACCAAAAATATTATGACAAAATCCACCCTGCCGGTGGGCGGCTATTCCGTCAATCCTTATGTGGGCTGTACCCATAGCTGCAAATACTGCTACGCCTCGTTTATGAAGCGATTTACCGGGCACACCGAACCGTGGGGTACATTCCTGGATGTGAAGCATTGGCCGGCAATCAAAAATCCGCAAAAGTACAAAGGGCAGCGCGTAGTCATCGGTTCTGTGACCGATGGCTATCTGCCCCAGGAGGCTCAGTTTCAGAACACCCGAAAGCTTCTTGAGCAGCTTCGGGGCAGCGAGGCGAAAATTCTCATCTGTACCAAGTCAGACTTGGTAATCCGTGATATCGACCTTCTGAAAGAACTGGGAAAGGTCACGGTTTCCTGGTCGATCAATACGCTGGACGAGGATTTCAAAAACGATATGGACAATGCCGTCAGCATCAAGCGGCGGCTGGATGCCATGAAGCAGGTTTATGACGCAGGTATCCGCACCGTGTGCTTTATCGCTCCGGTTTTTCCGGGTATCACGGATTTTGAGGCCATCTTCCATCAGGTCAGAAATCAATGCGACCTGATATGGTTAGAAAATCTAAACCTGCGAGGCGGCTTCAAAAAAGACATCCTTGACTATATACGTAAAAAATATCCTGACTTGGTTCCGCTGTACGACGTTATCTACAACAAGGGAGACAGAAGCTACTTCTGTGGTTTGGAGGATCAAGCGGAACGGCTGGCGAAAGAATACAGCTGTCCCTTCGTGGACAACGAGCTGCCCTACGGACGAGCAGAGCCTGGGCAACCCGTAATTGTGGATTACTTTTACCATGAGGAAGTGCGTGGCTCGGAAAACACCGGGCGACGCAACCCCAAAAAATAATTTGTGAAATAAAAGGGTTCTGACATGGAGCTGTGCTTCAATGTCAGAACCTTTTTTTCAGCACTGTTTACCCATTCAGAAGTTTTCTTCCCCCCCTTGGAAGGACTTGCACTACGTCCATTGCCGCAGCTCTTTTGATGTGGAAAGTCGTATTTCCGTTCATCGGATGGGTATTCGGCGGAATTTTCGGTGGTATGAGTTTTTCGTTCACGAGTATTGTGGATTTCTTCAAATCCCTGTTCTAATTAATAATTTTCAAACAGAAAACAATGGATGAATATAATGATGTCACAACAAAACGAGAGGAGAAAACCATGAAGAAAGTATTGCTGGCCATCGGAGGCGGCATTGGCGTCATTGTAGGTGCGATCTTGATTTGGAAGTTTGTACTTCCGTTTATTGGCTTCGTTTTTCAGCCCATTTGGAGGTTTCTGTCCGCTTTACTAAACCGACATGAGCATAAACGACAGCGTCCCGGTTCATAATGATTGGGACGCTGCTTATTATATCATTGTATTATGCGAACTCATTCCTCGAACAGATACAGAAGATATCCGTAACCCTCTGCATTCATCTTTGCGTAAGGCACAAAGCGCAGGGCCGCACTGTTGATGCAGTAGCGCACGCCATTGGGGGACTCCGGATCGCCTGTGAACACATGACCAAGGTGAGAATCTCCGGCACGGCTTCTGACCTCTGTACGGCGCATGCCGTGGCTCAGGTCCTCCAGTTCCACCACGGCAGGCTCTTCAATGGGCTTTGTGAAAGCCGGCCTTCTGTATCGTACTTACCCGGGGAGAAAAAGAGCGCCTCGCCGGTGACGACATCCACATAGATGCCCTTTTCAAACTTATCCCAGAACTCGCCTGTGAAAGCGCGCTCTGTGCCGCTCTCCTGCGTAACACGGTACTGCTCCGCCGTCAGCTTGTCCCGGATGGATTCCGCCGCGGGCTTCTGATAGTCGCCCGGATCAATGCGCAGCCGGGAAAACAGCTCCATCTCCGCGCGCGGGATGCGGCAGTAGCCGTTCGGGTTCTTTTCGAGGTAGTTCTGGTGGTACTCCTCGGCGGGGTAATAGTTCTTGAGTGGACCTATCTCCACGAAGAACTTTTCACTGCGTCCCCGCTCGATCTCCGCGATGCGCTCCACCGTTTCCTTCGCGCTTTCGTTGGTGTAATAGACACCGGTCTGATACTGGCTGCCCCGGTCGTTGCCCTGCCGGTTCTCCACCGTGGGGTCGATCACATAGAAGTAGGCCAGCAGCAGGGCGTCGAGACTCACCTGTCCGGGGTCATACTCCACCCGCACGGTCTCCCGGAAGTCGGTGTTCCCTTTGCAGACGGTCTTGTAATCGGCATCCGCCTCGCAGGTGCCGTTGGCATAGCCGCTCTCGGCATCAATGACGCCGGGGATGGACTGCATCAGCTGTTCCATGCCCCAGAAGCAGCCGCCCGCCAGATATATGACATTTTCCGTGGTATCCATATACATGCTTCCTTCACCAGACATATCAGAGGGCTGTCCGGTCATTTCCTTCTCGTCCGTTTTCTGCGGCATATTTTTCTGCCCGGCGGCGCAGCCGCTCAGCAGCAGTACCGCGGTGAGCAGAAGCGGCAATACTCTCCGATACATGGTGTATCCTCCTTTCTGAGAAGATAAATTCGTTTGTCAGCCCATATCGGCGGTAAGAGCCTGGTCGATGAGCTTTTGCAGCGTCTCCGCCTGCTTCTTTTCCGTGATGGCGCCTACGATGGGTTCACCCACGATATTGCCGCTGCGGTCGACCACATAGGTGGTAGGATAGGCAAAGATGTTGGTGGTAAACTTTCCCGCCTCACCGTCGGAGTCAAAATACACATTCTGATAGGTGGCGCCCTTCTTGGCAAGCACATCCTTCGCCTCGGAAATTGCTGTTTCGTCGCCGTCCAGCGTGAAGGTGTTGACGCCGATGAGGGAGCCGCCCTTCTCCGCCAGTTCCTTGTTCAGCGCATCCAGCTCGGAAAGCTCGCCTACGCAGGGATTGCAGGTGGTGAACCAGAAATTCACCACGGTGACGGCGTTGGCGGAGAACAGCTCGTCGCTCTTCACCGTGTTGCCATCCAGGTCCTTGCCCTCGAAGACGGGGAATTTCTGCATGCTGCCGTCATCAGGCGGCGTGGTCATGTCGCTGCCCGCGGGCACGCTCATAGCGCCATCCATGGATTTCTGCATGATCTCGGGATACTTATCTTCCAACTCGGTCAGCCTGTTTTCAATATTGCTGATCTCCGTGGCTGACTCCTTCAGCCACTCATACTCCTTGTCGGTGAACTGCTCTTTAGCAGCCTCGACGGTATCCAGCAGGAAGTCGCCGTAGTTTTTCCCGTCCTCGATCATGGCCATGCCCTTGTCAGCCTCCACAAAGACCTTTTCCCACAGCTCGGCATTTTCCGACAGGATCGCGTTCTCCTGCTCCAGCAGCTCCTTGTGCAGGGCGAGCGCCTCATCGGCGTTTTCCGGCTCGCCAGTCATGGCGGAGCCGTTGCCGCTCATGTCGCCCATCTTGTCATTGTTCTTCATGCCGCAGGCCGCCAGGGCCAGCACCATCAGCACGGCAAAAGCCAGTGCAAAAATTCTCTTCCTGTTCATTTTGATTCCTCCATCGTTGTTTTCTTTGTTGTTTCTTTCCCGTTGCCGAAGCCGTAGCGGAAGCACACGGCGCTCGTCGGACAGGCGTGGATGCACATTCCGCAGCGGATGCACCCGGGATGGGTGGGGGGTTTATTCCGGCAT
>OATU01002007.1_pt1 | contig 10932 bp, 10 predicted proteins | sample 1516711 | NCBI WGS metagenome assembly OATU01 (sample SAMEA2579971, study PRJEB22360) | human gut metagenome | biome: human gut; feature: human-associated habitat; material: faeces | place: Denmark | collected 2008/2010 | reverse complement strand
ATATCGGATTAGGAAAAACACGGGTCCCGCGACTATCGCGGCGGCGGACGTTCCTCCGCCCGGGAGACCATCGGCCGCGTCGCAGCCGGTGCCATCGCAGAGAAGTTCTTAAAACAGTTGAATATCTCCGTGACCGCATACGCGAAGTCTATCGGACCGGTGGAAGTCTCCCCGGAGCGGATGGATCTCGCTGAGATCCAGAATAACCGCTTCTGTCTTCCGGATGCGGAGGCAGCAAAGGCAGCGGAGGATTATCTTGACCAGAAGATCGCGGAATGCGACTCCGCCGGCGGTGTCGTCGAGTGCGTGATCTCCGGTCTTCCGGTAGGCCTCGGCGAGCCGGTATTTGAGAAGCTGGACGCGAACCTCGCAAAGGCAATCCTCTCCATCGGTGCCGTCAAGGGCTTTGAGATTGGTGACGGTTTTGCCGCAACAAAGGCATGCGGATCTGAGAATAACGATGAGTTTCGAATGGACGGGGACAAGATCGTAAAGGAGACGAACCATGCTGGCGGCGTTCTCGGAGGAATCAGCGACGGGAGCGATGTGGTATTCCGGGCGGCCTTCAAGCCGACCCCGTCTATCGCAAAGTCCCAGGAGACCGTCACAAAGGACGGCGCGAATATCGATCTCGTGATCCACGGTCGCCACGACCCGGTGGTTGTTCCGAGAGCTGTCGTTGTGGTGGAATCCATGGCCGCTATCACCGCTATGGACATGCTCTTAGTGTCCATGACATCCAGACTCGACCTGATCCAGATATTCTTTCAGGTTGAGAATGCGGATGACGGCGATAATTAAATATTCCAATGAAGCCGGACAGTTTTCTGGACGGATTCAAAATATTATGATACTAGGGTCAAAAGGTCAGAAGTTCGACGCAAGCTTGCTTGCAGGAGAATTTTTGACCTTGGGACCCGCCAAAAACATGAATAAGTAGCCATTTTTCGCAGAAAAATGAGCGAATTATGAATGTTTTTGATGATTGCGGGAGTACGAAGTACGGAGCAATCCGGTATCATAGGGGTCAAAATACCTTTTGACCCCAACATCATATTATAAAACTGGCAAAATAATTTCCGGTTACACTATCACAATCATAGGAGAAGAAAGAAATGAAAATCGCAATCGCAAATGACCATTCTGCAGTAGAGCTGAAGAACATCATCAAAGAGCATCTTGAGAGCAAAGGCTACGAAGTATTAAACCTCGGAACCGACTCCACAGAGAGCTGTGACTATCCGGTATACGGTGAGAAAGTCGGCCGTGCTGTCGCTGACGGCGAGGCAGACCTCGGAATCGCTATCTGCGGAACAGGCGTTGGTATCTCCCTGGCAGCAAACAAGGTAAAAGGCATCCGCGCATGCGTCTGCAGCGAGCCGTACACAGCAAAGCTTTCCAGAATGCACAACAACTCCAACATCCTCGCGTTTGGTGCACGCGTCGTTGGAAGCGAACTGGCAAAGATGATCGTCGACGAGTGGCTTGGCGCAAGCTTCGAGGGCGGACGTCATCAGAGACGTGTTGATATGATCATGGATATTGAGAACAAGTAACTGAATCGTAACTGTGAGGGTACTGAACAGTTACACGGAATCTTATTTTATATAGAAGAAAGATCCTGCCTGGAAGCAGCAATGCCTCCGGCCAGGATCTTTTTTGGATATGACCTCAAGAGAGAAGATCATGACAGAACTGACTCTTGCCACGCATTTTAACATGTGTTAAGATTACACCACAAAGGATCATATCCCAAATGACCCAACAGGATAAAGGTCAGAGATAAAGGACATAGATAAAGGACATAGATAAAGGAGAATTACGATGGGAATTGTAGTAATCGGAGATGTGTTTATAGATATTAAGGGGTATTCCCTGTCCCCTTATATTCCGCAGGGAAGAAATGCCGGAACTGTGATCCAGATCCACGGCGGCGTTGCGAGAAACGTGGCGGAGAACATCGCAAATATCGAGCTGAAACCGACATTTATCAGTGCGGTGGATGACAACGCCATGGGAGACGATGTGATCCAGAAGCTGAAACGCCATAAAGTCGAGACGAAATACATGAAAAAGGTCAAGGACGGCATGGGAACATGGCTGGCCGTCTTTGATCATGAGGGAGACGTGGTGGCATCCATCTCAAAGAGACCGGACCACAAGCCCATCGAGCAGATCTTAGATGAGCACGGGGACGAGATCTTTAAGGATGCGGACAGCATTGCGATCGAGATCGATACGGACAAGGAGATCGTGAAAAAGACCTTCATGTATGCGGAAAAGTATCACAAAGAGGTCTATGCGCTTGTATCCAATATGACGATCGCTGTGGAGAGAAGAGATTTTATCCGCAGAACCGCATGTTTTGTGTGCAATCAGCAGGAGGCGGGAATCCTGTTCTCGGAAGACTATGATCATATGACTCCGGCAGAGTTAGCGGCAATTCTTCCGGACCGGATCCGTTTCGCCAAGATCTCCCGCATGGTGGTCACCATGGGAGGAGACGGAGCTGTCTTTGTTGATTCGGACGGGCACACCGGAATTTATCCGGGACGTAAGATCGATATCGTGGACACGACGGGAGCCGGGGACGCGTTCTTTTCCGGCGTCTGCATCGGACTTACCTATGGCAAGACGCTGCAGGAGGCATGCGGAATCGGCACAAGACTTGCGGCAACGGTGATCTGCACGACAGAGAATATCTGCCCGAGATTTATGCCGGAAGAATTCGGTCTTACGAGGTAATCGATATGGAACCTATTATTATCGGAATTGCCGGGGGGTCTGGCTCAGGAAAATCGACATTTACGAACAGGCTCAGGCAGTACTTTGGGGATGATGTTGTCGTGATCTACCACGACAACTATTACCGCAGACAGGACGGGATCCCGTTTGAGCAGCGTGTGAAGGTCAACTATGACCATCCGGATTCCCTGGAGACAGATCTTTTGGTGGAGCACCTAAAGGAGCTGAAAGCCGGAAAGACCATCGAGTGTCCGGTCTACGACTACAGCCAGCACAACCGATCCAGCGAGATCATCAAGATCGAGCCGAGACCGATCATCCTCGTTGAGGGCATCCTGCTTCTCGCCGACGAGCGGATCCGCAGCCTCCTGGACATCAAAGTCTATGTGGAAGCCGACGCTGACGAGCGGATCCTCCGCCGCATCGTCCGCGACGTAGAGGAGCGCGGCCGCGACCTGAAGGGAATCATCACTCAGTACTTAACAACCGTAAAACCCATGCACCACATGTATGTAGAGCCCACGAGGGCTCTCGCCGATATCGTTATCAACAGCGGAAAGAATGATGTTGCGTTCGATCTGTTTGTTTCGAAGATCGGGCAGCTGCTGGAGAGTGCGGGGAATAAAATATGAATATGTGAAGACCGCCTGTTGTCAGTGTTGTGCTGGTGATGGGCGGTCTTCTTTCGCTTTGCGCGGACGCACGAGCCAATTCTGCGTTGACGCACTGGCGCACAAAAATATTAAACCTTACAACGATTGTACAGTTAATGTTTTTCACAGAATTTAACTGGAAAAGCATTTAAAAATACGTTATACTGAGTCGGGTAAATCTTTAGAGCTTTGAAAGGATCACAACTATCATGGAACCATTTTATTATAATCACATGGACAAAGAGCGACAGGCTGTTTACCGTGCCATGCAGCAGGGACTGTTAAGCCTGGCTGACTCTTTCCAGATCCCCCGGATCGACGGTCACGCCTTAAGCGATATTTTTTTTGAGCTCCGCCTTGACCACCCGGAGATCTTCTGGGTGTCCAGCTTTAAATACCGGTATTTCGCGGATTCCCCGAATCTGATCTTCATCCCGGAATACCTTTTTGAGAAGAGCAAGATCAAAGACCACCAGAAAGCCATGAATGCCCGGGTGGAAAAGCTCGCAAGACCGGCGGCAAAGCTCCCAGAGCTGGAAAAGGAAAAGTATATCCACGATTTTATCTGTGAAAATATTCACTACGATAAACTGAAAAAGCCTTATTCCCATGAAATTATCGGACCGTTGGGTCATGGTGTCGGTGTCTGTGAGGGAATCGCAAAGTCGGTCAAGATCCTCTGCGACGCACTTGGAATCTGGTGCCTGATCGCCTTATGCGGAAACAATCCGGAAAAAGGGATCAAGTACCGCCATACATGGAATATCGTGAAGATCGGTAAGACCTGCTATCACCTGGATGCCACCTTCGACAACAGCCTTGGAAAATGCGTTGAGACCGGCGGTGAGATCCGCTACGACTACTTCAATCTGGACGATAAGGCGGTCTTCCGCGACCATGAGCCGTTGATCGCCCCGGCCCCGGCCTGTACGGACGGCGACCATTTTTACTATAAGGAGAAAAAACTTTCCTTCACAAAGACGGAGGAAGTTTACAAGCGCTCCCTGCAGACTGCAAAGAAAAATAAAACACTCACATTCCACTGGCGCGGCGGCTACCTGACCCGCGAGGTTCTGAAAGAACTCATTGAACTCATCGAAAAAGCCGGAGCTGAGCAGAACAAGACCGCCCACATCCAGCTCAACTGGCCTCAGGCAGTTCTGCGGATCCATTATACGGATGAAAGATCCCAGGCTGTCGTCACCATGGAAGAAGCCAATGAGGGGGAAGAGTCCTGATCTCGTTACTCCACATAGATAAGGATTTCCGAACTGAAAAGTCTGCATGCTGCAGCGGAGGCATCCGACACTGACGATCCAGAACGAAAAAAGAACATATAAATTTTCGACAGCATATTTACATGCTGTCTTTTTTTGCTTATAATGACGGTACAAAAAATAATCACTGTTAATAAGTGAACCTGTCGATGGCAATCGTGCCGGAATTCAGGTGGGACAGTGGAAAATTACGGCTGTACATACACAGGCAGCTGAAAAATTTACATCAGGGGAGAAAAACGTATGGGAAAAGAAAAGATAACGGATCAGGCGATGTATGATTTCTATGGAAAAATGCCGTTGAAACGTGCGATTCCACTTGGACTCCAGCATGTGTTGGCGATGTTTGTCGGAAACCTGACCCCGCTTCTTATTATCTGCGGCGCATGCGGAATCAGTGGAAGCGAGGAGTTCGCCCATCTTCAGGTCTGTCTTTTACAGAACGCGATGTTTGTAGCGGGGGTTGTGACTCTGGTCCAGCTCTATGCGATCGGTCCGATCGGAGGTAAAGTTCCGATCATCATGGGAACCAGCTCCGGTTTCATCGGAGTTTTCAAGAGTGTGGCGGACACTATGGGCGGCGGACTCGCCACCTATGGCGCGATCATGGGAGCGTCAATTCTCGGCGGTCTTTTTGAGAGTGTTCTCGGATTCTTTATCAAGCCGCTGCGTAAATTTTTCCCGGCAGTTGTAACGGGAACGGTTGTATTGTCCATCGGACTGTCCCTGATCTCCGTCGGGATCAATTCTTTCGGCGGCGGAAGCGGCGCGAAGGACTTTGGCTCTATGGAGAACCTTCTCCTGGCGATCTTTGTCCTTGTGGTGATCCTTACTGTGAAACACTGGACCAGCGGAATGGCCAGCAACTCCGCAATTCTCATCGGAATCATTGCGGGATATATTGCGGCATTTGTTATGAGCCTGGTTCTTCCGACAACGGGAATCACGGCAGACGGAGCCGAGTACACGAAAGCATGGGTCCTGAACTGGGACAAAGTCGCCCAGGCAAGCTGGATCAGCATTCCGGAATTTCTTCCGGTGAAGCCGGTGTTTGATGCCCGTGCCATCGCGCCGATCCTCATCATGTTTATCGTAACAGCTGTTGAGACGGTCGGAGATATCTCCGGTGTTATTGAAGGCGGAATGAACCGTGAGGCGACAGATAAGGAGCTTTCCGGCGGCGTGATCTGCGACGGTATCGGCTCTTCTTTCGCGGCACTGTTCGGAATTCTTCCAAACACCTCCTTCAGCCAGAACGTCGGACTGGTTACGATGACAAAAGTAGTGAACCGTACCGCTCTCGCGACAGGCGCGGTATTCCTGATCCTCTGCGGTCTTGTTCCGAAGCTGGGCGCCATCGTTTCTATTATGCCGCAGGCTGTTCTCGGCGGCGCAGCCGTTATGATGTTCTCATCCATCGTGATCAGCGGAATCCAGCTGGTCACAAAGGAGAAGATGACAGCGAAGAACCTGACTATCGTTTCTGTAGCGCTTGGAGTTGGTTATGGAATGGGAGCGAACACGGCAATCTTAGCTCAGACCCCGCAGGCGATCCAGCTGATCTTCGGCGGTTCCGGAATTGTTCCGGCGGCTATGGTTGCGATTTTGTTGAATATTGTGCTTCCAAATGATAAAAAATGATGGGATTTGCGCTGAACGATTATAAAATACTTAAAATCGTTAAAATGACCCGATCAAGTACGTTGAAAATTTTTTGATAAGAAATCTGTGCGCAGGGTTAATAAAAAAGCGGAATTTATCCGGGCGATACCGAGGTGTCGCTTACCGGTTAAATTCCGCTTTTTTTAGTTGCTCCAGTTCTGCCGGGGTGTCCGCGTCAGCGAGTTCCAGAGGATCACCTGCGGGGAAATACCGGACAACGTCGGGATATTTTTTCAGCAGAACATTGCCGCCGTGATTGTCCGGGAGTGTGAGAAGCTCCTCAAAATATCGGTTCCCGAAAAGAATTGGGTTTCCAGGAATTATAGAATCATCCTCAGCGATAGCTGCCAGGCGGAAAATCGGAGAGGCAGTTTGATAATACTGCGAAAATGTTATTACCATAGCTTCAAGTGTCTCTTTTGTTAACAGCGGCTGATCCCCCAGCGCAAACATACACCCCGCAAGTTCCGGATATTCCTTCAATAAGGCAGACAGTCCAAGATGTACCGTGTGATTTCTGTAGGGCATTGCATGCAGAAGGACCGGAATCTTTCGCTCTCGACAAAATGCTTCAACTTCCCTGGATCTCGTCACAACGATCCGGGCAGCAAAAAGTGCACCGTCGGTGGCGGATAAGATCCGGTAGATCATTGGCTTTCCATTGAAATCTGCCATAAGTTTATTGGAACCAAATCTTTTTCCAAGCCCGGACGCCATGATCACGCATCCGATGGGCAGAAGCGGATGATCCAGGTCGTAAACGAACACGTCGTTCCGTGCCCGCAGTGCATCGAGAAACGGTGTGGATTGGCTGCGGAGAACAGCGATGACCTGTTTCTGGTCAAAAAGACGGAAAACAGCATCGCAGAATTCCGGGCAGGAGCTTTCCAGATAGCCGAGTTCGTCGATTACCGCCCATTGGGAAGCGGACTCAATGGCGCGGGTTATAGAAGTGATGCCGAGCCCAAGGAAGCCATCCATATCCGGTGTCATTTGGTTGCCGGATCGTTGAGCATCAGGATGCGCAGAATCAGCAGCACAAGCTTTTTGTACAAAATTATCTGCAGAGAAATTTGGAACAGCGAAGGACTTATGTGGATGGTAGGATCCGATTCTCGCAGTTTCACCAGTAAGATTATCTGTCAATTCCACAAGGTCGCGCGGAAACGCCCGCGTTGTAAATCCTGGAAATGGTCCTAAATCAGAAAAGTACGGCAGTGCCAGAATTTCTCTCAGCAGCGTGCTCTTCCCGATTCCCCGGCTGCCAGTTATGACCAAATGCCGTTTTTTATGAATACCTGCAGCTGCCGCTGTTTCAGACACAAATTTATTCCCCGTCTTCTCCCCCATCTGCATATTTAGAAAAGATCTGAGTATAGAGCTCGCGGCTGCTCTGAATACAGGCGTCACGGTAGGTTTCATAGTCATGTAAAAACTCCTTTGCTTTCGGCGTCAGGACACTTCCTCCGCCGCCTTTTCCGCCGATCCGGCGGGCCGTGAGCGGAAAACCGAGATTCTTTTCGGCTCGCCTCATGATGGCAAGTGCCTTCGTATACGCCATCCCCATAGACATCGCCGCCGCCCGCAGCGAACCGGTCTCCTCGATCAGATGGAGCAGACGGCAGGGACCTTCACCAAAGAATCGGAGGTGGTCATCGTCGCAGAGAAAAACTCGGATGTCGGATATCATGGAGAACACCTTCTTTCAAGAATTATTATGATCATAATATGTAACTGTGAGGATACTGAACAGTTACCATAATATCATAAATGCCAATCTGGAAACAGCAAAATTATTCAGCACTGCGGGAGAAAGATCCGCAGCAGAATAATTACAGAAGGGGAAGCAGGATGAGCCGCTTATGGTTCGAGATTTCCGGATCCGCAACAGCAACAAGTCTTACCGCCCCATAAATTTCAGAAAACGCCTTTTCCATATTCTGGACAGAGTCAGTTTTTGGCTGCAGCGTGCAGATCAGGCGGCCATCTTTTAAAAGTATCAGCGTGTCACAGCAGGCAAGCGCCAGAACCGGGTCATGAAGGCAGATCAGACCAGCTTTTCCAGGACGCCCATGCACTAATTCCATGATCATTCGCACCATCCGGTACTTATTTCCGAGATCCAGCGAGCTGTCCGGCTCGTCGAAGAGCAGTAGCTTCGTGTCTTCCACCAGCGTACGGGCCAGGATCACAAGCTGCTTTTCTCCACCGCTGAGCGTCAGATAATCCCGGTCTGCGAGACCAGCCATCCCAACCTGTTCCAGAGCCCGGAGTGCCGCCGCTCTCATATCCGCGGACGGCTGGCTGAGCAGCTTTAATTTTGGATAAAATCCCATCAGCACCACATCTATGGCACTCATGGAGATCGAGATCCCGCTCTGCTGCGGAATATAGCTGACCCGCCGTGCCAGTTCCTTTGAACGCAGTCCGGCGAGCTCAGCACCTTCAAGAAAAACATGCCCGTCATGGGGCAATTCCCCGCAGATGGCCCGGAGAAGTGTGGTCTTTCCACCTCCGTTTGGCCCCAGAAGTCCGATCACACGTCCTGGTGTGTCAACAGAAAAGGAGACATGATCCAGGATCTGCCGTCCGCCGAGACAGAGGGAGATATCCTGAACAGAAAAAAAATCAGCCATTTTGACTCAGCTCCTCCTTTCCGAGAGAATCAGATAGATCAAAAACGGTGCACCGAGAAGCGATGTGAAGATACTCACAGGCAATTCCACCGCAGTCAGGGACTTCGCCAATACGTCTGCAGTGAGCAGCAGGACACTTCCGATGATCCCGCTCAAAAGACAGGATGACCGCCTGTTGTGCCCGGTGAGAAGTCTCGCCGTGTGCGGGGCGAGAAGACCGATAAAACTGATAAGCCCCGTGACGCTGACTGCGGCAGCCACCGTGAGTGTCGCGAGGAAAAGCACGAAAAACCTGGTCTTCTGGACAGAGACACCCAGCATTCGTGCCTCGTCCTCCTGCACCGACAGCGCCAGTATATGGCGGTGGAGCAGGAAAATAACGGCGGAGCTAAACAGAATGATCACAACAGGGAACGGGATCTTCGAGGCAGTGATGCCCGCAAGACTTCCCATGATCCAGTATTCGATGGAAGCCAGCTGTTTTTCCGGGTCAGCCATGAGCTTCAGCACCATGAGAAATGTCTGCGCCAGGGAGTGGACCGCGATCCCCGCGAGAACAATGGAAGAGTGTTCCTTCACTGGGGAAAGGGCGGTGAGTCCAAGGGACAGACAAACTGCGAGAAGTCCGCCGACAAACGCGAAGACCGTGGTGGACGGCGATGCGGCGGAGATAAAAAGGATTGCGAAGGCGGCACCTGCGCTGGCACCGGAAGAGACGCCGATGATATCGGGGGACGCCAGCGGGTTCCGGAAGACCGTCTGGTAGACGAACCCGGCCACACCGAGGCCAAAGCCGCCGACGAGTCCCATGAGGGCGCGGGGCAGGCGGAGTATGGTAAAAGTGCGGACCGCCATTGGTTCCCCTGCGCAAAGATCCGCCAGGGAGATCGGGTACTTTCCGGTAGTCAGTGCTGAAACAAAGGCGATGACAAGAAATGTCATCGCCAGAGTTAAAATTGCCATTGTCCGGTTGGAATCAGTTTGCGCTTTCCGGAGTGAAGCCATAGAATGTTTCATAGAAATTCTTTTCTGTAGTCTTGAAATCGTCTTCAGTTACAACGTCCGGGTGAAGAATGGAAGCGACATAGTAGCTGCCTAAAAAGCTTGCCGGTACCGGGGAATCGAGAGCTTCGATGTTGCTCGGGATCTGGGCAATGTGTCCTTCTTTTACAGCTGTGCAGTCAGCGAGAGCGGAATCGTTCAGAACAGAGTCAACATCGTAGTCAGCGTCAGCAGCGAGTACGATGTAGTCTGGGTTCCAGGAGAGGATCTGCTCGTAGGAAGTGTCTGCCCAGTATGTATCAGTGATGTCGGAAGCCGCGTTCACGCCGCCGGCGTTCTCGAACAGGGTGGACTGATACATCTCCGGACCAGCGGTCTGTAACAGAGCACTGTTGCCTGCAAGGTATACGGACGGAGTCTCAACGCCGTCGAGGGATTTCTTTAAGCTCTCAAGAGCGTCGGAGATCCAGTACTCCAGCTCCTGGCCTTTCTCAACTACGTCTGCGGCTGTGGAGATCATGTCGATGGTCTCGAACAACTTTGTCTGGTCTTCCGGATTTACAGCGATTACGGTGAGACCAAGCTCTTCCATAGCCGGGATGGAATCTTTTAACTTTGTCGGAACGATCACAAGGTCCGGCTTTAATGCGGCACAGCCCTCAAGGTCAAACTCTTTCGCTGTTCCGACAGACGGGAGCTCTGTGAGTTCCGGAGCGCTTAATTTGTAGATGTTTCTCTTATCGGCCTTTGCCTCAACGCCGACTAACTGGTCATCGAGACCAAGGGCGATCATCAGGCTTGTGGAGATATAGTAGCCGCTGACGAAGGATTCCGGCTGTTTCTCGATCGTAACCTCACGGCCAAGATGGTCAGTGATGGTGACCGGATAGGTGACAGTTATTTCGCCGCCGGCAGCCGCGGATGTCTCAGCAGCGGGCGTCGGGGATTGCGCAGACA
>OATU01001999.1_pt1 | contig 11000 bp, 14 predicted proteins | sample 1516711 | NCBI WGS metagenome assembly OATU01 (sample SAMEA2579971, study PRJEB22360) | human gut metagenome | biome: human gut; feature: human-associated habitat; material: faeces | place: Denmark | collected 2008/2010 | reverse complement strand
CAACGACAACTACCGCTGCAGCGGCTGCACCGATCACTTTTCCTGACGGGATCCTGCCTTTTGCAAAACTTCTTCCGGATCTTTCCGCACTTCTTCCTGCCATGGGATCTTCCATGTTCATATTCTTCCCGCAGACACAGCAGAACACTGCATCTGCGTCATTTTTTCCACCGCAGAATGGACAGTATTTTCCTTCTCCCTCTGTGGTCTCTTCACTTTCTGTCACACGCTCTTCTTGTTCCGGACGATAAGCGCTGATTCCCTCACTGAGAAGCACTGTCTCATCCTCATCCCCACGGTCCGTTTCCCAGCCGGCAGTTTCCTGCTCTTCTGCCGGAATTTTCTTTTGTTCTTCCGCCGGGTCTATCTCTGCCCCACAGGCAAAGCAAAATTTAGAATTTTCCGGCAACTCACATCCACATTTCGTACATCTCATCGTAACTTATACCCTCCACTGTCAATTGCAAACTCTCTTGCACTCAGTAAATCTGCATTTTTTATCTCATAGTCATTCAGCATATCATTTGTAAACTGCGATGGCTCGATCGTTCCATGATACCATGACTTGCTTCCAAAATACTCCTGCAGTTCCACCGAGTCAAACTTTCTTCCTCTTCTTGCATAAATCTCATTTTTTGCGTAATTCAGCTGCTGCAGAGATAACCCGCTGATATCGCTCTCTGTCAGATAACGGCTGTTGCTGTCCGGGATAATATACTCGCTGTCTTTCTTTGCAGCGGCATTCTTCTTATCCATCTCTTCCTTTTCCGCTTTTTCTGCTTTCGCGATCAACTCTTCTAACTTATTCTGATCGCTGACTGTCTCTTTTGCATCTTCCAGAATCTGCACCGCATCCTTCGGCGACCCTTCTGTGATCAGGCGGCTGCTCTCTGATTCAAGATATTTCATATAATCTGTATCGCACTGTTTGATCAGATCATTCACAACATCATCCTTCTGATCCAGTTCTTCACTGATATCGTTCAGATATTTGATCGCATATTTATAGTTAGAGATTTTTGTATATTCTGAAACTTCTTTTTCCAGTCCCTTTGCGAGATCTTCCACAAGACTGTCATACTTCTTCTGCTGTGTTTTCTCCAGATCATCGGCATCAATCTCTTCCAGCTCTTTTTTTGCCTCTGCATAATCAAGCTTGCCATCCTCAAAATCTTCCCGGATCTCCTCTAAAATCCCACTGATCTCATCCTTTTTTTCACCTTTTTCCACTCTGACAGAATCCTCATCCGCATCCTGCTCTTCACGCTCTGCGATTTTCTCTGTCTCACCTTCATACGGGGCTAAAATCATAGACCCCATGATCCCGGCAATGCCAGCTACGCTGATAACCGTCATTGCAGTTGCGATCCATTTTCCTCTTCCCGATATTCCAAACACTGATGCAACTGCCGCGATCACTGCAAATGCCGACGGCAGAATATAGATCAGATATGGATAAATATCTGCCAGGCTGCCTCCTGAAAGTGTATCTGCCAGTAAAAATCTGAGGCATACAAAGCTGACTGCTGCCAGCACAAGGAAAACTGCTGCGATGATCAGCGGTGTCTTATTCCAGTTCCCTTTTTTCCTTTCTCTGTTTTGTACCGATTTCTCTTGCTTTCGCTGCGTTTTCTCTGGCTGTTTTTTCTCTGGTTTCCGAAACGCTCCGGCGGGCTGACTTCCCTGCGCCGCTCTTCCCTCTGCTGCATGCTCATGCCCGGAATTATTGTTCTGGCTGCGGCAGTCACAAATTTCTCCTTCTTCAAGTTTTCGTCCACAGTATTTACAAAACATTCTCATCCCTCCACTCTTATGTAACATCTCTCTGCTCTGTCATTTATCTTTTCTTATGGATCTGATTTCCTTAATACGGAAGCCTTCCTCTTAAATAATACACTCTCTCCCGCGTCAGATCTGCCGCAGGGCCATTTGGAAAACCGGAATGGTCGACAGATGTCCCCTGCCAGTAACTGGACAGCATCGCCTCTTTCTGCTGGATCCAGCTGACCTGCTCATCGGTCAGGCTTCCCAGTTCTGCGGAAGGGAGAACTGCTTCCAGTTCCGCCCATATCTCATTGAGCAAGTTGTCCCACAGATCATACCGGCTCTGTGCTGCCCGCATCTGGGATTCAAAGGAATCCCCTGAGGAAACTCCCGAAGAAATCTGTGCATCCGACTTCTCCGCAGACGCAATCTTGGAATCCCACCATTCTCCTGCGGACATTCCCGCACTGCTTTCTGAAGATGATCCCGATGTGTCCTTTTCCTTCTCCTCTGCTTCCTCCTGTGCCTTCTGCAGTTCTTCTTCTTTCTTCTGAAGCTGTTCTTCCAGTTCTTTTTCCTTTTGCTTCTGTTCTTCCGCTTCTTTCTCTTCCTTCTCTTTTTCCTTCTTTTCAGCCTTCTTACGCGCTTTTTCTTCTTCCTCCCGCTCTTCTTCGATTTCTCTCTCCCGTCTCTCCTGCTCTTCTCTTACTTTCTCCAGTTTTTTCTCCTGGAACATATAGACTCCAAAGATCCCGCCGCCGAAAATCACAACGGCAAGAAGAATGGCCAGTAAGATCCACAGATTCTTTCTTCTCTTCTTCCCATGCGGCGTCCCATCTGGCTCCTCGCCTGGCTCTCTTTCCTGATGCTTCTTTTCTTTCGGCATTTGACCTGCATCAGAAAGCGGCGAGCCACATTTTTTACAAAACTTTTTATCCTCCTCGTACTCAGCGCCGCAGTTCGGACATTTCTTCATCTTCTCGTTTCCTCTCTCCCTCTTTTATTGCTTTGTCCCGCATTCCATACAGAACAGATGTCCCGGCTTTACGATACTTCCACATTTTGGGCAGATCCTCTCCTGCGGCTCCTCTTCCTTTTCTTCTGCTTCTTCTCTGCACGTTTCCCCGTATTTCGCACCACACATGATACAGAATTCCTGGTCTGCCTCCATCTGTGCTCCGCACCCTTTACAGACCTTCTCTGAAGATACATTCACGGCCTCCTGGATCTGATTCAGGAAAAACTCTTCCAGATCTTCCACTTCCTCCGGCTCACACGGCTCTTCTGCACATTGTGCTTCTTCCGGCTCACATACTTCATCTGCCGTCTGCGGTGCTTCTGGTTCACAGACTGTTTCTGCTGTCTGCGGCGCTTCTGGTTCACAGATCGTTTCTGCTGCTTCTGGTTCCTCCACTTCTTCCGCAGTATCCGGCTCACACGGTACGTTTACCGGCTCTTGCTCACTTTCACATGCCGCTTTCTCCTCTGCAAGGATTTCTTCTACGGATTCTTTCGCAGCAAAAGCCTCTTCTTCGAGGATTTCCTTAACGATTCTGTCCTCATCTGCTGCTTCCTCTTCTTTCTCTGCAAGAACTTCTTCCTCCTGCCTGAGCGCTTCTCCTTCCTGGATCAGTTCGTCCACCGAAGGCTGTTCTTCCTGGATTTCTTTCATCCTATGTCCACAGTTGTTACAGAAATTAAAATGAATGCTGACTTCATACCCACATGCAGGACACACTGCGATGCCTTTCAGCGCAAGGATTTCTTTTTCATAAGTCTCTACGGTATCCCTGCTCTCCCGGATCTGTGTACACATTTCCATCAGTTCACTTTCTGCTCTGTCTCCATACACTTTGTAGTAGGTTTCCCCAAGATCTCTGTAAATCTTCTCCTGACGCTCTTTCTCAGAAGAAACTGCCGCTGTCAGTTTCATGATCTCCGAAATATTCTTCGTCTTCTGTGCCATTCCATCAAAAAATTCCATAATGATTTCCTCCTTCTTCTTCTCTCTATCTGATACGGCATCCACATTTGCCGCAAAAGATTGCCTGTTCATCCAGCTCACTCCCACATCCCGGGCAGAAAGCTTTCTCCTCTGTCTGTTTTTGACTGTTTTTTAACTCTGTGATTGCATCAAACAATGGCAAAAGTTCTGGGAGCGGATCTTCAAATCCCCCCTCATAATATGCCTTCCCCAGTTTCTTATATAGCATTTCCAGTTCCTGCTCTGTATCTTGCATCGTGATTCCCCATTTCTTATTCTGCATCTTGCTCTATATCTTCCTTCGGAAGCGTCAGCGTCAGTTCTACCTTCCCGTAATCCTCCGCGGATATATCTCTGTTTCCATACATAATATGCTGTTTAAATGTTCCATCATTTTCACCTTCAATATGCACAAGAAGATCATCAATCTCATCATCAAACTGAAAAATCTGCATCCAGCTATCCCGCATCTCATCAGCGCTCTTCCTCAGTCCTATTTTTTCTAATGATGCTGCCATTTCCTCTGATTCTACTTTAAGATTCTCAAAAGAGGATCCTGCGACTGGCTCTTCTGTCACGGTATATTCCTGGAATTCTCCATCATAGGTAAACACCACTGTCTCAAAATTGCTTCCATCTGCACCAACATAAACTTTATTTCTGATACCGGCACAAATATAAATTCTGTTTTCACTCTCCTGCAAAAACACGCCGGAGTTTTCCATATCTGCTGCTCCAAGACAATTTATACGCATCGGATACTCTGCTGTTTTCTCGATTTGCCCCTCTTCATTCTCATACATTTGAAGAACTATCCGATTTGCCTCTCTGCTATAAGTGGATCTGTCATCTGCATAGTGCTCCAGAAGCACTACAAACAACTCTTCTTCTCCATCTCTGTCAAAATCTCTGATCCTCCAGTTCATAACCCCTTCTTGTCCCGATACTGCCTCCACCTGCAAAATATATTTTTCTTCTATTTGATAACCTCAGGAATATTCTCCCTCTTCTGTACGTCCCAGTTTCGGGATCAATTCCTCCTCTGCATAGGCATAAAGTTTATATTTATTTTCTATCTCTTCCAGCTCTTCCAGTTCTTCCTCAAGAACTACTTGCTCTGCCTCATCCAGTATCTTCCGGGCATCTCTTATTTTATTTTCTTTCAGATAAATCTCCGCCAGTGCAATATAAGGTTCACTTTCTTCTTTCTTGATTTCAATCGCCTCTTGCCAGGCATCCTCCGCTTCTTCATATTCCAAATCATCTGCCAGTTCATCTGCCAGCATAACACTGTCACGAAATGCTCTCTCTTTTTTCTCTTCCAGTACAAAATATGTAAAGCCACCTATCCCGGCTATCAGAATGATCCCTGTCAGACATGCTGCCATAACTTTTATGACCGTATTCTTCCCAGATGATCTCATCTTTCTTTCCTCCTCTGTCTATTCTCCCTATTCCAGTAAAAATCTGTTTTTCTCTGATCCGATCCATATTTCCATGCCGCGCGGCAGATAATAAATCCGGTCTTTTCCAAGCGGCTGTCCGCTGCTTAAATGTACGGTCTTCCTTTTGCCAGGCTGTACCGCATATTCTTCATATTGTGCCACATACCAGATTCCTGCTGCCGCCCCCTCTTTCCTCTGATCCACATAGATCTGGTCTCCTTCTATATGGAAGAATACTGCTGTCCTCTCTTCCAGCAACAATGTCTTATCGTGATAAATGCCGCCCTTTCCGGTAACTGCACCTTCAAATTTCTGCTCTCTCATACGTTCCTCCCCTCTCTGCCAGCTTACAATCTCATTTCTTCCTGGCACTTTTCTCTCTACTCAGCGCTGATCTCCTCCAGCAAATGCTTCCGCTGCCGTTGAAATCTTCTTACCGTACTGATCAGAAAGACAATACAGGCAACGCCTCCAAGACTTCCTGCCAGCACCATGAGCATTCCCTCTGACACTCCCATGCTACAGCCATCCTCCTTTCTCTGCCTGTTCATACAGCTGCTTTAACAGATCCATTTCGATATCGTCTTCCTTCTCATCCTCATACAAATCCGTCGCCTGCTCATAATATTCCTCAAACTTTTTATAATTTCTTGCATCATTCTTCAACTTTTTCTGTCTGTCAATCTCAAGAAATGCATGTCTTTTGTAAATATTATAATCTTCCCCGTAAGATTCTTCCATTGTTTTTAAATATTTTTCTGCCTGCTCCAGATTTCCCTGCTTTTGAAAGAGAATGACGATATTGGTGTAAGTATCGTAAGATTCCCAGCCATTCTCAATAATCTTCTGGAAATTTTTGATCGCTTCCTCTCTGTATTTTCCAAGACCGGTGCTTTCTGCAAGATCTATATTAACCTGCGCCAGTCTCTCCAGGATCATCATCTGATTTTCCAGGGGGAGAGATGCCTCCGCCTCCTTCAGCATCTTCTGCTCCTGCTCTCTGTTCTCCTCTTTCTCATACAGTTCACTCATCATCAGATAAGCTCTCGTCTTCAGATTGGCATCTTTCGTCAGATCAACACATTTCTGAAATGCAGTCAACGCCTGCTCCGGTTCCTCCAGAAATTTCTTGATCTCCCCCTGCGCATAGTACATGTCATCCTCCTGAAGTCCCTGCTCCATCGCTTCCGCCAGAACCTTTTCCGCCGATTCCGGATATCCGGCATATGCCAGTGTGACCGCATAATCCTTAGAATACTTCTCCTGCCCCTCTCCGGTCTCTTCAAGAAGCTCATAAGTTTCCACTGCGCCCTCATAGTCTTCTATCTGAAACTGACTGTCCGCTTTCAGATAATAAATATCTGCCATACGCTTCGGGGTCTGTTTTATTTCCTCATTCTGTAAAATATCATAATCAATAAATTCAATACAGTCTTCATAGGCCTTCTGCTCATAAAGTGCATATGCATTCTGGTAATAACTCTCCAGCGAAGACGGCCTCAGATTTACCGCCTCCTGATAGACCTTTTCCTGCTGTTTAAATTCTTTCTCTTCTGTCAGTTTCGCCTGCTTTTCTACAAGCTCATTGTATCGCTCTACCTTCTCAAGGCGCATTGTATAGACGCCATATCCCGTCAGTGCAATACATCCTGCGAGACACACCGACGCCACGATCCGCTCTGTCCACTGTCTTGCCAGAAGTCTTTTGTATCGTCTGTCCTTTTTCGGAAGGAACTGTAATGCCTCAAGCATCTGCGCCGCATTCTGAAATCTTTTCTTCGGATCTGTCTCTGCCGCACGGCTGATCACTGCCGCGAATGTCTCTCCCGCCTTCTCATTCAGCAGTGCGCGGTCAATCCCTTCCCCGGTTTCACCAAGCTTTTCCCCGGTAATGATATGATATAATGTCGCTCCAAGACTGTATAAATCTGCCCTCTCATCTATTTTTACAAAATTTTCACGGATTCCCTTCTGGATATTTCTGACTCTCTGATACTGCTCCGGAGAAGTATACCCATCGGTGTATCCAAGCACAGTCCCTGCATCCATAAAAAAGGAAATATTAAAATCAATCAGACAGATATCTCCTTTTGGCGTCAGCATGATATTGGCCGGCTTAATATCTCCGTGAATGATCGGCGGTATCTGCTCATGCAAATACTGGAGGGCGCTGCACAGCTGCATCGCCCACCGGATCACTTCTTTTCTCTGAAAATACCTTCCCTCCTGAATCAATGTTTTCAGAGATTTCCCCGGGATAAAACTCATAACCGTGTATGCATTCCCCCCGATTTCAAAAAAGTCCAGCACCTGCGGCAGATAAGAATGATGAAGGTTCTTCAGGATATCTACTTCTTTCCGCTTGTCACGCAGAGACATTCCCTGATTCTTGATCTGCTTTACAACAACTTCCTTCCGCAGCCGCTTATGGATCGCTTTATAAACAATCCCTCCGCTTCCTTCTCCTAATTTTCCTATGATTTCATATGTATCTGAAAACTTTTCCACTTTGATCCCCCTCTGTTTTTCCTCCGTAATGGTAACTGCTAACCGAGTCTGAACTGGAATTTCTCATCTGCAAGATAAAAAAATACACCATCCTCCAGCGGCATCTGTCCCTGGATCTTTTTCCCATCCATAAATGTGTGATTGAGAGAATTGAGATCTTTCAGAAAATAGCCTCCGTTTTCCTTCAAAATATATGCATGCTGTCTGCTGATCGCCCGGTTTCCCTGAATCGTATAATCTGTGTGGGATGATTTTCCCATCACAAACGGACTCTTTTCTACTTCCACTTTCTCTCCCGTTTTTATCCGGATAACAAATGCCCTCTGCTCCTGCCGTTCTTCCTGCATCTTCGGCAATATCTTCTCTCTGATCAGGATCTCTTCCCCAAATCCGTTCTTCTTCCCCGGTGGGATCTTAACCTCTTTCCTATTTTTCCATCCATCCTGATAGTTATCCACGTTCTCTCACCCCCTGCGCACCTCGTTCCTTAATTTCTTTATTATAGCAAAAATGCTGTTTCTTGCCAATATTTTACACTTTCTTTTTCTCTGTCTTATTGATATTTCCAAGAAAATTGTCAGTTTATAGAAAAATACAATCTTACACCTTTTCCATTTTAAAATAGAAAAAATAGGTGCTATAATAAATCCCATAAAAATAATTTCGAATCACAGATTCAGAAAGGTCATACAATGGATAACAATGTTTATATTATCGGAATTGATCTTGGCGGAACAAATCTGAAAATTTCTGCCTACACGTTCTGCCATTTTCATAAACTTTACGAGCAAAGGATTGCCACACGTCCAAAAAAAGGCTGGGAATATGTCATGAACCAGATTTATGATGCAATTTTACAATTAACTGCCGCCCTCCCAGGGCAGAAAGCAGTCTGTATCGGAATTGGTATCCCTGGACTTCTGGATATTGAGAACGGCGTCTCTATCTTTTCCTCTAAATTTCCAAAATGGGAAAATATGCCCGTTGCCGGCTGGCTGAAGGAAAGGACGGGGCTTCCGGTCTACATCGACAATGATGTCCGTGTAAATCTCTACGGAGAATGGTTCTGTGGCGCCGGAAAGCACAAAGAAAATATCGTACTTCTCACACTTGGAACCGGCATTGGCGCCGGAATTGTCATAGATGGACATGTCCTCTATGGTACTACCGCGAGCGCCGGAGAAATCGGTCATATGAATATGTTCCGCCCCGGACGCCCTTGCCGCTGCGGAAGCAACGGCTGTCTGGGAAGGTATGTCTCTGCTTCCGGGATTCTGGATACGGTCAAAGAGAAGATCGCCGCCGGAACTCCCACGATCATCACAGAGTGGACAGACGGAAATCCGGATAGGATCACTGCCAAAATGATCTCAAAAGCCTATGATCTCGGCGATCCTGCTGCCATTGACACAATGAATGAAACCGGGGTAATATTAGGTTACGGGCTCGTAAATGTGATCAATCTCTTCAACCCTGAAATCCTCATCATCGGAGGTGGAATGTCAGCGGCAGGAGAACGTCTCTTGCGACCTGCCCGCAAAATCGTAAAAGAACATGCACTTCGTCTGTCACGCCGGCACTGCGAGATCGTAACCGCTCAGCTTGGCGACGGAGCCGGAATGCTCGGAGCTGCACTCTACGCCAGACAGCGGTTTGAAAATGGTACTCGCTTCTGAAACCGGGCATCCCGCGAAATTTTAAGAAAAGATACAAGTGGAGAACATCACAAAAGAGAGGTCATCTATATGGAACAACTGAAAAAAGAAATAGAAGTATACCTTCCATTTAATGAGCAGGAAGAAAAAGATCAGAGACAGATTGTACGACTTCTGGACAGCAATCCTGATCTTCTCACAAGAGAAAATACTTTTGCCCATATCACAGTATCTGCGTGGATCGTCAATCCAGACCGCACAAAAGTACTGATGGCATACCACAATATTTACCAGTCATGGGCATGGCTCGGCGGTCATGCTGACGGAAACCCGGATATCCGGGAAGTAATCCGGAAAGAAATCGAAGAAGAAAGTAGTCTGACAGATATCTGCTTTCTCACAGATGATATTTTTTCTCTGGAAAGTCTCACTGTTGACGGACATGAGAAGCGTGGCAGCTACGTTTCTTCCCACCTTCACTTGAACCTTACATTCCTTGTCGAAGCAGACGACCGTCTTCCACTTCGGATCAAGCCAGATGAAAACAGCCAGATTGCATGGATCAACGTCTCTGAAATCGCAGAAAAATCCACAGAGAAATGGTTTGTGGAACGAATCTACTCTAAACTCTGTAAAAAAGTACTCCGGGATTTTCCACAAAGGAATTATTACGAAGCTTACGATGACAGGTATAAGACCATTCACCAAAAAGGATATAGCTGGTTCAGCGATTCTCCCACTCCGCTCGTAATGGAAATCCTTCAAAAATATAATATTCCCCTCTCCGCTCCGATTCTTGAAATTGGATGCGGGGAAGGACGAGATGCAAAAGCTTTACTGGAAAAAGGATATTGTTTGAAAGCTACTGATATTTCTGCTGAGGCAATTTCCTACTGTAAAGCTACATTTCCCGAGTATCTTTCAAACTTTGGAATTTTAGATTGCCTGAAAGATGCTCATCCTTTCTCATATGATTTTATCTACGCTGTCGCAGTCATCCATATGCTTGTGACAGACAGCGACCGAAATGCTTTTTATCAGTTTATTTATCAGCATCTGACAGAGCATGGTCTCTCTTTGATCTGCTCAATGGGAGATGGAAAAATTGAGAGGAAAACAGATATCCGTAATGCTTTTCAGACAGAAGAACGCGAACACAAATCCGGAAATATCCCTGTCGCTTCCACATCATGTAAAATGGTTTCCTTCCCTGCATTTGAAGAAGAACTTAAAAGAAATCACTTTACAATTATCGAAAAAGGGCTCACAGAATCTTTTCCAGATTTTCCAGTTCTGATGTATGCACTTGTGAAAAAATAATAGCGCATCTAAAACATACAAAGAAATTTTCAAAAAATTTTCTTATACTTATATATGGATGACTAAACCGGGGATTGTTCCCCGGTCTTCTTTTGTACTCTTGCAAGCTAAAACAAATCATACCAAACAGCAACAGCTCCATTTCTACTCTTGCAGGCAAAATGAACAACACCAGTTTCCTTTCTCCTGCTACACTCCTGATCTGCTCAAAATTTCCTCTGGCCTGTCAAAACTGTAATTTCATCTATTTCAGCTTTTTTCTTACACATAAAAAATAGGCTTCGCCTATTCAGCTCCCCTTCCCCTCAATCTTGAGGGGTTAGG
>OATU01001995.1_pt1 | contig 11022 bp, 9 predicted proteins | sample 1516711 | NCBI WGS metagenome assembly OATU01 (sample SAMEA2579971, study PRJEB22360) | human gut metagenome | biome: human gut; feature: human-associated habitat; material: faeces | place: Denmark | collected 2008/2010 | reverse complement strand
CCTCATCATAGGTATCTACCAGCAGCGGCCGTCCTCCCAGCGCCGCCAGCTTTGCCTTTGTCGCCAGTATGATAATATTTTCTTTCCCGATTTCTTTTATGACCTCCGGGGTAAGCTGCTGGTTGCCGCGGCCGAACAGATAGCCCTGGCCTCCGGTTACCGTCACGATCAGTTTTGTTCTTCTTCCTTTAATATATGACAAAATCGTATCCCCGTACAAATCGGCCGCCACAAGCTTTTTGCCGCATATCAGATCTACTCCGATCAGAGTATTCTTTAGACCCAAAAGATGCATGATTCCCCTGGTCGTGGTTCCCGCGCCGATGAGATAACAGGTCTCCGGTTCCATCGCTTCTATTATATCATAGGCAATCGCCTCAATCGATGCCGTCTCAGAGACGGGGGTCGGCGCTTTGCGGTTCTGTGTCAGCGTCTTTTCCCTCGGCACCAGAAGATAACCATAAAGCCTTGTGCTTAACTCCTCTCTCCGGTACCGCTCTTCATCAATGTCCAAAACCTCCAGTTCCTCCGTCTTCTGCACCTTCCCGGTGAGCCACATAAGAGCCAGCCGTCCGGCAGCCTGGGGATTTTTCGCATAGACCGGCGAATGAATCTTTACGCCGGCCGGGATTCCCACACAGGGCGCCTTCAGCTCCACTGCCTCGTAAATGTCCCTGGCCGTCCCGTCACCTCCCGCAAATAATAGCAGGTCCACTTGTTCTTCCAAAAGCTTCTTTGCCAGCTCTATTGTATCTGCCGCATCCGTATGTCCTGCAGCCGTATACCCCGAATCCGCGTCCACAGCGTCCGTTCCGGCCGCCGTTAAAAGCACCGTGGGAAAATCAAGGCTCTTTGCCAGTTCTCCGCCCATATCACCGGGATATGTATAAACAGTAATCTGATCTCTGATTTCAATAAGCTTTGTTAGCGCCGCTTTTACACGTTCTCCGGCTCTTGGCTGCGCTCCGCGCCTGATTGCTTCCTCCACCACATGATCCGTTCCTTTGAGCCCCACACTGCCGCCCATGCCTGCAATGGGATTAATAATAAGTCCTAGCTTCTTCATCGGCCCTCCATAAAAAGCAGGACTGCTTTAAAATGATACCCACTTCAAAGCAGTCCTTCTTATCACAGCGTCTTATACAACCGCATTGCGTTAATAGTTTCTTCTATAATATATAGTGTATCACAAAGAATCTCAATCACTGTATTTTTTTAAGTACATTTTCCATGTTGTTGCCCATCTGGCCGGATCATCCATACCGGATTCATCCACCTGATGCGTGACACTTCTATGAGGCGCCGTCTTAATGATATCAGGATTCTCATGAGCCTCTTTAAATACATATTTTAATGTCTCGATATATTCATCGATATCTTTCTTGGAAGGTGTCTCGGTAGGCTCCAGCGTCATCGGCTCCGGCAGATAGAACGGGTGATGGGAGGTCCAGTAATGCATCCCGAAATCCATCATGCGCCTCTGGATATCCAGTGTGCCGATACCTGTTTCTTTTTCCATCGTCTCCAGCGAATAGCGCGCCTGTTCGATTCTCTGGTTGTTGCCGTCCTCATAATAGGCAGTCACCTCCGGAAGCTCCATCAGCTTCTTAAACATATAATTATTATTGAGAACTGCGGTCTTGGCCACCTGATACAGGCCGTCCGGTCCCATGCTGCGGATCCAGCAGTATGCCTTGAGCACAACCGGAGCCACGCCGTACCATTCCCTTACTTTACCCACTGCGCACGGATTACTGCAGATGTCATAATTAAGGAAATATTTCTCACCGTCATAGTCCACAATCGGAGCCGGAAGGTATTGAACCAGATCCTTCTGCACTCCCGTTGCTCCGCAGGCCGGACCGCCGCAGCCGTGGGGCGTGGAGAATGTTTTGTGGAGATTGAAGAAGCACATATCAAAGCCTGCGTCTCTTGCCCTTGTGACGCCCAACAGCCCGTTTGCATTTGCCTGGTCGTATCCGCAAAGACCGCCGATGGAATGGATATAATCCACAAATTCTTTCACATGGCTGTTATAAACGCCGGTATCCTCCGGATTTGCCACAATATAACCTGCCGTTTTAGGTCCCGCCGCAGCTTTGAGCTGCTCTAAATCGGGAACGCCCGTCTTCTCATCCGGCTGTAAGTAAACGATTTTAAAGCCGGCTACCGCAGGAGCGGCCGCATCGGAGGGGTGGGAATAAATCGTTGTGATAATCTCATCCCTGTCTTCCCCTTTATCTTTAAAATAAGCTCTCATGACCGAGGCCATCGTTAAGATTCCCTGGGAACCTCCGCCCGGCTGGAAGGTGAAATGATCCATACCGGAAATTTCACTCATGTATTTGTCGGTCTCATGAAAAATCTCAAGCATCCCCTGCACCGTATCCGCATCCTGAAGAGGATGATATTCGCGGATTAAAGCAGATAACTGCTCATTTACCTTCGGGCTGTATTTAACCGTACAAGTGCCCTGTCCGATCTCAATATTAACATCTGCGCCCAGAGTCTGCTGCGCCAGCCTGGCATAGTGTCTTAAGACACGGCTCTGGGAAAGCTCCGGCAGGTTCAGCTTCGTATTTCTCTTCATACCTTCCGGAAGCGCATCAATGCCTTTTGTCTGTCCGGCTATCTCTTCATCCGGAGCGCCCACTAAGATTCCGCGCTCGCCCGGAGTGCTAAGCTCATAAATTATCGGCTCATCCCATTTTGCCTGGTGGAAATGAACTCTGACCTTTTCTGATCTATCTATTCTTTTCACGTTATCATTCCTTTCTGAAAGCTTATTTGGTGACTTCATAAAGCGCTTTAATTAAAGTATCGATATCTTCTTTCGTATGGATTTCGGTTACACAGTAAAGAGCAGACTCGGACAGTCCGGGGAAATCCTCCGATAAGTCCTTGCCACCGAAAATCCCTTTATCAAGCAGGGCTTTATTAATCTGTTTCACCGTTTTTCCTGTTCCGCTGAAATCCACGACGAATTCTTTAAAGAAGACGCTGCCGAACGGATTGGCCTTCACTCCCGGAATCTCATTTATCTTAGCGGCTGCATACTGCGCATTGGACATGATAATCTGTCCCACCTCTTCCATGCCCTGCGGGCCCATGGTCGCCAGATAAACCCCTGCCGTAATGCCCCAAAGAGCCGACTGGGTTCCAACGTATTCTTTGCCGTGCTCCCTGTGGTGTCCAAATGACGTCCTGTCATAAGCCACATCTCCAAAGCCGTACTCTCCCGGCTCTGTCGTTGGGGCAATGCCAAAGAGACGGGACGGGAATTCCATAACATATTTTTCTTCATCTCTAGTCGCCATAAAGCCGGACTGGCCGCCGCCGTAGTTCATATGAATGCCCAGCGGCTGCAAATCACCGCAGACGATATCTGCGCCGTAGGATGCCGGCGTTGCGAGTACCCCGAGGGAAATCGGATCAATGCCGACAAGGCTGAGTCCCCCGGCCGCATGTACTATATCGGAAATTTCCTGTCCGTTTTGCTCAATCACACCGAGATAACCCGGGTTCTCAAAATATATGCCGACAGTATCTGCGCCTGCTTTTTCCTTCAGATCCGATAAATCGATGAGTCCTCTCTCATCACATTTTACCTTCTCAAAACGGAGGCATGACTCTGCATAGTTTTCCATGATTTTCAGCTTCTCGGCATCGATATACTCCGGAACCAGAACTACGGAACGGTTCGTAATCCGCTGAGCCATCCTGACCGTCGTGGCGGCCGCCTGCGCCCAGTCCATCGTCGGCACATTGACCACTTCCATATCGACCAGCTCCGCAACCATGCTGGCATATTCAAACAGCGACTGGAAGCGTCCCTCGTCATTATACGGCTCTCCGCCGTATGCGGTAAGAAATTCGCCTTTGCCGTTGATTTCGTCGCAAATGGCAGGAACATAGTGCTGCCAGCAGCCGGCGCCTAAGAAATTTAGGTTTCTGTGACAGGCCGTATCCTTTGAGAGGACACGCTCCACGTGTCTTTTCAATTCATATTCAGAACGAAATGCCTTTGGAAGGTTCATTTCATTTTTTAATTTCAACAGTTCGGGTACGTTCTTATGAAGCTCCTCTAATGAGCCAAGACCGATTTCACGGAGCATTTCCTCCTGTACTTCCGGAACCGAGTTTGGTATGTAAGGATGGCTTTCAAATCCTTTCATGTGCTTGTTTCCTCCTTTATATGCTGAATATCTATATTTTATGGTTAAGCGATTCCGCCGCCGTCTACTACTAATGCCGCTCCCGTCACCCAGCTTGATAAATCACTTGCAAGGAATAATACTGCATTGGCAATATCCTCCGGCATTCCGATTCTTTTGAGCGGCCTGTCTGTTCCGCAGTCCTTTAAGTAAGCGTCCTGATCCGCTTCTTCTTTTACTATTCCCGTCTGCCTGCCTTCGTCGCGCAGCATCGCCGTATCGGTGTCGCCCGGATTTACACTGTTCACCCGGATATTCTTCGGGCCGTGATCAATCGCCATCGCCCTCGTGGCATTGACGATACCGCCCTTCACCGCACAGTAGGCAACCGCCTGATCTCCGCCCTTGAGTCCCCAGCCCGAGCCGGTATTGATAATGCTTCCGCCGCCGTTGGCCTCCATTACCGGGATTACATGTTTGGAAAATAGGAACATTCCCTTAAGCCCTACATCGAGTACAAAATCCCATTCCTTTTCCGTAAGGTTATCGATTGTTTTACGGACCGTAACGCCTGCATTGTTATGTAAAATATTGATTGGCCCGTACTTCGTCACCACATCGTCCACCGTCTTTTTAACTTGTTCCTCACTCGTCACATCACACTGAAAAAAGGTAACATCCCTGCCGGCCGCTCTCAGTTCCTGTGCTTTTTCTTCTCCTTTGGGGCTGATGTCCACCATGGCGACTTTCGCTCCATATGCCGATAAAATCTCCACAACTCCCAGCCCGATACCTGAACTTCCGCCCGTAACAACTGCAACCCTGCCTGTCAAATTCAATGGTTCTTTCTTTTCTAACATTCTTTTCCTCCTTTAGATTTCCTCTCATCTCCCTTTTAAATTACCAAAGCGGGAGTCAACACTTTCTGTCCTACTATTTAGCAATCATCGTGCCAACTTTCACAGAATTTTTGCTCAGATTTGGATTTTACGTTGAAAATATTTTTAAAGTCTGCAATATCCCATTAAAATCCGGGAATTTTATCGTTTATAAAAAATCACAGGTCTACATTCTACCATATATTTTCATTCCTCTCCTTTTCAATACCAAATAAAATTGCCAAAATTGCGATTTACCGCTTGTCATTTGTCAATTATTGTCAATTGACACATAATTGCCAAATTTGCCATTTTTACTGTCATTGCTCCTGAATATATGGTATAATGTCCGCATAGCACAGCGGGCATTATTCCGCGTATAAACGGTTTCTGCGTCCGCCGCAGTAATCCGGCGCTAAATCCCACACATGTTTTCATATGGGCACTCAGCATCACCATCACTAAAGGAGGAATAACATGGCAAATCTGGAGGAAATCCGTGCCTCGGCCGAAAGGCTGGTGACTGCCGTCAGCGATGCGCTCCGTCTGGAAATCGCTATCTTTGACGACAGCAGCAACCTTTTCTTCTGCACCCCTACCTACTTAAAGAAAAAAGGCCGCGTGGTACACGCGCCCTTTATACGGGAAGTCATTGAAAACGGCAGCGTTCTTGTCAACAAGCCCGGTGAAATGCCGTCCTGCATTGGCTGCCGTTTCAAAGAACACTGTCCATCCACGATAGAGGTTCTGTGCTGCATTCATGCCGGTACTGAAATCGCGGGAGTGGCATCTTTTACTTCTTTTACAAAAGAGGGACAGCGGCGCATTATTGACAGCACGGCTGTTTACCTGAATGCAATCACCGAACTGGCCAACCTGATAGGAGATCTTCTGGCCAACAAAACGGGAAAGAGCGGTTTTGCCAATCTGGACGCCACACTGGCCGCATCCATGGAGCTATGCCCCCAGCCGGTGCTTCTCACCGATCCCCACGGAGTGATCTTGCAGTATAACCAGATGGCTTCCAACTTTCTTAAATTCTGCAACAGTACAAGTTCATCCCTCTGGCAGCTTTTTCCGGAAGCCGTTGTCAGAAAAATCATGGACGGCACTAACCTGTTCGAGAAAAACGTGACGATTGGAAACATGGCTACTAAGATCACGACGCGGGCCGTCATGAACGGAGAGCAAATCAGCGCTTTTTTCATCCGGCTTTCCGGAGAGCTATCCGAGCCGGAGGCCGAATCCGGATTTTTTGGAAGAATTGTCGGCCAGAGCTCTCAGATTGAAACAATCCACCGGCTGATTAAAAAAGTAGCCGACCATGATTTTAACCCGGACCCGGCAAGGAACTGGTGGCCCGCGCCATTCACGAACAAAGCTGCCGCAGTAAATATCCCTTCGTTGCGGTAAACTGTTCGGGTATTCCCGATACTTTATTTGAAAGTGAGCTGTTCGGGTATGAAGAGGGGTCTTTTACCGGTGCGAAAAAAGGCGGTAAAATCGGTAAAATAGAAATGGCACAGGGGGGAACCCTGTTTCTGGACGAAATCGGGGAGCTGCCGCTGTTTGCCCAGCCCAAGCTCCTGCGGGTTCTCCAGGAATATGAATTGGAACGGGTCGGTTCTAATAAGAAGGTTCATCTGGACATCAGAATAATCGCCGCCACAAACAGGAGCCTCAGCGAAATGGTGGCAGAGCGCACATTCCGAGGGGATTTGTTTTACAGGATTAATGTGATCAATCTGAAGCTGCCGCCTCTGCGTTCAAGAAGGGAAGATATTATGCCTATCGCCGCCAGCTATCTCGAGCATCTCCGGTCCAGAATCCGGACCCCTCTGAAAAAGTTCGCTCCGGAGACTGAGGAACTGCTGGTCTCCTATGACTGGCCCGGCAATGTCCGTGAGCTTCAGAATATGCTTGAATATGCTGCCAATCTCTGTGAGACGGATACGCTGACTCCGGCAGACCTGCCGGAAATCCTGACTTTGAAAGCACGGCCATGTGAAAAAACGGAACCCGGACCGGCCGCGGTGCGAAACAGCGGGGAGCAGGTGCTTGCCGGGCTGCTGGAAAAATACGGGTATACCTTAGAGGGAAAAAAACAAATCGCAGCCGAGCTGGGAATCAGTCTCAGAACACTTTACCGCAAGCTTAACCGCCTCAACATACAGCAGCCTGATAATACACTGCCACGATAAAGTTCTTTACATTTAATTGACAGACTTTACCATATGTCATTTCAAACTGTCATTTAACTGACAATTAATATCTCGTTTTAGTGAAACCAGCTTGTAAATATATTTTCTATCTGTCCTTTTTTGCCTGTTATCCATACACTTTTCATTTTTCTTCACCTCATTCGTCCTTTTTGGCACGTTATTTGCTTTTTAATCCGGCATAAGCGGCCGGCTTAACGGAGGGGTGCATCCCTAATAATAAAAATGAGGGTGACACCGGCTGGCCGACAAAAAGGAGGAAGATATATGGATATGCAAGTCAACTATGGGATACTGGCCTTAGTTCCACCTATCATCGCTATCGGTTTATGTTTTGCGACAAAGCAGGTTCTAATCTCCATGTTCGCAGGCCTCTTTGCAGGTTCACTGATCATCAGCAGCTGGAACCCGCTGGGGGCATGCTCCTATGCATTATCTGTCATTTCCAGCAATATGGCGGATAATGTAATACTGTTACTCTTTACCCTCTTTATGGGTGTCGGAATTTCCTTCATATGGAAGCTGGGGGGCAGCTTTGCACTGGCGGAAGCCGCGAAAAGGCGTTTTAAAAAGAGGCGTTCTGTTTGTCTGGGCACATGGGGGCTTGGAATGGCCTGCTCCGTCAACGATTGTCTGGTTGCCGCCGTTGACGGCAATGTCTTCCGTGACATATGCAAGGATTACAGAATTTCTTCCGAGAAACTGTCCTATGTATTAGACTCTACCGCAGCTCCTGCGGCCGCCTTATTTATTTCCGACTGGATCGCCTATCAGATCAGTATGATCGAACAGGGTCTGGAACAGGCCGGAATCACCGGAATTTCACCGGTCAGCGCTTACATAAAAGGTCTGCCGTTTAACATGTATTCTATATTCACTCTTATTTTCGTAGGCATGTTAATGTATACCGGACGCGATTACGGCCCCATGCTGAAGGCAGAGGTCCGTGCCCTCAAAACGGGGCAGTACACCAAGCCGGATGCAAACCCGATGCTTGATGTCGGCAATGAACTGGGCGAACCGAAACGCACCAAACCAATGATCCGCTCCTTCGTCCTCCCGATTGCAGTGGCGTTTACGATTATTATATCAGGTATCATTTACACGGGCTACACAAATCCGGCCAGAACCGCCACCGGCATTATGGCAATTCTCGACGCATGTGACGCGCAGATGGCTCTTTACTGGGGTTCATTCGGCATGGCGGTAACGGGAATTGTGATCGCCCTCACCAGCCATATCATGACATTTGAGGAAACGATGAATACGATTGTAGACGGTTTTAAGCTTATGGCCTTAACCGGAGCAATTCTTGTTATGGCATGGTCCTTAGGCTCCGTCACCAAAAGCATGGGGCTGGGCGCTTTCGTAGCTCAGTATGTCGGCGCCAGCATCCCGACCGGTCTGCTTCCGCTTCTCGTTTTAGGATGTTCCATTCTCGTTGCCTTTGCCACCGGAACGTCCTGGGGCACAATGGCTATCATGACGCCTTTGGCTATCCAGTTAGGCTATACGCTCACCGGTGATGTAGAATTCTCAGTCGGCATGTGCGGTGCGGTTCTTTCCGGCGCTATCCTGGGTGATCATGCTTCACCGGTATCCGATACCACGGTTATGGCCTCCATTTTCTCCGGTGCGGACCATATCGACCATGTCGGAACACAGCTTCCATATGCGCTGACTGTGGGAGGTGTCATCGCAGTTTTATACCTGATATTCGGCTTTACCGAGATTTCGCCGTTTGTTCTGCTTCCAATCGGTGTAGTCATGCTGTTTTTCCTGCAGATCATTTTGCACAAGATTTATATGAAGCGCTATAATATTGATCCGAACTATACAAAATTCATGACTGAAGATCATGTAAAACAGGACGCCTGACAAAGAGGGCAAATCAGCCCCCGTTCTAAACGGGGAGCCGGTTAAAGAAACATACAGATGCCCTCAAATGGGTTGAAAAAGGGACACCGCGTCAGTCAGTGTCCCTTTTCTTCATTACCTTTATTTATTATTTATACACCTGCCAGCTCTCCAACCGCCCGTATCCCCGTTTCTATCTCATCCTCGGTGTTAAACCAGGAAAAGCTGAACCGCACAATGCCCTGTTCCACTGTGCCCAGGGATTGGTGCATCAGAGGCGCACAGTGGGCGCCCGGCCTGGTGGAAATCCCATAGCCGACTGCCAGCTCATCACTGACCTGCGCTGAGTCATAGTCCCGGATATTGAGCGCCACAATCGGAGCGCGGTTGTCATCTGAAAAATCTCCGTAAATCCGCACGCCGGGAATCTCCTTTACTCCATCATGAAATTTCCGCATCAGCTTCATCTCCCTGCCGTGAATCGCCTCCACGCCAACTTCTTCTATAAACGACAGCGCGGCATGAAGCCCCGCTATCCCATGGCCGTTCAGGGTTCCTGCTTCCAGGGCCGCAGGCATCTGCGAAGGCTGCTCTTTATTGTAAGTCTGAATACCGCTTCCCCTGACTTTAGCGGTGAGATATGCAATCCCTCCCGGACACAAATCCCTCCGGTCCCCTGGGGACCGTACAGGCCCTTGTGCCCGGTAAAACACAGCACGTCTATATTCATGGCCTGCATATCAATCTCCAGGGTCCCGGCTGTCTGAGATGCGTCAACAATGAATAAAAGATTGTGTTCGCGGCAAAAGTTTCCGATTCGTTTCAAATCCACGCTGTTGCCGGTCAGATTGGACGCATGCGTACAGACGACCGCTCCGGTATCGGGCCGCAGGGCTGCCTCCAGTCCTTCACAGTGAAGCTCACCCCTCTCACCGCAGCTCAGAAATGAAAGCTCTGTTCCCATTGTCTCCAGCCGGTAAAGCGGACGCAGCACGGAATTATGTTCCATCACCGTGGTTATTACATGGCCGGAACCTTGTAACAGCCCTAAAATTGCCGTATTCAGAGCTTCGGTGGAATTGGAGGTAAATGCAGTCTGCCTCGGTTCCCCTGCGTGGAACAGCGCTGCAAGTTGCACACGCGTGTCATAAATAAGGCGTGACGCATCCATGGAAGCCTCATAGGCCCCGCGGCTGGAATTACCAAGGTTTTTCAATGCCTCTGTCACCGCATTGATCACACAGTCCGGTTTTTTCAGCGTCGTTGCGGCATTATCAAAATAAATTCCCATCCTAATCACTCCCCTCCTCAAAACAGCATCTGCACCATATCTTCCCATTCAACATTTTCCTTCTTCAGCAGGATTCCCAGCCGCCCTTTTTCACCTTCAGGCGAGCACCAGGCCAGGCCGCAGCCTGCCGAAAGTTCCCTGGGCACGGGTATAATCCGGCCCGGAATCTTTTCGGCTTTACAGCTTCGCTCCAGTTCAATGGCCCCTGCCGTAGTGTGAAACGTAATAATTACCTTCGGCTCTTTTTTCCGTATCACGGCGCTCCCCCATCTCTTCTAATTTATCAGAATTTCAAATTCCGTATCTTTATCCGTCACAGATACCTGCCTGCCCTGGCTCTTCGCATATTCTGCCTGGCGTATGCTTCACTGACCAGCACCCTCAGCGGTACGCCGGATCCGGATTTTAACGCCTGCGCTGTAAGCAGCACCGGCTCCGGGCAGGATAAACCTCTTGCATCCACTTCGTTCATCTCTATTCCTCCTGATTATTATTTTTTTTCTGTCTTCTCTCTCTTTTTAAATCCTATCAGGAACAGCACTCCAATACTGACAACGAGAACTGTCTTTCCGGCCGGCGTGAGTCCGCCTGACACTGCCTCTGCCGTCTCCGTAGCTGCTGGC
>OATU01001982.1_pt1 | contig 11103 bp, 10 predicted proteins | sample 1516711 | NCBI WGS metagenome assembly OATU01 (sample SAMEA2579971, study PRJEB22360) | human gut metagenome | biome: human gut; feature: human-associated habitat; material: faeces | place: Denmark | collected 2008/2010 | reverse complement strand
CTTCTTCTTAGCCGGCTCTCCCTTGGACGCGCCGTCCTGGCTCCTGACAGCCTCTGCCTTAGGAGCCTCTGTTTTAGGCGCTTCTGTCCTTGGTGCCTCTGTTCTTGGAGCTTCTGCTCTGGGGGCCTCTGTTTTAGGAGCCTCCGACCTGTGCTCCGGTGCGGCAGGTTTTGCATCCCTCTTAGGATTTGCAAAAGAGCGCACAATATTCTCCTGATCCTTTGTCACATTCGATGCTGCATATAATACAGCTGCTTTATCTTTCGTCTTAATAATTTCCAATATCTCCTTACTGGTCTTGCCCAGTTCATTTGCCAGTTCACTTACTCTCATTCAAGCTACCTCCGTTTATATTCATTCGTTCTACCATTGACTTTGCGAAACCTGCATCCTCCACTGACAGTGACGCCCTGAACTCCTGCCCCATGGCATGCCCCAGTTCGTCCTTTGTTCCAAACAGATAGATTGGGACTTTATAGTAAGTACACATGTTGGTAAACTTTTTCTTCGTGTTGTCAGAAGCCTCTTCCGATACGATTACCAAATGGGACTTTCCGCTCTTTACTGATTTCTCCGTCGAAAATTCGCCGCTGACCACCTTCCTGGCCCTTGTTGCAAGGCCCACCAGGCTTAACAGCCTTTTGTTATCTGCCAAGTTCTTCCATCTCCTTTTCCAGAGTTTCATACACCTCTTTGGGAATGGCCATCTTGAAGGAACGTTCCAGTCCCTTTCCCTTCACTGCCTTCTTCAGGCATTCCATTGATGGACACAGGTAAGCGCCCCTGCCGTTCTTGCGGCCTGTGGCATCCAACATAATCTCATCCTCGGCGGTTTTTATGACTCTTATCATTTCTTTCTTGCTCTTCATCTCCTGGCAGCCGATGCACTGCCTGAGCGGAACTTTTTTCATGCTCACTTACATCACTCCTAACCTTCTCAGAGTATCCCTTTTACTGTTCGCTTCCGTCTTCCTGATAGTTTTCTTCATATTCCTGGTAGCTTTCCGGTTCCTCCTGCTCTTCCTCATAATTCTCAGAGGACGTGTCGCCGTACTGGAGTCCCATCTGCTCGAAGAGCCCCATTTCCCTGGCCTGGGTTTCACTCTTAATATCAATCTTAAAGCCCGTAAGCCTTGCGGCCAGTCTCGCGTTCTGGCCCTCCTTGCCAATGGCAAGGGACAGCTGGTAATCCGGCACAATAACCTGTGCTTCCCGCTCTTCCTCATCCGCCACAACGCAGATAACCTTTGCAGGGCTCAAAGCGTTTTCAATCAGGTACGCAGGATTGTCGTCCCAGTTAATGATGTCAATTTTTTCACCCTTTAATTCACTTACAATGGAATTAACCCTGGAACCGTTGAGACCCACGCATGCGCCTACCGGGTCCACATTGGCGTCATTGGATTTCACCGCAATCTTTGTCCTGGAGCCTGCTTCCCTGGCAATGGCCTTGATTTCCACTGTGCCGTCGCGGACCTCGGCCACCTCGGATTCAAAGAGACGTTTCACCAGGTCCGGGTGTGTCCTGGACACAGAGACTCTTGGGCCCTTTGGCGTATCCTTTACCTCGATGACATATACCTTGACCCGCTCCGTGGGACGGAATGTCTCACCCTTTACCTGCTCGCTTTCATTGAGGATGGCGTCCACCCTGCCCAGGTTAATGCTCACGTTCCTTCCCAGATAGCGCTGTACCACGCCGGTCATGACATCCTTTTCCTTCATATAATACTCGTTGTACAGTGCCTTGCGTTCTTCCTCGCGTATTTTCTGCAGAATCACGTTCTTTGCGTTCTGTGTGGCAATACGTCCGAATTTCTTGGAATCCAGCGGAATCTGTACCGTATCCCCAATCTCATACTTGGGATTCAGCATCTTGGCATCCGCCAGACTCATCTCCAGACAATCGTCCTCCACGTTTTCCACAACCGCTTTTTCTGCATATACTGCAAAGTCACAGGTATTTGGGTTCACTGTGACCTTTACATTATCGGCTTTTCCGAAATGGTTCTTACAGGCAGTGAGTAAAGAGTTTTCAATCGCTTCAATGAGCGTATCTTTGGAGATGTTCTTCTCTTTCTCCAATACCTCCATTGCCTCTAACAGTTCCTTGTTCATGTTTATCCTCCTATCCATGTCTCAGCATGTGAATGATCTAACTAAAAATCCAGCGCAAGCCGTATCAGGGCAATGTCCGCTTTTTCAAATACCATCTGGCTTCCGTCTTCCATGGTCAGCGTCACAGTATTTTCATCATATGCACTGAGGGCGCCCGTAAATTCCTTTTGCTTGTTAAGCTGACGGTAAAGCCTTACATCCACATCCTTGCCCATGCTTCTTACGAAGTCCTTTTCCTTCTTAAGAGGACGGCCCAGTCCCGGGGAACTGACTTCCAGAATATAGCTGTCGTCAATAAAATCCTCTTTGTCCAGCCAGTCGCTTAAGGCCCTGCTGATGACCTCACAGTCATCCACGGCAATCCCGCCTTCTTTATCTATATAAGCTCTCAGGTACCAGGTACCTGCTTCTTTTACATATTCCACGTCTACCAGTTCAAAACCATGCTCTTCCATCAGTGGAAGGAGGTGTTTCTCCACCCGGCTCTCATAGCTCTCCTTTTTTCCCATCGTTCCACCACCTTTCCTGTCTTTCCAAAACGAAAGAGTGGACTGGTGTCCACTCTTTTATCAGTAATTTACATTAGTTATCGTATACACTATACCATCATGCCGCTGTAAATGCAAGCATTTTCAAGGATTTTATCGAAAATTTCGTAACAGTTCAAAGTCCCGTTACATCTTCCTGTCCGTCCTGAATCTGGAAATCAAATCAAAAAGTTTCTTAGCTTCCTCTGAAAGTTCGCCTCCTGTTGCAGCGTTCTCCTCCACCATAGCGGCATTTGTCTGAACCACTCCTGATATCTGTTCGATCCCGATGCGCACCTGATCCAGGGATTTGGCCTGTTCCGTGGAAGCCTTTGATATGTCCTCCACCGCCTCCGCGATCTGTTGTGCGCTGGTAACCACCTGCCCCAGTGACTGTGCCGTCTCATTGGCGATCTTCTGTCCGTTATCAATGGACCGGAGAGACTCTTCGATCAGAGATGTGGTATTCTTAGCCGCCTCGCCGCTTTTATTTGCCAGATTCCGCACCTCATCCGCCACAACGGCAAAACCTTTCCCCCGCCTCCCCGGCCCGCGCCGCCTCCACTGCCGCGTTTAAAGCCAGTATATTCGTCTGGAATGCTATGTCTTCGATGGTTTTGATGATCTTCCCTATCTCGCCCGACTTATTGCTGATATCCCTTACTGCTTTCACCAGCTCCTGCATCTGTGTGTTGCTGAGCGCAACCCGGTGGTCCATTTCCGCAGAGCGCCCGCTGACCTCTTCGGTGCGCCTGGCATTGGAATCTACATGAGTAAATATTTCATTGATGGTGGCGGCAAGCTCTTCCACGGAGCTGGCCTGCCTGGCATTTCCATCCGCAAGGCTGCTGGTACTGTCCGCTACCTGGCCCGAACTGGCCGTCACCTGTTCCGCTGTGCGAAGGATACTTCCCAGAGTATCATTCAGCGTAGTCCGGATCCGCATCAGAGCATCCCTGATTTTCGCAAAATCTCCTTCGTACTGTAGTTCCAGTTCAAACTGAAGATTGCCGTCAGCGATTTCATCCAGGACCCTGGTGGTCTCATTGATATATTCAATATAGTCCTTAAGCTTTGACACGGTGCGCTCCATGGCGGAGGCAACCTGCCCGATTTCATCCTTTGAGCGCACGCCCGTCTCCACATTCAGTTCCCCATCCGCAATCCGGTGTGCAGCATCAGCAAGTTTTTTCATAGGACGTGTAATGCCGTTGGAGATCAGCAGAACAGCCGCCGCCATAAGGACCATACTGCCTGCAAATGTGACCGCCGACATGCGCATGACCGTATAAAAGCCCTGAAGCGCTTCCGTCTCCGGCATGGCGGAGAGTACATACCACCCCGCGCTGTCTATTCTGGTAAGATTCCCGTAATACCGGGTTCCGTCTATTTCATATATATAATCCCCGGTCAATCCGTTCTGTACAGCCTGCTTTACTTCATCTGAGATATTGATTTCTGAAATGGATTTCCCCACCTGTTCTGTGTCCGGGTAGCAGAGAATATTTCCTGATCCGCTCATGAGCACAAGAAATCCTGTCTGCCCTAACTTCACCTCATTGATCCGCTGCTGAAGGGTATCCAGGTTAATATCCGTGCCGGAAGCCCCATATACTTCTCCGCTCTGACGGTCAATCACAGGTGCCGCCGCCGTCACAATAGGGAGTCCCGTATTAACATCAATGTACGGCTCCGTCATAACAGGCTTCTTTGTTTTTGTGCACTCAAACCATGGCCTTGACGTAACGTCCCAACCCGGATCACTGATAAAGCCGTCCGGCTGAAAAAGCTGGCTGGAATCGGTATCAGCCAGCCAGACCCCCAGTATGGTAGATGAATCCAGGGCCTGACGCACCGCCATGGCCGCCATCACCTCATCATAGCGGGGAGCTGCGCTGGCCCGTTGGCTGCCTCTCAGTTCATGCATGAAATCTATAACCAGAGCTTCCTGGGCGGACTGCTCAACCGCTTTTAAATGTCCGGTAAAGAAAGTATCCACTTCATGGGCAGCGGACTCAGAATCAGATGTCAGCTTTTCTCTGGCCTGCACCTTGGCATATTTCCCCACAGACACGCTGATCAGCACTCCCGACAGCAGAAATACCATCAATGCAGGTACCATGATACCTAAAAACATTTTAATCCGGATTCCAATTTTCATAATATTTAACCCTCCTTATGTTTCCGACATCTCCTGTTTTGGTTATATATGCATAAAAATCACACATTGCAGATGTTCTTTGTTATTATATCGACAATATAATGCAAATCATAACACTTGTTACACCAAAAAATGCCAGAATCGGAGAGGAATGTGAAGTATTATTAAAAAATGGTCAGACCCCTCATAAAGGAATCTAACCATAGATGTAAAAAAATTAGTGAAACGTCATTGAATGCCGGACTGTAACAAAAATTCCTTTAAACAGGACAGTCCGGATGCTTTCATCAAAGCATTGCGCGTCCTCTGCACCAAGTCTGGAGCACGCTGTAATCATCATCCAGAACCACCAAATCCCCGTCGCATCCGGCTGCAATCCTTCCCTTTCTGTGATCCACGCCCAGACATCTGGCCGGGTTGATGGTGCAAGAATTAAGGGCAGCGTCAAAGGGCACCAGAGCCTGCTCCACCAGAATCTTCAGTCCCCTGTTCATGTTGAGGGTGCTGCCCGCAATGGTTTCTGTTCCCTTGAGACGGGCCAGTCCGTCCTCGCCTATCTCAATGTCATGGCCGCCCAGCTGGTACTGTCCTCCCGGAGGGCAGTGCTTAGCCCTGAGGGAATCGCTGATCATGATGGAATAATCACGTCCCTTGGCTGTAAAGAAGTTGTTCAGGGCCGCCAGGTGGGAATGGCATCCGTCACAGATTATTTCCCCGTAGATATCCCTTACCCTGAAGGCCGTGCCTACCAGCCCCGGTTTGCGGTGATGGTAAGGCGTCATGCCGTTATATACATGGGTCATGGATAAAGCGCCGTTGGCAATGCCCAGAAGAGCCTGCTCGTAAGTGGCTGCCGAATGCCCCATGCTGACCACCACTCCGTGGGTGGAACAGTATCTGGTAAGCGCATGGTCCGGATCCCGCTCCGGCGCCAGAGTGATATATTTGATAAGGCCTTCTGCCGCCTCCTGATATTTCTTAAACTGCTCCACAGATGCAGACGCAATGGCTTCCGGCGGCTGCGCCCCCTTGTACTCCATGTCCAAGAACGGGCCTTCAAAATGGATCCCCAGGATCTCTGCGCCCTCATAGCCTTCTTCCACCACGGCTGCCACATTGGCCACGGCCCTGGTGAGCACATCCGGCATCTGGGTCACAGTGGTGGGCAGAATGGCTGTGACGCCCTCCTCAGGAATCCGCTTCATCCAGTTGCGGAGCCCTTCCGGCTGGCCGTCGTTTGTGTCAAAATCATATGCTCCGTGTGTATGGATGTCAATGAAGCCCGGCACGATTCTCTTATCCCCGTAATCTTCGTCAGCCGGTCCCGCACCATACTCATGGATACGGCTGGTGACTCCATCCTCAATCTCCATCTGGGCTGCCATGAACTGTCCTGCTATCCAGACTCTCTTACCCTGAATCCTCATAATTTCTTCTCCTTCCATATTATATGTGTTCTCTATATTAATTCCCCTTAGTTATAAGTATATCACGTTAGAAATATTTTTCAATATAATTTTTAAAATAAAAAATATTTTTATTTCTATGTAACAGGCATTTAGGTATTCTAAAGGATAAATGAGCTGTAAAAAGCATAGAAAGGCAGGGTCCTGTATCATATAAAATATGATTCACAGGCCCTGCCTTATATCAGTTAATTCCTATATCACTTCATGCTTAGCATCATTTACCCTTATTTCCCAGCCTCTGGTTATGAACCGGCCTCCTGTTCAGGCGCCTTTGCCCTTTTCCCTCACCCTTCCCGGCTGCCGCAAAGCAGTGCCGCTATCTCAGGAAAGGGTTCCACGCTCCGCCTCAATATTCCCTGTACATACGCAATGGTTATACCGTAGTTGGTTATGGGTATCCCTTGGTCGTGGGCGCATTTCATCCTGTATTTCATCTCACGCTCATTCAGCATGCATCCGCCGCAGTGCACAATCAGACGGAAGCCTGCCAGGTCATCCGGAAACTCTGTGCCTGAGGTAAACACAAACTCCGGTTCTGTTCCAGTATATTCCCGTATCCATCCGGGCAGCTTTACGGTCCCGATATCCTCGCACTGCCGGTGATGGGTGCAGCCCTCACAAATCAGGATTCTGTCCCCCTTTCCGATGCGGTCCAGAGCCCTGACGCCCCGCACCATGGGCTCCAGGCTCCCTTTATAACGGGCAAAGAGAATGGAAAAGGAGGTCAGGAGAATATCCTCCGGCGTATCCGCACTGACCTTTGCAAATACCTGGCTGTCGGTAATGACCATTCTTGGCTTCTTACCCAGAGAGGCCAGCGTGTCCCTCAGTCCGTTTTCCCTGACCACCACGGACACTGCATCCGCTTCCAGGATGTCACGTATGGTCTGCTGCTGGGGCAGAATCAGGCGTCCCTTGGGAGCCGCCTTGTCAATGGGCACCACCAGAACAGCCAGGTCAGACGGTGAAAGCAGGTCTCCCACGATTTTCCGGCTGGTTTCCTGGGTCTTGCCCAGATTTGCCAGACACTCCTTAAGCGCCGTAATACCCTGACCGGTATGGGCGCTGACAGACAGGACAGGGACCGATTCGGGAATCCCCTCCGGTCTCCCACCGGCAGCTCCGACCACATCCGCCTTGTTGCAGACTGCCACGCAGGGAATCTGCTTTTCTCCTATCTTCTTCAGGAGGGTGTAATCCTCCGGAGCCGGCCCGTGACAGGCATCCATCACCAGCACAGCCACATCCGTCTTGTTGAGTACCTGATAGCTCTTTCTCACCCTCAGGCTTCCCAGCTGGCCTTCGTCGTCAATGCCCGGCGTATCAATCATCATCACAGGACCCAGAGGCAGCAGCTCCATGGCCTTATATACAGGGTCCGTGGTAGTCCCCTTCACATCCGACACCACAGCCAGGTCCTGGCCTGTAACCGCGTTCAGTACACTGGATTTGCCGGCATTTCTCCTCCCAAAAAATCCAATATGTATCCGGTCCGATGCCGGCGTATTGTTCATTCCCATGGTTATCCGCTCCTCTTTCCCTGGTTCCTTGCTGGTTTATTGCTGGTTCATTTCCGATTCATTACCAATTCAATACCGGTTCATTACCTGTTTACTTCCGGTTCATTGCCTGTTCACTTCCGGTTCATTGCCTGTTCACTTCCGGTTCATTGCCTGTTCACTTCCGGTTTATTGCCTGTTCACTTCCGGTTTATTACCGGTTCACCGCCGGTCAGTTGCCGGACGGATCCCCTGCTTAAAACCTGAAATCCCTGATACCCTGTTCAATCTTTGCCAGGTTATCTCTGACAATCTGCTGCACCTTCTCCTTGGGTATGCTTCCAATTTCCTTCTCTATGAGCGCCTCACCGATGCGCCTTGTCTCCTCGGAGCTGTAATCCATCAGATATTCCTTCAGCGTCATAAGGGCATTGGGATGGCAGCAGTTTTGAATCTGTCCGCTCTTGCACAGGGACATAAAACGGTCGCCTGTGCGTCCTTCCCTGTAGCAGGCCGTGCAGAAGCTGGGAATATACCCCATTCCCATGAGCCAGTTCACCACCTGGTCCAGGGTGCGGTTGTCGCTCACATCGAACTGGGCTGAACATTCCTCCTCCGGCTCAGGTTCAAAATAGCCGCCCACGCTTGTCTTGGAACCGCCGCTGATTTGGGAAATACCCAGGTGCAGCACCCGTTCCCTGGTTTTCTGGCTTTCTCTGGTGGATACAATCATGCCTGTGTAGGGAACTGCGATGCGGATACAGGCCACCAGCTTGGCAAAGGTGTCGTCGTCAATTCCATTGTCAAAGGAATCCGGATCAATGTCATCCGCCCTGCGTATCCTGGGCACGCTGATGGTATGGGGTCCCACCCCGAACACCGCCTCCAGGTGCTCCGCGTGCATCAGAAGTCCCGCAAATTCATACCGGTAAAGCTCCAGGCCAAACAGCACGCCGCAGCCCACATCATCAATACCGCCCAGCTGTGCGCGGTCCATTGCCTCTGTGTGGTAACAGTAATCATGCTTCGGCCCTGTGGGATGAAGCTTCTCATAGCTTTCCTTGTGATATGTCTCCTGGAACAGAATATAGGTACCGATTCCCGCGTCCTTAAGCTTCCTGTAATTCTCCACTGTGGTGGCCGCTATGTTCACGTTGACGCGGCGTATGGCTCCGTTTTTATGCTTTATACTGTAAATGGTGTCAATGGACTCCAGCATGTATTCAATGGGATTGTGCACCGGGTCCTCCCCTGTTTCCAGGGCCAGGCGCTTATGTCCCATATCCTGCAGCGCCATAACCTCCCTGCGGATTTCATCCTGTGTCAGCTTCTTCCTTGGGATATGCTTGTTCTTGGCGTGGTAGGGACAGTACACACACCCGTTGATGCAGTAATTGGACAGGTACAGAGGCGCAAACAGCACGATGCGGTTTCCGTAGAAATCCTTTTTAATCTGCTCCGCCAGCTCATAAATTTCCTGGTTCTTGTCCTCCAGTCCGCAGTCCAGAAGCACCATGGCCTCCCTGTGGGTCAGGCCCCTGCGCTCTCTGGCCTTTGCCAGAATCTCGTCGATCAGCTCCCTGTTGGTGCGGTTTGCCTCCCCGTAGGCAAGGGTCTCCTCAATTTCCCCGTGATGGATGAATTCCTCCGCATGGGATGATTTTGGGTCGTAGTTCATGTTCTTCCTCTCCTTTTCTTGCCGGGTCAGGGTCCGCGGCCGCTTCGGCCTCCGGCAACACTTCCCCGTCAGATGATTTATATAGTTTTATCAACTACCGATATTGGAGTACAGGGCCTTGGAGTTAATGCCCTGAAGCCTGCCCAGTTTGCCGGACAGGGCGCTTATGATGTCCTGGGGCGCATCCACCACAACACTTATGATGTTCACCTTTTTCTTTGCGTAGGGAAGCCCCATCCTCCCAATGATGTACTGACTGTATTGGTGGAGCAGCTCGTTGACGCTTTCCACAGAATCCTTATTTTCCACGATTATGCCGATCACCGCGATTCTTGTCTCCATACGATACCTCCGATAATAAAAAAAGGATACGCCAAAAAGGCGTATCCTGAACATACTGTCACATCTGTGTCCCCGCCTTCCCCTTCAGCCCTGCTTCGGGTCAGTCAATCACATATCCTGCTATGGGATGCTGCCATTGCTGCCGTCTCTTTGCTGTAAGGCACTTGCCGCAAGACAAGCCTGTCAGCGCAGATACCGGTACCGTGTACCATGGCGCACATCCGTTTTTCTTATCTTACTACAGGCCCGGGGGACTGTCAATCATTATTCCGGGAAGAATATCCGCCTGAACCTTCAGGAGACTACCTGGCTCCCCTGATATACGGCTTGCCCAATGCCTCCGGCGCGCTGTTTTTGCCGATAGCGCCCAAAAGGGCAACCAGGGTTATGATGTAGGGCAGCATGGCCAGAGCCTGTGTGGGCAGGGGCACACCGATGGCCTGGAGACGGATCTGAAGGGCGTTGGCAGCGCCGAATATGAAGGCAGCACCCATCATTCCAAAGGGAACATACCGGCCCAGTATGACTGCAGCCAGGGCTATGTACCCTCTGCCTGATGTCATATTTTCAGAAAAATTGCCCACCTGCACCAGAACCAGATATGCTCCTCCCAGTCCTCCCAGCATACCGTTTAACAGCACGGCCGCCCACTGGTACCGGTGTACAGGGATACCGGCCGAATCCGCGGCCCTGGGATTTTCCCCGATGGCGGCAAAGGCCATTCCCTTTGATGTTCTGCTGTAAAACAGGGTGACCAGGATTACCAGCACGTAGACCCCGTATGTCAGCACATCCTGGTTGAACAGGGCGTTTCCTATGAGGGGTATGTCCCCCAGAAAGGGAATCTTAAGCTTTGCAAAGGGTTCTATCTGCTGATAAGACTGGCCGCTTGACATCAGTTTATAGAGAAAACTGGTGACTCCGGCCATAAATATATTGATGGCGATTCCGCTGACAGACTGATCCTGGGCCAGCCTGATGGACAGCAGCCCGTGAATGGCGCTGACCATGGCCCCGCCCGCCATGCCGCACAAAAGGCCCACGGCCAGGCTGCCGGAGTAAAAGGTTCCCGCAAAGGAGAAGAAAGCCCCGCCCAGCATGACGCCCTCCATGCCTATATTAAGGATTCCCGCCTTTTCAGATATGGTTTCCCCCAGTCCGGCGTAAATCAGGGGCACCGCCATTCTTACGGAAGCCGTCAGAAAGGCTGTCACGAAACCAACGGTCATGATTTGCTCTAACATGGTTTTTCCCCCTAGTATAATAATGGTGTAGTCAAGAACGACTACTGGTTAATAGTTACAAAGTC
>OATU01001981.1_pt1 | contig 11105 bp, 9 predicted proteins | sample 1516711 | NCBI WGS metagenome assembly OATU01 (sample SAMEA2579971, study PRJEB22360) | human gut metagenome | biome: human gut; feature: human-associated habitat; material: faeces | place: Denmark | collected 2008/2010 | reverse complement strand
ATCGAAGACATCGAGGCATCCCTCAAGGGCATGCTCAAGCCGGAATACGAAGAGGTCGTCACCTCCCACTCCGAGATCCGCGAGATCTTCCGCTCCTCCAAGTTCGGCAACATCGCCGGCGTCATGGTTCAGGACGGCGAGGTCAAGCGTGGTACGAAGTGCCGTATCCTGCGCAACGGCATCGCCACCGTCAACGACCTCGAGATCTCCTCGCTGCGTCGTTTCAAGGACGACGTCACCTCCGTCAAGGAAGGCTACGAGGCTGGCATCAACCTCGGCACCTTCAACGACATCGAGATCGGCGATATCATCGAGACCTTCGAAATGCAGGAAATCGAGCGTAAGTAGCCGAGTGCTTCGAGCTTCGCATCGATAACCAGGTAAGGAACGCCCACAGCCGGTTCACGACTGCGGGCGTTCCGTGATACAACAAGAACTTTTCACCAAAAGGACAGCAATGGCAGGAACCAATCCCCGCGCCGCGCGCATCGCGGCGTTGATTCAGCGTGTGATCGCATCGTCCATGGAGGCGCAGCTGCACGACAAGCGACTGGCCAACGTGACCATCACCGAAGTGCGCGTCACCAACGATCTGCAGATCGCGAAAGTCTACTGGACCCAGCTCGGCCATGAAGGACACGAGCAGGGCGAACGCCGCCGCGCGCAGCAGGCCCTGAACCAGGCCAAAGGACGCCTGCGTTCCCTGGTAGGCACCAAGGCCGGACTGCGACTCACCCCGCAACTGGAATTCATCTTCGACGAAGTGCCGGGCGAGGCCCATGAGATCGAGGACATCCTCGCGCTCGCACACAAGCGCGACGAAGAACTCGCCAAGTCCCGCGCCAACGCGCAATACGCCGGCGACGCCGATCCGTACAAGCACGACGAGCCCGATGATGACGACTTCGACGATGATGACGATGTCGAGGTCGAGGATTGGGACGATGACGACGAAGCCTGACAACTCCGGTCTGCTGGTCATCGACAAGCCGCAGGGCGTCACCAGCCACGATGTGGTCGCGGCGGTGCGTGGCGCCCTGCACATGAAACGCGTCGGCCATGCCGGCACGCTCGACCCGATGGCCACCGGCGTGCTGGTGGTCGGCTTCGGCAACGCCACACGTCTGCTCAACTACATCGTCGACCACGACAAAACCTATCTGGCCACCATCAGACTCGGCCAGCGCACCACCACGGACGACGCCGACGGCGAACTGCTGCCGGAGGAGGGAACTATCGCCGAATTCCCTTCACGACAGACCGTTGAAGACGTCATCGCCCATCATTTCACCGGGCGCATCGAGCAGGTGCCGAACTCCTATTCAGCCATCAAAATCAACGGCCAGCGCGCCTATGATCTGGCCCGAGAAGGCAAGGACGTGGAACTCAAGGCCCGTCCGGTGACCATCTCGGAATTCAGCGTTTCGGCAGTGCGATACGGCTATGCTTCGACCACATGCGCGGGATCACCGCTTGCCGATGCCATCGAAATCGCCCCGGAGGAATCCTGGCATGCCGAAACCGACGGGCAAAACGAACCGAACATGCAGCCAGTCATGGAACTCGACGTGACTGTGACCTGCTCGGCCGGCACCTACATCCGCGCACTCGGCCGCGATCTGGGCTCCGAACTCGGTCTCGGCGGCCATCTGACCATGCTGCGCCGCATCCGCGTCGGGCGTTTCTCGGTGGACATGCCGAACGTCATGACCGCCCATACGGAAGCCAAAACCTTCACCAACCGCGAAGGCATCGAAGTGACACGCAACCGTGCGGTGCTTGACGATGCCGAGCATGCCGTTGACCACGCACTCGACCTGGTCGCCAGCGCGGCCGCTTCCATGGACATGCTTCCCGTCACCGAACAGGAGGCGACGGACCTGCGGTTCGGCCGTAGAATCGCCCACGACATCCATACGACCATGGCCGCGTACGTTCCCGAAACCAACGATCTGGTGGCGATCGTGGAACGCGCCAAACGTGGCGAGACCAAGCCGGTCGCGGTCTTCAACTGAAACAATCAAGACCGGCCGGCACGCAATACGAACACGACAAACACACGGACAATACGCAAAGAAGGACACATGAAGACGATCACGCTTACCCCCGATGCCAGCGGCATGGTGGATTGGCCGACCCTGAGCAACGACAAGAAGTCCGTGGTGACCATCGGCTCATTCGACGGCATGCATCAGGGACATCAGGCGGTCATCCGCCGTGTGGCCGAACTCGCCGAACAGGAGCAGGCGTTCTCCGTGGTGGTGCTGTTCGACCCGCGTCCCGCGCTGGTGCACGCTTACGCCGCCAAACATGACGGTCAGGAACCGCCCGCAGGCACGCCTGACACGCAGGCGCTGACCAGTGTGGACGAACGGCTGCGCGCCATCGACGCCATCGGCGTGGACTACACGCTCATCGTGCGCTACACCATGGCATTCGCCGCGAAATCATACCGCTTCTTCCTTGGCCAGATGGTCGGCAAACTCGGCATGCGCACGCTGGTGCTCGGCTCCGACGCCGCCATGGGCGCGAACCGCGCCGGAAACGTGAAGGCCATTGAGAATCTGGCGCTCGCCACCGGCGTGTTCCAGCTGGAGGTCGTGGACGATTTCGGTCCGGGGCTGACCCGAGTGCCGGTCAATGCGAAGCCGGTGATGCCGTCCGAACCCGGCGAGCCTTCCGACCCTCTGGAGGGGGCTTCCAAGGCCGAACGACGCGCATGGAGCAAGAAGCATCAGGCCAAGGAAGTGCGCACGTGGAGCTCCACCAATGTGCGCTATCTGCTGAGCCAAGGCCGTATCAAGGACGCAGACGCGATACTCGGCCACGCGCATGCCGTGGAAGGCACCGTGGTGCATGGCGAGGAACGCGGCCGCACCATCGGATTCCCGACCGCCAATCTGAGCGAGAACGTCGCCGGATACCTGCCGGTGGACGGCGTGTACGCCGGCTGGCTGGTCGATTTGGGGGAGAAGTCCGCCGACGGTGGCGAAGAAGCCGGGGAGAAGCCGGCCGACGGCGTATCGCAGCAGTATGACGCTTCGTCCGTCAACGCGCGCGTGGCCATGCAGTCGCCACACCGCTGGCCGGCGGCCATCTCCATCGGCACCAAGCCGACGTTCAACGAGGACGGTGACGCCGAACGCGTGGTGGAAGCCTACGCCATCACCGATGACTGGTTGGACCTGTACGGCCATCAGGCGCGCGTGGAATTCGCTGGATTCCTGCGCCCGCAGATCAAATTCGATTCGGCCGACGATCTGGCGGCCGAGCTGAAACGCAACGTCGAGGAGACGAAGCGCCTCACCGCTTGAGACGGATCGGTTCGATTGATTTGATTGGTTCGATTGACGCGAATCATTGACGCCATCCGTGTTTTGTTACCCAAACGGGCTTTCCCGGGTTGCAAAAAGCGGATGGCGATGCCGTTTGGGCATCGGCGACCTATCGCAGAATCGCGGCCAACGCGTCCTGCAACGTATCCGCCTGCACCACGCCCATTCCCGGCACGGCGACGTTCTTGCGCAGCGTCGGCGCAACGGCGGTGGTGAAACCAAGACGCGCCGCCTCACGAAGCCGATATTCCAGTCTCGGCACCGGGCGCACCTGCCCGGTCAACGAAATCTCGCCGATCGCGCACGTCGTGCGGGGAATCGGTTTCGATTTCGCAGCGCTCGCCAACGCGGCCACAATCGCCAGATCGCAACCCGGCTCACGCGCCTGACCGCCGGCGATTGTGGAAATGTACAGGTCGTTGGCCAGCAGATTGATGCCACCGTGACGATATAACACCGCCACCAGCATGGCGATACGGTTGGAGTCCACACCGTTCGCCGCACGACGTGGCGTCGGCAGCACCGACCTGGTGACCAGCGCCTGCACTTCAATCGGCAGACTGCGATGCCCATCCAACGTGAACGTCACGCACGTGCCATCCACCTGCGTCGCCGCAGAACCATTGCCGGTTGATAGGAACAGGCCGGACGGATCGGTCACCTCCTCAATGCCCTCGCCGCTCATATCGAAACAGCCGACCTCATCGGTCGGTCCGAAACGGTTCTTCACTGCACGCAGCATACGCAACGCGGTTTCGGCATCGCCTTCGAACTGACAGACCACATCCACCAGATGCTCCAACGTACGCGGACCTGCGATCGAACCATCCTTGGTGACATGACCCACCAAAAGCACTGGAATATCAAGGGTTTTGGCGGTGTCAATCAGCGCGCTCGCCACTTCGCGCACCTGCGTGGATCCGCCGGAGATGCCATCGACGTCCTGCGAGACGATGGTCTGCGCCGAATCGACGATGGCCAACGCCGGCTTGAACTGTTCGATAAGCCCCAACACCGTGGACAGATCCGTGGTGGAGGCGAGCAGTAGATTCGGCTCCATGGCGCCGATGCGCGACGCGCGCATGCGGACCTGCGCCTGCGATTCCTCGCCGGAAATATACAGTACGGTATTGCGCTCGGTGGCGAACGCCGTCAGCCTCGCCACATTGCCGGCGGTTTCCAGCAGCAATGTCGATTTGCCGATGCCCGGCTCTCCTGCGATCAGCATGACCGATCCCGGCACGATGCCACCGCCGAGCACGCGGTCGAATTCCGAAAATCCTGTGGCGATTCTGGAGATGTTCTCCGTGCCTATGTCGGTGATCGGCCTCGCCGCGGACGATGCGACCGGATGCGATTGCGTGCGCGAGGTCCGTCCCGGAGCCGCGGTACGCGAGCCTGCCGCGGGACGGGCTTCATGGAATTCCTCAATGGTGCCCCATTGACCGCATTCGGGGCAGCGGCCGAGCCACTTCGGGCCGCTCCAGCCGCATTCGGAACAGAGGAATTGCGAGGACGTCTTTGCCATATCGCCGACAATACGGAGGTTTTGGGACAAGACGTTCGCGGGTGGCGTACTCGTTGCACAGACATTGCGCTGAAAACCGTTTCGGGAACTGGATTCCATGACTTTGAGGGGATGGTTGCGCGTCTTATGGCTGTGAAAGAATGACAAGCATGTCTGATACGCAGAATTCCTCTTCGCATGGCAAATTGATTGCCGCCGTCGTAGCAGCCGCGCTTGTGGTTGTGCTTGCTCTGATTTCCGCATTTGTGTGGCCTGGTTGGGCCTTGAACAAGAACGGACAGGCCGGACAGGCCGGTCAGACGAGCCAGCAGGCTTCCACTTCGAACGGTACGGACGGCGACAAGACGGAGCCCACCAAACCGTCGATCGATGCCGTGGCATTGCCCGACGGGGCCAGCGAGCTGCTCAAGGCCATGCCGGATTCCGTATTGAATTACGCGCGTACCAAGGCTGACGCCAGCACGACGTGGTCCAGCACCTCTCCCGTCGAGGAATACGCGTTGACGTATTCCACCGGCAAGAAAGGACAGGACGTCACGCTGGAAGTGGGCCAGTGGAACGACGGCGACAAGGCGAAATCCCAGTACGACACGCTGGCTGAAGCCATGACCGGCAAGGAGCTGGGAAGCGGCAACGTGAAGGTCTCCGGCAAGACGACCGGCGCCTACAGCGCCAAAGCCGATCCGGACGACGATACCAAGGCCGTTGCCGTGTGGCGCAACGATACGGTGGTTTTCTATGCCACCGGCGCGAAGAACGACATCCAGCGTTTCTACCAGCAGTTCCCCCTGTAACGTCGACGGAATCGTCTCGATGGCGAATCGCGGCCGGCTGATGGAATATCACGCGGAAAACGAAACGTGATTTTCCACCATATGAATGCCTGCGCGCGTATTCGTCCCCGAAGCAGTGTAGTATTGGGCAAGTTGCAAACTTTTACCCTTTGAGTTTAAGGAACGGAGGCTGAGATGGGCTCGGTCATCAAGAAGCGCCGCAAGCGCATGAGCAAGAAGAAGCATCGTAAACTGCTTCGTAAGACTCGCCACCAGCGCAAGTAGTCTTCAGGCGCGTATGAAGCGTCCGCTCAAACAAAATCCCGCGATTCCTTTCGGAGTCGCGGGATTTTTGCTATCTGCGCGGCGGTGTCGGCCGGTATATTCCACACCAGGACGAATACTCAGGGCGGCGGTGTCGCCCGTTATTTCCCCCCCCAGCCGACACGCCCGCCTGTCAAGATCTCACTTGTTGGGGTTGTCCATCACGCGCGGGCCGTTCGGATCGCCGACGATGACCTGGTCCACCATGTTCAGGAACAGGCCGTGCTCGACCACGCCGACCGTGGTGATGAGGTCCTGCGCGAGCTCCTGCGGGTGGTCGATGCGCTCGAGGTGCAGATCCACCACATAGTTGTTCTCATCGGTGCGCACCGGCTCCCCCCCCCCGGCCGGGCGCCGGCCCGCCCCGGGACCATATCGTCGAGACGCAGCACCGGCTTGTAGCCCTTGGCCTCGAACTTCTTGACGACCTGGCCTGCGCCGAACGGAATCACCTCGACCGGCAGCGGGAACTTGCCGATGGTGTCCACGACCTTGGACTCGTCCACGATCCACACGATCTTGTTGGAGTTGGTGGCCACGATCTTCTCCCACAGGAGAGCCGCACCGCCGCCCTTGATGCCGTTGAAGTTCTTGTCCACCTCGTCGGCGCCGTCGATGGTCACGTCGATATGGTCGACGTCATCGATGTTGACGATCTTGATGCCGTAGCCTTCGGCCTGCTCCTGGGTGCGGCGGGAGGTGGTGACGCCCGTGAACTCGAGGCCTTCCTCCTTGACGCGACGACCGAGCTCGTCGACCAGGAAACGCACGGTCGAGCCGGTGCCCAGACCTGCGATCATGCCGTTCTGAATCAGTTTTGCAGCCTCGATGCCGGCCGCCTTCTTCAGCGCGTCCTGCTGTGCCTTGTCCATGATCCTCCTTCGATATGGGGTTAAGACCGTCTCCATACTATCGGATGCGTTGATTTTCAAGGCGCGAATGGTCGGTTGCGGGAGCAGGTGTCTGTTTTGGACTGCGGAAAAGTTTTCACGGAATGTTTCACGGTCCTGCGTGAGGTGGCGTGCAAAAAGCCGCGCATGAAATGACATGTGGGGAGCGGCTTGCGTAAAGCGGCTCCCCACATGTCTCGCTCAGCTATGTTTGACCGCGAACGGCGCCTCGTCCAATACCAGCGTGCCGTCACCCATCACATAGCCTTCCACGGCGATATACCCACGGATGAGACGTGGATTGCCGTCGAAGGTCGGGCTGGATTCCGGTGGGGGAGTGAACCGCACCGTACCCGACACCGACAGGCCCGATGGGCTTGGACGATGCGGCAGTTTCGGCAGATCCTGCGATTGCGATGAAGCTGCCTGTTCCGGTGCCGATTCTTCGTCGTCTTGCGATTCGCTGTGCGATTCGTTCGCATTCTGCGGTACGGCCGTGCTGTCCGTGTCCGTGCCGTCCGCGTTGCCCGTCACCGGCTTGTCGTTCTCGTCGCCTTCACGGGGAAAATAGTCGGGTTTGACCAGCATCTGCGCATAGGATTGATGCGGTTCACCGGATTCGTCCGTTTTCCCGGATTCGTCCGGTTCTCCGGATTCGTCCGGTTCGGCTGGACCGCCCGCGTCCGGGAAGCTGGATTCGGGTATGACCTTCGTCGCTTCGGTCTCAAGCATTGTGGTGGTTTCCGCCGGTTCGGTCTCGAGCACGGTCGTTTCCACCGCATCATCTGCGTCGTCATCGGTTGTCTGTCCGAAATCCGCAAGGTCGTGGGAAACGCCTTCCGGCTCCGCCAGCATGCTGGCGATCGAACGCGGCTTCGTGCTGTTGCTGGAATTGGCGGTATCGGCACCGGAATCGCCGGTGCCGGTCGTGGCGGAATCGCCTTGTCCGCGTCCCATGTGGTATTCGGCGGCGCTGATCGCACCATCCATCAGCATCCTCGCATCCTCGGGAACATCGGTGCCACGCGAATACTCGGAAGCCAGTAGCGACTGCCATCCTTCCAACGGCAGATAGCCTTCGCGCACATGCGAACGGCAATCGCCCGCATACGTGCGTGCCAGCTCGTCCACTTTCTCGTTGCCCGCGTTGCCGGCATGACCCTTGACCCACACGAATCGCACCGACCCCGCCCTATGCGCGATCTCATTGTCGATGGCGCGGATCAGGTCGGCGTTCTTCACCGGTTTCTTCTGCGAATTCTTCCAGCCGTTGCGCTTCCAACCCTGCACCCACTTGGTGGAGCAGTTGATCGCATACTGCGAGTCGGTCTCGATCACCAGGTCTTCGGAACCGGGATGCGCTCGCAACGCCTCCAGCACGGCGCATAATTCGCCGATCTGGTTGGTGCCGTTCGTCGCGCCGCCGGCATCGCAATCGCCGGCATGCTCGTGCCCCGGCTTGCCGCCTGCCGCGGGCTCGTGGTCGGCCCAGGCCCAACCCATCGGACCATTCGGATTGCCAAGCGCGGAACCGTCTGTTGAAACCGTAATCGTCATGCTTCTACCCTACGAAAGCCGCGCGACTCGCCGCTTGCCCGTCATACCGCATCGTCCGCCATGCCGTATCGCCTATCGATACCGCATGGCAACGGCATATGCGATTAGTCGCCGAGACACAGCATGACGGAGGCGCGGAACATGCCGTCGCTGTGCTCGAAGGAGGCCGTGCCATGGTGCCGTTCGGCCGTCTCTCGTACGGTGGCGGTGCCCAGCCCCGTGCCACCATGTTTGGTCGAGACGAGATCGCCGTCGATCTGTTCGATGCTGGTATCGGCTTCGCCGTACGTGTTGTCCACCGTGATGAACAGGGCCGCCGGAGGGCCGGAACGATACCGGATGCGCACTTTGAGCCGCCTCTCGCCCTGCGTTTGCTGGGTGATGGCCTCCGTGGCGTTCTCCAGCAGATTGCCGACCATGGAGCATAATTCCGCGTTGTTGATGTTGATGTATTGCGGCACCGCCGCTTTGACGTCCACATCCGCACCCAAATGCCGGACCCAATCGCAATAGTAGACAAGCACCGCGTTCAGCGACGCATGCTCGCAATACTGCATTGGTGCCGTTTGCAGCAGCCGGTGTTTGGACATCTCATCCAGATATGAGCGGATGCCATCCATGTCTTCAGCCGCGGCCAACGCCTGCAGTGAGTGGATGTGGTGACGCACGTTGTGCTTGATCTGACGCGCCTCACGGATCCGCTCGTTCATGTGTTGCAGCTGCAACGTCTGCAAAGCCTCATAATGCTGTCGCCTGCGGGCCGCGAGCAGACGGTCCGACTGCTGAATCATGTACCAGATGAGGAAATACGCCAACACCATGAAACAGGAATAGACCACCGCCACGGTGAACGCGATTTCCAGCATATGCGAGTCCAGCAGCGTGGAATTGTCCGCCGGCATGCACCACACCACAATCGCGGACGAAACGAACGGAAACAGCCAGATAAGCTGCCAGAAGCCTTTGCTGATGGATGGGGAATCGAATGTGGCTGGAATCGAATCATGCAGCGGATGCCAAAGCGAGACCAGTGCGACGACGTCAAGCAGCAGCAGATTGACCAGTCCCGGCCAGCCGACGCGGAGATTGGTTGAATCCGCGCCAAGAACGGCCACATCGATGACGAGCGACAGATAGTAGACGATCGCCACCATGTAGGAAGCCGTGGCCACAATCAGCAACAGTTGCCGCCATGGCAGTTCGGTCAGCCATCGCAGGACCAGCAGCACAAGCGGCGCGGTCGGAATGACCGTCCACAGTGATGGGATGCCCAGAGTGCCGCACAGCACGCCGCATAGCAGGAACCAGACCAGTCCGATGGACATGAACAGTGTGCCGTTACGGCGTGGATTGTCCATGTGACTCCATGCCATGATGAGGCACAATGCCAGGCCGGACAACGCGTTGAGCTGCTCTCCGATGGCGAAGAACAGACCTGACGGGGTGGTTTGGGCGATGCCGTTCCGGATGATTTCGCCGAGTGGTGCGAACATGTCAGTCCTCCGTACGCATGCGGGTGAACGTGTATTCCGCGTATGCGCGGCAGGTGGTGGTCACCGCCGTTTTCGTGATGGGAATGCGTTTGCCGCCTTTCATGACGAACTGCGCGTTGGTGATGCCGGACACGTAGTCGAAGTTGACGAGCACGCCTCGCGCGGTGCGGTAGAAGTTGTCGAACACGGTGAGCCGTTGGTCCACGTCGGAGAAATTGGTGCGGATTTTGGTCTGGGTGCCGTCCGCGAACGTGAATTCCACGTAGTGCGCGTTGGACAGGGCGTATGCGATGAGCCGCCGGTCCATGGTCACGGCCGGATTGCCGAACGCCACATGCCAGCTGGAATCCACCGTGCCGGGCGACTGCGCCTTTGCCAGATGGGTGACCGGCGGTTTTGCCTTCAGCTGCTCTTCGACGCGTTCCATGGTGGCTTCGAAGGTTTTGCGATTGACGGGCTTGAGCAGATAACCGCTCGCCTGCACCTCGTAGCCGAGCACCGCGAAATCGGTGCTGGACGTGATGAAGACGATCGCGCAGTCGTCGTTCTGATTGCGCAGCAGCCGCGCTATGTCCAATCCGGTGGTGGCATGCGGCAGATTCTCGTCGCTGAGATAACAGTCGAGCAGCAGCAGGTCGTAACGGCTGTTCTTCCAGCTTTCGATGAACGATTTCGCGTCGGGGAAAACGTCACAGACCGTTTGCATGGCATTCCTGCCGGCGGTTGCGCCGACGTTCCGGCCGTTGAAGTATTCCGCGCACATGGTGGCGATCAGTTCGCGTTCGGCAGGATGGTCCTCGACGATGGCGATGCGCACGTTCCCTCCTTGCTGTGCCGTGATTGCGCGGATGACGTTCCGGCTCTGCTTCCAAGCGTACCGGGAGAGGGAAATACGGGGTGCCGCGGAGCTTGCGTTTCATGCCAGAAAAGCACGTTTCGTGCCATACTGCGGATATCGACAACGAAAAAGACCCGCTCCATACGGAACGGGTCTTTTCGCGCTACGCCTTGATTACTTGGCGGAACGCCGTATCACTCGGCCAGAGCCTTGTCCACGACCTCGGTGGCCTCGGCGAGCACCTTGTCCAGAGCCTCAGGGGATTCGAAGCTCTCGGCGTACACCTTGTAGATGTTCTCGGTGCCGGACGGACGGGCGGCGAACCAGTTGTCCTTGGTGGTGACCTTCAGACCGCCGATCTTGGCGT
>OATU01001975.1_pt1 | contig 11132 bp, 9 predicted proteins | sample 1516711 | NCBI WGS metagenome assembly OATU01 (sample SAMEA2579971, study PRJEB22360) | human gut metagenome | biome: human gut; feature: human-associated habitat; material: faeces | place: Denmark | collected 2008/2010 | reverse complement strand
ATCAATCATCCCCATGAGCTGGAACTCCTTATCGCCCCCGGCAATGGTCAGGGTCCCGGCCCCATAATCATACATCTTCAGACAGATATACTGTATCTTTGATTCGGCGCCATCAACAATATCCATGATATCCTGGTCTTCCTCTCCGGTCCCAAGCCGCTTTCCCATGCGGACCCGCGCTTCGTATATTTTGTTATACGCCATCAGGCAGTCAGAACTCTCAGCAAATTCATTTCGCACATGGCGCTCTAGTCTCGGATTAGCTCCCACTATAAAATTCCCATTCATAATCTCAAATATATGTGTCTTATTCATCTTATTCCAACTCTTTCGCAAAGAAATGCTGCTTTGTATATACTTGTGTCTCAAACACGCCCTAGCTGCTGCTCCTGTATGTCCTTGTTCATATGCAAATATAGCATTTAGTATAACAAAACATGGCTGAAATATCAATATTTTGAATTCGATTCCTGCTCCGGCCATGGTATGGAGGACTGTCCTCCCATGGATGTCTTTTACAGCCCACATTACGGCTTTGGCATTAAGGAAAGGCATCAATCATGAATATGACTGATGCCTTATGTAATGTTCCTGTTATTCATCTGCCCTTATTTGAGAATGCTTTCCTTTTTATTAAGGATTGCTTCTACTGCCGCGCAGGCCGGGCAATCACAATATTTTGCCCCTGCAGCCTTGATTTCCTTGGCATGGGCAGCCACTGCCGGGGCGTGGTCAGCCCCAAAGACATGTGCTCCGGCATCCGACTCAGCGAATCCGATTAAACTGTCAATCGGCATGATATCTGCTTCCAATTCCTTTACGTATGTTTCGGTTGCCTCTGCCTCCCTGTCCGTTCCGACGGCTGCCAGCCAGGCCTCTGCTGCTGCTTTTGTCTCGCTGTTGCAGGTTGCGGCGTTTATTAACTCGTTGGTCTTTTCTACAACATAACTTAATACATCCTTGTCCATAACCAGTACCTTCCTTCTTCTGAAATTTAACTATATATTACCATAATTACCTGACGTTTGCAATTCGGCAGCGGGTATTTTAGACAATAATCTTTGTCTGCCCTGATTAACAGTCCCAATGGTTTGCCGGAACTATACGCAGCTATAACAATCAATACAACCATATGCAGCTATAATAATCAATGTTACCTCAGTGTAGTTTACATAAAATAATTATGTGAACTACACTGGGTTTCTTCTTCTGGCCCATTGCATATAATGGAAACCTTAATCGTACTTATCGCCTGTCTTATAATCATCCCTTGCCCAGTTGGGGGCGTTGATGGGGCCTGCCTTGGCATTCCCGTTTTTTGCCGCGCCCTGGATTTCCGGCACCTGTGCCTGCTCATTTTTCGGATGATTCATTTTGTGATGGTTTTCTGTCCCATGGTTATCCGGGTCATAGGGACTTGGCCGTCTCATACCTGCTTTTGCCATAATGATACCTCCTGTCTGGCAATAGTTTTTGTATCCCGGCAGAAAGTATGCATGGTTTCAAGTATAAGCCATATTTTCCTATCGCATTTTATTCCATATTTTTAGCTGCATGTCTTCCAATGCATTTCCCCAAAAGCTCCATCATAAGTCCTACCTGGATTGGCTTTGACAGGTGCCCGTCCATACCGCTTTCCATGGATTTCTTCGTATCCTCATCAAAGGCATTGGCGGTAAGGGCGATTATGGGAATGGTCCTGGAATCCGGTTTTCCCGAAGTGCGTATCTGCCTGGTTGCCTCCAGACCATCCATTACCGGCATGCGTATATCCATCAGTATGGCATCAAATCCTCCTGGCCCACTGCTGCAGAAACACTCCAGTGCCTCCTGTCCGTCACAGGCGCAGGTCACGGAAAATCCGTTCATTTCAAGGATGTTCTGTGCAATCTCCCGGTTGATTTCGTTGTCCTCTGCCAGCAGGATGCGGCGTCCGCAAAAATCAGGCAGGGGGGCGGCTTCCTTCTGCGGCACATTGGATATTCCCTCCTGTGCATAATCAAATCCCAGTGTAAAGAAAAATTCAGAGCCTTTTCCTATCTGGCTGTTTACTTCCAGGGTGCCGCCCATCATCTGCACCAGACGGCTGGCAATGGACAGTCCAAGACCGGTTCCGCCATAACTGGCCGCTGTTCCTGCACCTGCCTGCTCAAAGGCGTTAAAAATACGGTCCAGGGCTGACGGTTCTATCCCAATCCCAGTATCGGCAACGGAAAACCGAAGGATTGCCCTTGGCATTTCCTCCAACGGCTCCACTTTTACCGTGATGCCGCCCTGTTCTGTGAATTTAACCGCATTCCCAATGATGTTGACCAGAACCTGGTTCAGCCGCAATCCATCTGCAAGGAGCTGCCTGGGACTGCTGTATCTGTTTTCAAACCGTATATCCAGGTGTTTTTCCTCTGCCTGGGTGCGGAACAGGGATTCCAGCCCGTCCATCTGCTGCCTAAGATCCATGGGGCTGCTGTTGAGTTCCATTTTGCCGCTCTCAATGCGTGACATATCCAGAATGTCATTGATCAGGTCCAGCAGATAGGCGTTGGCTGATTCAATCTTCTCCAGGCAGGACAGGGTCTTATCCCTGTCATCCAGGACTTTTTTAGCAATGGTGGTCATGCCGCTGATGGCATTCATGGGTGTGCGTATCTCATGGCTCATGCGGGAAAGGAAATCCGTCTTGGCCTTGCTGACCGCATCTGCTTTGGATTTCATGACAAAGGATGGGATAATCCTGACCAGTTCCTTTAAGAGCTTGCGCTGCTCCTGAGACCACTGATAATCCGGCTCATCCACCTCAAAGCTCATGGAACCCACATACTCACCGTAGTTCCAGATCCCGGCATGGAGGCATGATGCAATCCGTGAGATTCCTTCCCGGACATTGTGGTCGGCCAGGCCATCCTCATCATACATATTGGAACAGATGTCGAAATCCTCCTTGGAGGCATAAAAATCCTGCCCCAGCTGAAGGTCCGCCCGGTTGCGCGCCCACTGATAGGAGAAACGGTAGGACAGATAAGCCTGGCTGGCTTCAATAATGGATACCCGGTCCAGGCAGTATTTCTTTCCGATTCTGGAAAGCAGCAGGAACACAGCGTCATCCAGGTTTTTGGACTTGCCGAGCAGGTCCAGCGCAAAGGATACCAGGTCGTCGTCCAGACGTGATGTCTCCATCTCAATCGCATTGAGGGGATGCTCTTCCGTATAAAGCTGTGTCAGGAATACCCCCAGTTCATTGGAGGTGTCCTGATAACAGGCTGCCCGCCCTTTTCCATTTTCCTTGACATATTTGAGCGTACTCTCCGCACAGCGGTAAAGGGCGCTGTACTCCTCTGTCACCTCAGTACTGCACATCCCGATGCTGACCGAAACATGTATATCCTTTTCCATATTCACAAAAACATTCTGTACCTGGTCCGCAATCCTGGGACCTGTGACCATGGCCTGTGCCTTGTTGCTGTTTTTCACATAAAGCATGAATTCGTCCCCGCCAAGCCGGACCGGGATACTGTTCTGTCCAGCTTCCGTCCGCAGGATATCAGCAACTTCCTGGAGTACCACGTCCCCAAAAATCCTGCCCTCCTTCAGGTTCACATCCTCAAATCCATCCATGTCCAAAAGCATCAGGACCCCATGCTCACCCGGCGCCCGGTCCGCCATGCATTCCTGAACCAGGCGGATGCCGCTGTCCCTGTTATAAAGGCCCGTAAGGCTGTCCCGGCTCCTTGCCTTGACAAGCGCCTCCTCCGCTGTTTTCTGCCGTGTGATGTTTTCCACAATGCCAATCACAAGCCTGGGGGAGCCATCCTCATTGCGCAGGATGACAGACAGGGTCTGCCTGCACCAGAACGCCTGGTTGCGTCCCCTGAATTCACAGCTTGCGGTGCGCGCACCCTGATGGATGCGCCCATACATCTCATAAAAAGCAGGACGGAACGGTTCATCCACCTGTTCCATGGCAAAGCTGCAGGGCAGGTTGTCGTAGTGTTCCTGGCAGCAATACAGCTCACTGGTCCTGGCCGGAACCATGCATTCCCTGGTATCCGGATAGTAATAAAACTCACTGGTAGTGGTATGCTCCAGCGCCATATGCAGCACCTTATCGCTGGCTTCCAGCTGGTCTGTGAGACGCTGATTGCGCTGCTCTGCCTTTTTGCTCTCGTTAATATCCAGATACACACTTTGGATGTAGGTCTGATTGCTGCTGTCTGACAATACCTCGGCGCTGCCGATGATCCAGCAGGGACTGCCGTCCTGCCGGCGCAGCCGATATTCATAGCTGGCCTTATCCCCCGGTTTCCTGAGTTTTGCAAACACCTCGCCAATATAATCACGGTCTTCTTCTGCAACCAGGTTATCCATCCGCCAGTACTTCCTGGCCCAGAACTCTTCCGGGGTATAACCAAAGATACGGATTGCTTCCCTGTTGGCATTCCTGAATACCACACCCTGGCTGGTGGAATGATACTGCACAATGCCGCAGAGCACGGACTGGAGCAGGTGATTATACCGGTCTGCCAGCTGTTCCTGTTCCCTGGCCAGTTGTTCCTGTTCCCCGGCCTGCCTTTCCAGGCGTATCCTGGACTCCACTTCCTCGGAGATATCCCGGATCACACTGATGCAGACCTCCCGTCCATCCTCAGACCATCCCTTTTTGCCCACATCGTTAACCCAGATATAACTGCCGTCCTTTTTCCCCATCCTGTATTGAACCTGGTAGTCAGTGCCCTTATCAAATGCCTCTGACACCAGGTCATCTACCTGTTTCCGGTCATCCGGGTGCATGCAGTTAATCACTTTCCCGTCAATTGCCTTTACGAATTCCTCATAGGTATATCCCAGATAGGACAGCATGAAGTCATTGACATAATATAACGGAAAATCCGGTTCCAGATATCCTCCCATCATTCCGCCCGGAATATTCCTTCCCAGTATATCCAGGGCCTTGGCCTCCAGGCGGGCCTCCATCTCGGACCGGCTCAGACCGGAAGCCGGAAAGAAGCTGCCTTCCTCCTGCCGGATGTCAGGGGTGGACGCATGGATGGATGCAATCCGGCATGCCCCATCCTTATCCCCGACACAGGCAGCGGACACCCTGAACCACATGGCGGCGCTGGATGGCGTCCCGGGATATACCGTGGCAGTGAGAATTACAAAAGAACAATCATCCGTTCCGTACGCCTCCTCAATCCCATCATATTCAATCCTGCAGGATTCCGGAGACTGGGAAAATTCTGCCCGAAGCGCCTCTGCTGCCTGGCTGCGGCCATACACCATCTCTGACTTGCCGGTCCCCACCCAGTGTATCCCTTCTGTCAGGCAATCCAGCGTATTTTCTATATTCCTCTGGTTCAGATACGCATCAAAAAACCGCCGGACAGTCCTTGCAGCCTCCCCTGACTGTATCATATGTTACCCCTTTCTGTCTGCCAATGTACAGATCATGGCTTCTCCATGTGTTCAGATACGGAACATTATCCTGTTTTTAAACTCCTGTGCCTTGCCGTCATTCCAGTCATGTACCGGCCTGTAATATCCGGCAATACGGCTGTAGACATCCGCAGCAGCCCCACACTTTGGACACACCTCCCGGCTTCCCCGCAGATAGCCGCAGGATGGACAGATGGAATAGACCGGGGATAAGGTGCAGCAGGGGATATCATGCTCCGTAATGACCTTGTGAAGCACATCCCTTGCCTTTCTCCAGTCCTCCAGCTCCTGTTCCACATACACATGGAAAACTGTCCCCGTGGTATAAAGGGGCTGCAGCGCGTCCTGGTTCATCAGCGCATCCTCAAGGGATACGGGATAATCCGCAGGAAGCTTGGTACTGTTTGTATAATACGGCGCATCCCCTTCCCGGCCCGCTGTCCTAAGCGCAGGGAACCGTTCCCTGTCAAGCCTGGCAAAACGGAAGGTGGCTGATTCCGCCGGTGTTGCCTCCAATCCATATAGGGTGCCATATTCCAGCTGGTATCCCACCAGTTTTTCCCGCATATGGTTCAGGACATCTTCCGCAAACCGCCTTGTCTGTTCTGATTCCATGCCTGCTTTCAGCCAAGACGCATTTAACCCTGCCTCATTCATACCGATGACGCCGATGGATGAAAAATGGTGGGAAAAATCCTCAAGATAACAGGCCGTATACGGGTATAGCCCGCCCTTTAACAGATTGCCCACCACCCTCCGTTTAATATCCAGGGAACGGGCGGATACATCCATCATATGGTCCAGCTTCCCATAGAACTCATCCTCATTCCTTGACTGGTACGCAATCCTTGGAAGATTGACTGTCACAACGCCGACAGCGCCTGTGTGCTCGCCATAGCCAAAAAATCCCCCGGCCTTTTTGTGCAGCACGCGTAAATCCCGGCTGTCATCCCCATAGGTAACCCTGTCTTCCCCCTGTACTGCACCGCCCCTTACATAGTTAATGAAATACGGCGTTCCATGCCGGGATGCCAGTGAGAATAAAAGGCGGTTCTGCTCCGTGTCCGACCAGTCAAAATCCGCATTAATCCCATAAGACGGGATGGGATACTGGAATCCCTGGCCATTGGCGTCCCCTTCCAGCATGGTTTCCAGGAAGGCCCGGTTTACCATATCCATCTCATCCTGGCACTCCCCATATGTAAATCCCATCTTCTTCCCGCCAACAATGGCCTTTTCCCCGGCCATGTCCTTTGGCACCTTAAAATCCATGGAAATGTGTGAAAACGGCGCCTGGGTCCCCCATCTGCTGGGGGTGTTCACACCAAATACAAATGCCTCCATGCACTTTTTAACCTTATCGTAGGACAGGCTGTCCGCCTTTACAAAAGGCGCCAGATATGTGTCAAAGGATGAAAATGACTGGGAGGCAGCCCATTCATTCTGCATGATTCCCAGGAAATTGACCATCTGGTTGCAGAGGGTTGCAAGATGCTTTGCAGGAGATGCCGTAATCTTCCCTGTAATACCGCCCAGACCGTCCATCAGAAGCTTTTTCAGGGACCAGCCGCAGCTATAGCTAGTCAGCATGGACAGGTCATGGATGTGGATATCCCCGTTCAGGTGCGCATCCGCAATCTCTTTGTCATATATCTCTGTCAGCCAGTAATTGGCTGTCACTGCGCCGGAATTGTTCAGTATCAGCCCGCCCACGGAATATGTGATGGTGGAATTCTCCTTTACCCGCCAGTCCTCCACCTTTACATAATTGTCCACCACGTCCTTATAATCCAGGGTGGTCTTTTCCAGGTTCCTTATCTTCTCGCGCTGCTTCCTGTACAGGATATATGCCTTGGCCACCTCCGTGTACCCGGATTCCTCCAGGACCTTCTCCACGCTGTCCTGGATGTCTTCTACCGATATACGGCCATCCCGCATCTTCTTCTGGAAATCAGAGGTTACCCTGATGGACAGCAGGTCGATGATGTCATCCGTGTAGGACTTTCCCGTTGCCTTAAACGCCTTCTTTATGGCTGAAGATATTTTCTCCAGATGGAACTCCACGGTCTCTCCGTCCCGCTTAACAACTAAAAACATGGCAGTGCCCCTCCCTTGGTAAATTTGTAATCAAAGCCCATGCAAAAACTTTCTTCTATTATACCAAAAACCTGTCCGGAAATACAGTTCAGAAACACCTATAATTCCATTTTCTCCTATTTTCCCCACACCCTGCCTGGAGTCCGGCACAGCCCAAGGCTGGAGGACAGCCTTAAGTTCCTTATCATAATCAAATCCGACCACATAGCTGTATTCCTGGCTGGGCAGTGTTCCCTGTGGGAAGGCGACCTCTAGCGCATCCGGAAACAGGATGATATACTCAGGCTTCATGGCTGCCTCCATTTCAGAGAGAAGTCCGGGGTCACTGATATCAGCGGCCTTTAAGTTCCCGATGGATATCATATAGCAGTCCCTGTCTTTCATAATATGCCTTAATGGAAGCCTGTGCGGTCTGGTTCAGATCATCACAGCCGTCAATCCCGCCCACATAAACATGATCCAGCCCTCTGACGTCATGGACGTGAAGAAGTCCTTTCGCCCTTATCTGCAAGAAATCCGGATAAAAACGCCTTAATATGCCGGGTCCCAACCCCAATCTCCCGGTCGAATCCGCATGTCAGATAAAAAGATTTATCTTCAGAGGAAATGTGAATCCGTGGATTCTTATCCCGGTCTTCTTTGATATGCCAATAATATGTATTCCCCTGGAATTCCAGTTTCCGTTTTCCCTTTTTTGAAATCATGCCAGTACTACCTTCCGTTATTTTTCCTGGATGCGGCCACGGTATATCAGGCCCATATCTTACCGCCTCCCAAACACGCCCTGGAACGGAGTTACCTCATATATCTGCAATCTCAATTTTCTTATCCAAAGCATGGCTGTCATTCCATGGAAAAATGCAGGTCTGAAGTGAAGTATATCATTTTGTCCTCCCCTCTGTCAAACAGCGTGCACTGCCTTTCCCACTATTATAGCAAATGCCCTGGCATAAATATAGAACCCTTTCTGTATTCAATGGCCGGTCCAATATAACCATCCCGTCATGGAATGGTTATTTGCATCTGTCACTTTCATTTTTTAACTATTTCCAAATAAATTGAACAATATATTGACAATATATGGATTACGTGCTATCATTTCTCGTGTTCAACATTTTATAATTTTTAATATTTTTGAACATTTAATCCAGGAGGAATCACATATGCACCCATCCTATTTCCAGAAACAATTAAAACCAAGGCTTATATTTGCCGCGTTTACGGCACCGGCCCTCCTATTCCTTGTCCTGTTCTGGGTTATCCCCATCCTGGCGTCCATCGGAATCAGCTTCACGGACTGGGACTATATGACTTCGGGCTTCCACATGACAGGATTGGGGAATTACAGTTCCCTGTTCAGGGACAAAGCCTTTCAGGATGCACTCATCCATACGCTGTTATTTGCCCTGGAAACCGTAATCCCGGTCACATGCCTTGGATTGCTGCTGGCCATGCTTGTTTATTCAGCCGGCAGGCATACCATCTACCCGCTGATCATCTTTTCACCCTGGATCACGCCGGCCGTTGCAGTGTCCATTGTATGGACCTGGATTTTTGAACCGGACAGCGGATTGGCCAATCCCATCCTGCGTCAGTTGGGGATGGCCGGACTTCCCTGGCTCCACAGTTCCTCAACAGCATTGGCAAGCGTTGCCCTTGTAACCGTGTGGAAGAACCTTGGATATGTGATGCTGCTTTTTGCCGGGGCCTTGTCCAGGATCCCCGCAGAACTCTATGAAGCTGCTTCTGTTGACGGCGCAGGCAGCCTGAACCGGTTTGTACATATCACACTCCCAATCCTGCGGCCTGATTGGAATCATCATGACAGCTGATTCCCTGCGCGCCTATGACCAGATTCAGATACTGACTCAGGGCGGACCTGCGGGGAGTACCAGGACGCTGCTCTATCTGTATTACCAGCTGGGGTTTGAACAGTTTGATATGGGCCGCGGGGCTGCGGCCGTGGTCATCCTTATGGCTATAGGCATCAGCCTGGCCCTGGTCCAGCTTAAGCTGAATAAGGAGGGACAATCATGACCCGGCCAGCCATTCCATGTGCGCGGATCATCCGGCGCGCCTCTGTCCATGCTGTTTTGGGATTCACCTGCTGTGTCACGGCATTCCCTTTCCTCTGGATGGCTGTCAGTTCACTTAAGACCAAGGAAGAGGTGCTGGACACGGCTTCCTTCCTGCCTTCTGTCCCCCAGTTTGGGAACTATCGTTCCATCCTGGCTGATTCACCAATTCCGGGATACCTTGCAAACAGTTTTTTTGTATCCCTTGCAGCGGCTGCCATCCAGCTTGTGTGCTGCGCCCTTTTCACCTACGCGGTAACCTTCATGAAAATAAGAGGCAGGGATATGCTTTTCCGGCTGGTCCTTTTTACCTATATGGTGCCCACGGCCGTTACCTACATCCCATGTTATATCATATTATCCAGGATGGGGCTTTTAGACAGCTATCAGGGCCTGATATTATCCAATGGCGTCAGCGTGTTCGGCATTTTCCTGCTTCATCAGGCCTTTGAGGCCGTCCCTAAGGAAACCATGGAGGCGGCCAGGATGGACGGGGCCGGACATCTCTCCATCCTCACAAGGATCATAGTACCCATGACCCGGCCCTCCTTCATGACCTTCATCCTTTTATCATTCATCAACACCTATAACAGCTATATGTGGCCGTCCCTTATCACGGATTCGCCCAATTTAAGCCTGATATCCCAGGGCCTAAGGAGGTTTCTCTATGAGGGAGGCGCATACGGCACCCAGTGGTCCCTGGTGATGGCAGCCGGGACCATTGCCGTCCTTCCCCTGCTGGCGGTTTTTATCTCTGCCTGGCGTTGGATTGTCATGGGAATCACGGATTATGGGTGTAAGGGGTGAACCCAGGGCGTGCTTTGCACTAAGGGGTACCTACGGTGGATTCCTTAGGGCAGATGGCGGGAATGAATTTTCAAACAGACCCCGGTACAACTAACTTCAAACAGACATAACAGGAGGAATCGTAAATGAACATGATATTCAGGTTTAACAGCAGGCTTAAGGGCAAGATCCTTACCGCAGTATCCTTAGTCTCAGGCTGCGTGCTGATGACGGGCTGCAATGCTTCGGGTCAGGCAAAGGATGTGGTTGCCCACGGAAAAGTGCAGATTACATTCTGGTATTCCGGCGGTAAGACGGCGGCTGGTGTTATGGATGACATCATCGATGGATTTAACCAGGCCCAGGACCAATACCAGGTAACAGGAATCCGGCAGGAGGATTATGACGGGACCTACACCAAGCTGCAGGCCGGGATTGCAGGGAACAATGCCGCTGATATTGCCCTGCTGGATTCTGACAAATCCCGCAGCCTTATGCAGAAGGACCTGTTGGTTCCCATGGACGCCTATACGCAGCAGGATACCTCCTTTCACCAGGATGACTTCATCCCTGTTTTCTACAACCAGTGTCTGGACAATAACAAAATCCTGTATGCAATGCCTGCTTACGGCACCACCCAGGTCATGTACTATAACCGGGAACTTTTTGAAAAAGCCGGAATCCGGCCCGAAGGACTGGATACCTGGGAACGTCTGGCCGACGCGACCAGGGGCATAAAAGAAA
>OATU01001969.1_pt1 | contig 11144 bp, 10 predicted proteins | sample 1516711 | NCBI WGS metagenome assembly OATU01 (sample SAMEA2579971, study PRJEB22360) | human gut metagenome | biome: human gut; feature: human-associated habitat; material: faeces | place: Denmark | collected 2008/2010 | reverse complement strand
GACCGGCCGGCATCGTCGGCAGCGGTATCGACCGATACGCCACGAGCCTGTGCGGCAGGCGATACCAACGATTCGAGCCATGGTGTCGGCCTGATGATCAGCGTCAGACGTATTGCACGTGAGCCAGAGGCGATTCGGTTGCGGGTCATCGCTCATGCGCTGAGCCAAGCCGGTGTGAACGCCAGTGCCGCCCAGATTGCCGCCATCGACCGGCTGGTCGTCGATTGGCATGGCCAAGGCGGCGTCTCACTTCCCAGAGGTTATTCAGCCAATCGCAAGAAACACGTCATTCGCGTGTGCCAAGATGGTGCGCATGCGAATCGCTGACGTTGAGGAAGATATTGACCACGAGCTGGTCAGCAAAGAACAGATCGATGCCAAGATCCACGAGATGGCCGCTCTCGCGAGCGAGGATTACCGCGATAAGAATCCGCTGCTCGTTGCGGTGCTGAAAGGGGCCGTGAATACGCTGGTCGCATTCACCCAGGCCATGAGCATTCCTGTACAGATCGACTTCATGAGCCTGTCGAGCTATGGCTCGGGCACAGTGTCGAGCGGTGAGGTCACAGTCAGGCAGGATTTGTCCGCCGATGTTCGCGGACGGCACATCTTGATTGTGGAGGATATTGTTGATTCAGGACACACGCTCGCGTGGCTGGTCGCAGAACTGAAACGTCGTGGTGCCGCTTCCGTGGAGGTCTTCGCTTTGCTGAGCAAGCCCTCCCGCCGAGAGGTGGACGTTGATGTGAAGTACGCCGGCTATGAGATTCCGGACGAGTTCGTCGTCGGCTTCGGCCTCGACTTTGACGAACGCTACCGCAATCTCGATTCGATCGCGGTCCTCAAGCCGTCCGTCTACCAAGGAGTGCAAGCATGAGCTTCCCGCAAGGGCCGGGTAACGGCAATAATCCGAACCCGAACAACAACCGTAACAACGGCAACCCGTTCACCAACCCGTTCAACCGTGGCAATAACGGGACCAATGGCAAAGGCAACAACAACGAGAACCGCCCGATATGGCAGTCCCCTTGGCTATGGGGTGCCGTGCTCGTGGTCATGGTCGTGCTGATGTTCCAGATGTTCGCCGGCGGTGGCACCAAAACCATCGACACCAAAGATGGTTTCGCGCTGATCAATCAGGGCAAGGCCACGTACGCCGAGATTACGGACAACAAGCAGGTCGTCCGCCTTAAGCTGAAGAACGACTACACCAAGAAGAATGCCGACACCGGCAAGGTGACCAACTACGGCAAGAACGTGCAGTTCTACTACACCTTCGCGCAGGGCGCCCAAGTGGCCAAGGCCGTGGAGAACGGCAACCTTGAGAAGGGCTGGACCTCGAACATCGAGCAGACCAGCATGCTGAGCTACCTCGTCACCTCGATTCTGCCGTTCGTCATCGTCTTAGCCCTGTTCTGGTTCCTGATGAGTCGCATGGGCGGTGCCGGCGGCATGCTCGGCATGGGCGGCAGGAAGAACAGCGGCAAGCTGCTCGACGGCCAGACCCCCACCACCAAGTTCGCCGATGTGGCCGGCGAAGACGAGGCCGTGGCCGAAGTCGAGGAGATCAAGGACTTCCTCAAGGATCCGTCCAAGTACAAGGCGCTGGGCGCTCGTATTCCGCGTGGCGTGCTGCTGTACGGCCCTCCCGGCACGGGTAAGACGTTGCTGGCCCGAGCCATCGCAGGCGAGGCCGGCGTGCCGTTCTACTCGATGGCCGGCTCCGACTTCGTCGAAATGTTCGTGGGTCTCGGTGCCTCCCGTGTGCGTGACCTGTTCGATGAGGCCAAGAAGAACGCCCCCGCCATCATCTTCATCGATGAAATCGATGCTGTGGGCCGCAAGCGTGGCTCCGGCATGGGCGGTGGCCACGACGAGCGCGAGCAGACGCTGAACCAGCTGCTCGTCGAGATGGATGGTTTCGACAGCGACACCAACCTCATCATCATCGCCGCCACCAACCGCCCTGACGTGCTTGACCCCGCTCTGCTGCGTCCGGGTCGATTCGACCGTCAGGTGGGCGTGGCCGCCCCTGATCTGGAAGGCCGTGAGGCAATTCTGAGGGTGCATGCCAAGGGCAAGCCGTTCGTACCGGACGTCGACCTGCACATGGTCGCCGTGCGCACGCCGGGCTTCACCGGTGCCGATCTGGCCAACGTGCTCAACGAAGCCGCGTTGCTGTGCGCCCGTGCCGGTGCCCAGTTGATCGACAACCGCGCCATCGACGAGGCCATCGACCGCGTTCAGGCCGGACCGAAGCGCAAGTCCAAGGGCATGGCTCTGGAAGAGCTGCGCAACACCGCATACCACGAGGGTGGCCATGCGCTGGTAGCCGCCGCCCTGAACAACACCGACCCGGTGACCAAGGTGACGATTCTGCCGCGAGGCCGCGCCCTCGGCTACACCGCCGTCATGCCGACCTCCGACCGCTACTCGCAGTCGCGCAACCAGCTGCTCGACCAGATGGCCTACGCGATGGGCGGTCGCACCGCCGAGGAAATCGTCTTCCACGACCCGACCACCGGTGCCTCGAACGATATCGAGAAGGCTACGAACATCGCCCGTACGATGGTGATCGAATACGGCTTCTCCGACAAGCTCGGTGCCATCAAGTGGGGTTCCGACGATGACCAGACCACTGTGATGGACGGTCTGCAGCCGCGCAAGTACTCCGATCGCACCGCCGAAGTGATTGATGACGAGGTGCTCAAGCTGGTGGAGACCGCGCACACCGAGGCGTGGACCATCATCAACGACAACCGCGAGATCCTTGACGAGCTGGTCCGCCAGCTGTTGGTCAAGGAGACCCTGAACGAGAAGGAACTTGCGGCGATCTTCGCGCCGATCAAGAAGGCTCCGGTTCGTCCGGTGTGGTTGTCCAACGACCGCCGCCCCGACTCGGACAAGCCGCCGGTGGAGATTCCCGAAAGCCTCAAGCGCTCGGTCGGCATGAAGCCGGAAGAGTAGACACGATGACGATTCGGCCCGACCTGTTCATGTGGTTTCTCGCGTACGCAGGCCGGGCCGACGTCGTTGTGGACAATGACAAGGGAGAGATGAGATGAACGAATATATAGAGTCTTGCCAGCGGGAGAAACGCACATACGACGAGGAAGGCGTGCGCGAGGCCGTACGCCTGTTCCTGAAGTCGATTGGCGAGGATCCCGAGCGCGAGGGACTGGTGGAAACGCCTGACCGTATCGCCCGCGCGTGCCGCGAGCTGTTCACCGGTCTGCAGGCCTCGCCGGCCGATGTGCTGGAGAAGCACTTCGACGTGGATACCGACGAGCTGGTGCTGGTCAAGGACATCGAACTGTATTCGGTGTGCGAGCATCATCTGCTGCCTTTCCATGGCGTGGCCCATGTGGGCTACATTCCCGCCAAGGATGGGGTGATGGGGCTGAGCAAGCTCGCCCGACTGGTTGAGGTGTATGCTCGCCGGCCGCAGGTGCAGGAGCGTTTGACCCAGCAGATCGCCGACGCGCTGGTCGAGTATGCGGGCGCACGTGGTGTGATTGTGGTGACCGAATGCGAGCACCTGTGCATGTCTATGCGCGGCATCAAGAAGTCTTCCGCCCGCACGGTGACCTCTGCGGTGCGCGGTCTGCTACGCAACCCCGCCACCCGAGCCGAAGCCATGAGCCTCATTTTGGATAAATAGTGTCTACTAAGCTCCCTCATCATAGGGAGCTCACTTGGGACCTACATAGAAGGGGAAACATAATGACTGATTTGCAGGCGTTGCATGACACTACGCACACCATGGTGATGGGTGTGCTCAACATCACCGAGGATTCGTTCTCGGACGGCGGCCTGTGGTTGGACCCGGCCAAGGCGGCACAGCACGGGCGCGACATGATGGCCGCCGGCGCGGACATCATCGACATCGGCGCCGAATCCACGCGCCCCGGCGCCAAGCGCGTGTCCGAGGCCGACGAATTGGTCCGCATCACCGGTGCCGTCAAGACATTGATTCCGGCCGGTGCCATATTGTCCATCGACACCACGCGCGCATCCGTGGCCGCCGCTGTGCTGAGCGAGGGCGCCCAGATCATCAACGACGTTTCCGGCGGCACGCTGGACGCCGAACTGCCGCACGTGGTCGCCGACCACGCCTGTACATCGTGCAGCATTGGCGCGGCTGGCTCGCCGGTTCCAAGGGCGCGAACCCCGATCAAGACACCTCCGTCTACGAGCACGGTGTATTGACCGACGTACACGACGAACTCATGCGCCAAGTCGACGGTGTGCTGGCCGCCGGCGTGAAGCCTGAGCGCATTATCATCGACCCGGGCCTGGGCTTCTCCAAGCCCGGCATCGAGCACAACCTGCCGCTGCTGACCGGACTCGAGACCTTCCGAGCCACCGGATATCCGGTGCTGATCGGCCAGTCCCGCAAACGCTTCATTTCGGCGATGCTTACCGAGGCGGGCGCTGCCGGTGCTGATGGGCCGATCATGGCCCAGCGCGATGACGTGACCGCAGCCTTGTCCGCCCTGTCCGCCGAACACGGCGCATGGGCCGTGCGCGTACACGACGTGGCCAAAAGCCGAGCCGCCGTCATCGCCGGCAACACCTGGCGCGAATACGCATGATTCCCCTGGCTCCGTTTTTTGGTTGCTTCTAGGTCTTGGCTCCCCTCGGACGAGGGGAGCTGGCGCCGAAGGCGACTGAGGGGAGCATTTGAGCAGAAAGCCTTACCAATGGACACCATCACTCTTACCGGCGTACATGCCAACGGCACCCACGGTGTGCTCGCCTTTGAACACGAACGGCCACAAACCTTCGTCGTGGACGTCACCCTGCACCTTGATCTGGCCGCCGCCGGTCAATCCGACGATCTCAACGACACCATCGATTACGGCCGTGTGGCCAAGGATATCGCGGCTGTCATCGAAGGCCCTCATGTGGACCTGATCGAGCGTCTGGCCCAACGTATCGCGGATAAGATCCTTGCCGATGCGCCGGCCGTCGCCTCCATCGACGTCACCGTGCACAAGCCTCATGCGCCCATCGTCGTGGCTTTTGCAGATGTATCGGTCTCCATCTCGCGCGTGCGTGCCACCGATAATGGACGCACTGCTGAAGAGCATGCCATCCATAACGCGGTGGTGGCCTTGGGCGGCAATGTGGGCGAGGTGGAATCCACCTTGCGAGCCGCCGTTCGGGAGATTGACGCGCTGCTCGGCACACAGGTGACCGGTATTTCGCCGCTTTACCGCACGGCCGCGTGGGGCATGGCTGACGGTACGCCGGATTTCCTGAACGCCGTGGTGGAGCTTGAAACCACAATGGGCAGCCACGAATTGCTCGCCGCGTTGCAAAGCATCGAGGCGAACCATGGGCGAATTCGTGAGAATCATTGGGATTCCAGGCCGTTGGACTTGGACATTATCGACTTTGATGGCATCACCAGCGCGGATCCGGATCTGGCATTGCCCCATCCGCGTGCTTGGCAGCGCGCGTTTGTGCTGGCTCCCTGGGCGGCGCTGAATCCGAACGCCAAACTTGCCGGAGCCCATGAGGGGCCTGTAGCCGATTTGCTGGCCGCCGCACCGGACCGTAACGCCGTGCAGCTCGAGAGCGAAGACTGGATGCTCGGCGGGCATGCAGTCAAGCAAAAATCAGCGTCGGAGTCGGCACCCGTCTCACGCAAGGCGATTATTTCGCTGGATTCCACCTCGCAGGATGTCGAACGGCTGTTCCGCGAAACCATCGTTTCCATCGACAGTGTTCCTGGCAATCAGGTACAGGGCATCTCGCCGCTCTACCATGTCAGCCATTTCGACGGCCCGGACGCGATGAGCGCGGTCATCCAAATCGAAACCAAGTTGCCGCCCGCCGACCTGATTGCCGTATTGGGCAGCATCGAAAGTGTTCATGATCTGGCAGTCGACCTTGACCTTGTCGACATGGAAGGCGTGACTTCCGACGAGCCCAACTGCAGCATTCCTTGGCCGTCGGCCCGTAACCATGCGTCGGTATTGGCACCTTGGCTGGATATGGACCCGAATGCTTCTCTGGGCGGTGACCCGGTGGCCTTCCTTTTGGCCATGGCACCGGATGCCGGACAGGTCGGATTGCTATCGGACAACTGGATACTGTCGAACAGTTGAGCTGATGGCAGAACCAGTTACGAACGGTAGGCTAGGAACCAGACGGTGACGGACCAGTCTCCGGCCTCGAACAGCCGGGCACGGCAGTGACGAAAACCAAATCAAGATGAACAGCCCAGGCGCGAGGGCCGTTCGCAAACAGCAAACAGCAACGCAACGATAAGGAGGCCGGACATGAAAACACGGCGAACACCATGGTGGCAGTATGTGATCGGTGCCGTGCTGGGCCTGTTGGCGGGTATCGGTCTGGCCTCCTACGGCGAAAGCTCGGGACTGTCGCTGATTGGTGCGCCTTGGATTGTGACCGGATTGCTGGCCGTGCTGGGCGTTATCGTGCTGATCTTGGCCCTGCAAGTGCATAAATACGCGAATACCGACCCCAAGAAGCGTCCGCATAGCTTCATCAATCCCACTATCGCGGTGTATACGCTGGTGCTGGCAAAGGCGCTGGGATTGGCGGGCGCAACGCTCGCCGGCTGGTATGGCGGTCAGATTGTGATGAGCCTGAGCCATATCGAGGCGGATTTCTATGCACACGCCGTCACCGAGTGCGCAATCGCGGCCGTGGTGTGCATCGCCGACATGATCATCGGCATTATCGGCGAATGGTTGTGCCAGCTACCGCCGAACGAAGGCCCCGAAAACCTGAAAATCAAGGAAGCCAAGCGCCGTAGCGGCATAGCCCAGGCCTACAAGCGATAATCCGTGATAAGCCCCCTCTGGCGAGGGGGCCGTAGGCGTAGCCGACTGGGGGAGAGAAGAAAAAAACCACACCATCGGCCAAGCCGATTCCCACTACTCCTGCGGCACGCGAACCATAGCTTCCTGAGCGATGGCCGCCACCAAGTCGCCATTCTGCGCATACACTTTGGCGATGCCGAGTCCGCGTCCGTGCGCGGCGATAGGCGTATCCTGCACATATAAATGCCATTCGTTGATATCGATATCCTGATACCACCACATCGAATGGTCGATGGACGCATAGGAAATGCCCGGTGTGGAAATCGACAGTCCGGCGCGGCGCAGCACCGGCTCCATCATCACCTGATCGCAGCCGAGTGCCAGCATCGCACGATGCATGACCTGCGGCACATCGACGTGGCCATCGGCCTTCATCCACACCATCTGTTTGCCGGAATCATGCTCGGCGGAATCCTTGTCTGCGCGCAGCATCACGGTCGGTGTCACGTGGCGGATATCGAATGGCGATTTCTCGACATAGAAATTGGCGAACGGCGACTTTTCGGCGAACGGCTGCATGAGTTCCTTGGCGGAAGTCAACGTTTCGGGATCGGGCAGGTTTTCCGGCATCGGATCGGCAAATTCCACACCCTCCTGACCGGTCTCCTGGAAGGAGGCGATGGCCGTGAGAATCGACCCCTCGGCTTGGGTGACGTTGACCCGACGAGCGGAGAACGAGCGGCCGTCGCGAAGGTTCTCGACGTCAAACAGCAGGTCTTGACGAATATCGCCGGCGGCAATGAAATAGCCATGCACCGAATGCGGCAGGCGTGAAGGGCCCACGGTTTTGGACGCGGCGATCACCGACTGGGCGATGACCTGGCCACCGTAGACGCGGCCAGTGGGGAAGTACATACTCTCGCCATTGATGTATGTGTGATTGCGGTAAGCGGAAGGCTTGCCCAACTCCAGCACCTTCACCAGATGGTCCAATGGAGTTACGGTGGTTGCCTGAGCCATGGCGTTCCTCGATTCCTGTTCTGCTGTGTTCGATATTCGGTTATCGTATTCCAACCTATGGTTGGCAGTCTATCCGGCGGGGGTTAAGAGTTCCGGGAGCGAAATGTAACGAGACTGTTTGGAAGGTAAACGGTTGGTTATGCGGTGCGTTGCCGCTACGTTGCTGCTGCACTGCCGGTGTGTTGCCGGTGCGTTGCCGTAGGTGACTGTGGGATTTTATGGGATGCGGGGCGGGGCAGTCATGGGGGGCAATTATGGGAAAGCCGCCCCTGAGGGACGGCTTTCGACGTATAAAGCGCGTTGTGGCACTAATGCCGGCGTATCTCAGCCGCGCACGAGCTTCTTGTGCAGGCGGTGCGGGCGGGCTGCATCCTCACCGAGTCGGGCCACCTTGTTCTCCTGGTAGGCCTGGAAGTTGCCTTCGAACCAGTACCACTTGGCCGGGTTGTCGTCGTCGCCCTCCCACGCGAGGATGTGCGTGGCAACGCGGTCGAGGAACCAACGGTCGTGGGAGATCACCACGGCGCAGCCCGGGAATTCGAGCAGCGCGTTTTCGAGGGATTCCAAAGTCTCGACGTCCAAATCGTTGGTGGGCTCGTCGAGAAGCAGCAGGTTGCCGCCCTGCTTCAGGGTCAGGGCCAGGTTCAGACGGTTGCGCTCACCACCGGAGAGCACGCCGGTCAGCTTCTGCTGGTCGGCACCCTTGAAGCCGAAGCTGGCCACGTAGGCGCGGGTCGGCACTTCCACACCGGCCACCTCGATGAAGTCGAGGCCGCCGGACACGGCTTCCCACAGGTTCTTGTTCGGATCCAGACCCTCGCGGTTCTGATCCACGTAGCTGATCTTGACGGTGTCGCCGATCTTCAGCTCGCCGCTGGTGAGCGGCTCGAGCCCCACGATGGTCTTGAACAGCGTGGACTTACCCACGCCGTTCGGGCCGATCACGCCGACGATGCCGTTGCGCGGCAGCGTGAAGGACAGGTCGTCGATGAGCACGCGATCGCCGAAAGCCTTGTGAATATGCTTGGCTTCCAGCACGGTGGAGCCCAGACGCGGACCGGCCGGGATCTGGATCTCGGAGAAGTCGAGCTTCTTGTTGTTGCGTGCCTCATTCTCCATCTGGTCGTAGCGTTCCAGACGTGCCTTGTTCTTGGCCTGACGGGCCTTGGGGGAGGAGCGCACCCAGTCGAGCTCGTTCTTCAGTCGCTTGGCGAGCTTGGCGTCCTTGGCTCCCTGGATCTCCAGACGCTTGGCCTTGGTCTCCAAGTAGGTGGAGTAGTTGCCCTTGTACGGGTACAGGTGGCCGCGGTCGACCTCGCAAATCCATTCGGCCACATTGTCCATGAAGTAACGATCGTGGGTGACGGCGATGACGGCACCCTTGTACTGGTGCAGGAACTGTTCCAGCCACAGGATGGACTCGGCGTCCAGGTGGTTGGTGGGCTCGTCGAGCAGCAGCAGGTCCGGGGCCTCAAGCAGCAGCTTGCACAGGGCCACACGGCGGCGCTCGCCACCGGAGCACACGTTGACCGGGGTGTCCGGATCGGGGCACTGCAGAGCGTCCATCGCCTGCTCAAGCTGGGAGTCGAGGTCCCAACCGTCGGCGGCGTCGATCTCGGTCTGCAGCTTGCCCATTTCTTCCATCAGCGCGTCGAAGTCGGCGTCCGGGTTGGCCATTTCTTCGCCGATCTCGTTGAATCGGGCGACCTTCTCGGCAATCGGGCCGAACGCCATCTTGATGTTCTCGCCCACGGTCTTGGTGTCGTCCAGCGGCGGCTCCTGCTGCAGGATGCCGACCGTGAAGCCCGGGGTCAGCGTGGCCTCGCCGTTGCTCACGGTCTCCAGGCCGGCCATGATCTTGAGCAGGGTGGACTTACCCATGCCGTTCGGGCCTACGACGCCGATCTTCGCGCCGGGCAGGAAGCTCAGGGTCACGTCATCGAGAATCACGCGGTCGCCGTAAGACTTGCGGGCCTTGATCATCTGAAATACGAATTCTGCCATGTTGTGCAGTTACTCCTTAAAAAGGGGTTGGAATTCCGCTGTTTCTTTAGTCTTTAGTTTGTGATGGATACGCTGTGTGCAGCGCGGAGCACGCCCCCCGAATCACGGATCGCGGTGCGCCGCGTCAGGCCTGTGCCGCCCTGTCCGCATAACGATCGAATCCACGCCAAACCACCGCCCACCATGGTATCGGAAGGGCTGGAATGGCGGGCGTCGCTATGGCTTGGAGGGGTAATGGATGGGCCTGACATTGCCGTGGCGCGACGCGCCGGGCGGCGCGCCGTGGTCCAGTGATGCTGTAGTATATCCTCTTGTGCTTCATTGAGGTACAGATGGCCCCGTAGCTCAGTTGGTTAGAGCGCCGCCCTGTCACGGCGGAGGTCACCGGTTCAAGTCCGGCCGGGGTCGCCACCAAGCTCCTGACAAATGTCAGGAGCTTTTTTGTTCTTTTGCCGTATTTCGTGGTGTAGGGCGAAATATGGGGTTATAGGGTTATAGGCCAAAATGTGTGTCTGGTGTTTAGTCGTTTGATGGCCATTCGACTCTGGCATGGAAGCTGTTTCAGTCGATGCCGATGCCGTATCGCATGGAAATACCGAAGGTTTCGTGCTGGCCTTGGGGCTCTGCTCGACACGCCGATAGTCTGAATGACAACGTTTGCTATTGAATGACAACGTTAGCGTTAACAGTGCTTATAAATGGTGAAAAACGTGTGCAGGGTCACATTGGCAGAACGTGCGCGAGATATGACAAATCATGAAAAATACGCTATGGGAGGTCATGGCAACTCGTTACTATTTTCGCTGTCTCGTACGCCACACAAGCCTTCAAGGAGTAAGCCATGACCACGCTCGCCATTGATATCGGAGGAACTAAGATCGCCGCCGCCGTCTGCGATGAAAACGATAGCATCATCCAGCGCTGGCGCGTCCCCACGCCGATGGATGCCGACGCCATCAACCAGCACATCGCCGAGGTGTACCGCGAGGCTGTGGCCGCCGGGCACACCGATATCGAGGCCGTCGGCATCTCCGCCGCCGGCAATGTGAGCGCGGATCGCAAGACGCTCACCTTCTCCGCCAACATTCCGGCATGGATCAACTACGATCTGTCCGAGCACGTCGGCGCGCTGATCGACCATGCCGTGCCGGTCATCGTCGAAAACGACGCCAACTGCGCCGGATGGGGCGAATTCGTGCACGGCGCCGGCCAGGGTAGCTCCAACATGGTCGCGCTGACCGTGGGCACCGGCCTCGGCGGTGCCATCGTGATCAACGGCCAGCTCTACCGCGGTTCCTTCGGCATGGCCGCCGAGCTCGGCCA
>OATU01001966.1_pt1 | contig 11146 bp, 9 predicted proteins | sample 1516711 | NCBI WGS metagenome assembly OATU01 (sample SAMEA2579971, study PRJEB22360) | human gut metagenome | biome: human gut; feature: human-associated habitat; material: faeces | place: Denmark | collected 2008/2010 | reverse complement strand
CGTTCTGTGCTGCACCGCTGCCGCCCACAGCCAGGGAGTGGCTACTCCCTGGCTGACCATCTCCCGGTCTGCGGACCGTCCGATGGGGACGGGGGATGCGGGGAGAATGTGACGGTTGTGACGATTGTGACGGTATTTTGGATACCGCCCCCGCTGTCGTTTTAATCGTCACAACCGTCACCAATCGTCACACCTCTTGGTTTCGCAGCCGGATAGCACTTCCGTTTCTGGTGCGCTTCACAGTGTATTCTACACCGTATTCGCTCAGCAGCTCCCCGGCTTTTACATTGAGCTGCCGTGTCAGAATATTGGGCTGCATTTCCTCTTGAAGCAGCGCTGCCAACTCGGTAGCACTGCCGTTCCACTCCGGGGCAGCAACCGTCAAAATTCCGGCAACCTTTTTGAGAAACGGGTCAGGTGGCTTTTTCCAAAGCTCTGTTTCTGCGTGATCCAAGTCCCAGGAAAGCTTTTCCATATTTCGGGTCAGATGCAACCGCTGATCCGGCTGATCTCGCCCCACAATGTCCAGTGTGGCGTTCTGATCTGTACGCTTCTCCTTTTGTAGCAGGAACGCTCCATCCGCACACCCCAGCAATCCTGTTGTGCCGGAAATCATCTCAAATTTATCTCCGGCCTGCTGCTTTCTGGTGTGATGCACCAGCAAAAGGCAAATTCTGTTTCTGTCCGCGAACTGCTTCATCTTCCCCACAATCTCATAGTCGTTGGCGTAACTGTAGGCATCCGTACTGACCTCCCGAATCTTCTGTAAGGTATCAATGATAATCAGGCGGGTATCGGGATGCTCCCGGATAAATTTTTCCAACTGTTCGTCCAGTCCCGCCCCCAGGTGCTTAGCACAGATCGCAAAGCGGAGTTTATCCGTTCCCTCCACACCAAACATTCGGGACATTCGTTCCTGCAACCGCTGGTAATCATCTTCCAGAGCCAGATACAAAACCGTTCCCTGGTGGACTTCATATTTCCAAAGCTTTTGTCCCGTACTGACATGGTAGGCCAGCTGCGCCATGAAGAAGGATTTGCCAACCTTTGGCGCACCGGCGAACAGATATGTCCCCGCATAGAGCAGGCCGTCAATAACCGCCTGCTTGCCCTCATAAACTGTCTCATACAGCTCATTCATAGAAACCGTATGCAGATAGGCCGGGTCCTGCATTCGCTGCATCTGGAGGAAAAATTTTTCTTGAGAAATGTCCTCCAGGTCATTGATTTCCGGTGTTTCACCTGCTATAATCTGAGTAGTTTGTGATTGGATTGACTGCCCTGCATCTGCGCCAACAGATGTGCCAAGGGCGGTCTTTTCTTTTTCGTCAATCATCCGCATTGTCCCCCTTTATTCCGTTCATGGTAGCAGCAATGAGGCCAATGGTACGAAGCAGTTCTTCAGCAACACAATCTCCTGCTGCAATTCGTTCCAGTTCCATAAGAATTGCTGCCATTTGGTTTTTGAGCGCCTTGTAAACCCTGGGATTTGGCTGTACCACGACCTCGCGCCCCATACACTTGCGATAGCAATATTCCTGTTTGGGAAGTCCCGACAAAGCAACCGCTCTGTTCAGTTCCTCGTTTTCTTCCGGCGATACCCGGAATCCCACAGTGATACTGCGGAATCGGTTGTGCTTGTCTACATTCTTTGCTGACATCAATATCACGCTCCTTTGTTAATATCGTCCAGTTTGCTTGCCATCTCTTTTTGCTTGGAGGGAAATAGATGGGCATACCGATAAGTGATTTCAATACTTTCATGCCCTACCCGATCAGCAATAGCCACAGCAGAAAACCCCATGTCGATTAACAGGCTGATATGGCTGTGTCTCAAATCATGGATTCTAATCCGCTTAACGCCTGCTGTCTTGGCACCTCTGTCCATTTCGTGGTGGAGATAGCTCTTGGTCACGGTAAAAATACGGTCCTTCTTTTTTAGCCCATACTGCATTTTGAAGAATTCCTGCATTTGTGTGCATAGAAACTCTGGCATCTGAATTGTACGGTTACTTTTCTTGGTTTTCGGTGAAGTTATGATGTCTTCGCCCTTGAAGCGCTGATACGTTTTGCTGATTTTTACCGTACCATGTTCAAAATCAAAATCAGCCGGTGTCAGCGCCAGCAACTCACCTTCCCGGATACCTGTCCAGTAAAGCATTTGAAATGCGTAGTAAGAAACAGGCTTGTCCATCATTACCTCTGAAAATTTCTGGTACTCCTCCTTCGTCCAGAACAACATCTCCCTACGTTCCTCATTTCCCATATTTCCGGCTTTGGCTGCCGGATTGGAATGCAGATCATAATACCGAACTGCATGGTTGAAAATAGCAGAGAGCTGATTGTGCAGCGATTTGAGGTAGGTCTGCGAATAGGGCTTGCGCTTTTCATCCCGGTAAGCAAGCAACTCATTCTGCCAGGCAATTACATCCTTGGTAGTAATTTCGTTGATCTTGCGCTTTCCGAAATAAGGAAGTATTTTGGTCCTGATGATATGCTCCTTGGTCTGCCAGGTACTTTCTTTCAACCTTGCCCTGAGGTCTGTGGTGTAAATCTCCACAAATGCCTCAAACGTCATGTCCAGGTCCCCGGCACTTTGCTGCTGGAACTTCTGCTCCCATTCCAATGCTTCCCGGCGGGTACTAAACCCTCGTTTACACTTTTGCTTTCGTTCTCCTGTCCAGTCCGTGTACTGCGTAACCACATACCACGAATTGTTTTCTTTGTTCTTATAGGCTGGCATTCAATTCTTTCCTTTCTGCTCCATAGAGCCTTTCGTTGAAATACTGGCGGTTGACTCGCCCTGCGATGGTAATAAACCCTTTTGCTTTCAGTTCTTCGTTCAGCTGGCGAATGATCTTATAGGCATAAGGCTTCGACACATCTAGTTCCTTTGCGACTTCCTCTACTCGTATGAATTTGTTTTCCATGGCGCTCACCTCCTTTCAGTGTATAGTTGTCTTCTTTCGTGTCGGAATACTTGCTGGCCGCCATCCGATTTGCCCGGGCGGACAGCATTAAACATATTTGCTTAATGCTGCTTCTGTATTATACTAAGCAAATACAGTTATGTCAAGAGGCTTGAGGGAAAATATTAAGCAAAATTATTTAATATATCTTGACATAGCCTAAACATATATGCTATGATAGCGAAGCAAACCTACATAGGAGTGATTGACTATGGCAATCGGTGAAAGAATTCGTTTTATGCGCAATCTTAGGGGCATGACCCAGCGTTGGCTCGGGCAGGCTGTGGGATTTCCTGCAAAGACCGCAGATATTCGTATGGCTCAATATGAGTCTGGCACCAGAACTCCCAAAGAGGATCTGGTGAACGCACTCGCAAATGTTTTGGAAGTTTCCCCGCTGGCGTTGAAAATCCCTGACATAGACAGTGATCTCGGTTTTATCCACACGCTTTTCGCCATCGAGGATATTCATGGAGCAAGAGCGGAAAGACAGGGAGACGAGGTTCACATCATTTTCGATGGCTGCAAGCGGAATATGGATGCGTCTGTTTACGAAATGCTGTCTGCCTGGGCTGAACAGTCTGAAAAGTTCAGAAACGGTGAGATCAGCAAAGAGCAGTACGACCATTGGCGTTACACGTTCCCCGCAGAGGACACCACACAAATCTGGGGAAAAGTACCCTCGCAGGAATTTAGCGATGCATTCGTGAAGTCGCTGAAAAAGTATATTAACGATTAAAATTGGACGAAAAAAGCCCGTACTGACCATCCGATCAGTACGGGCTTAAATGCTAATATGAATCCTTGTGAGGCGTGGGAAATTATCCCTTACCCACAAACCACTTGCAATGCAGAATAATCGCACCTCAGTGGAATCTTATCAAAACCTTATCAGAGGTGGTTTAAGGCATTCAAAAAACTGTTGGTATGTCTACACTTTTTCGGTTTTTGCCTATCATTCCCACTCAATCGTAGCCGTAGGCTTCGGACTCAAATCATAGCACACCCTGTTCACATTCTTAACTTCCTTCAATATACGGTCCGTAATCTTCTGCAGCACGTCATAATCAATGCGCTCAATGGAGGCAGTCATGGCGTCTACTGTATTGACTGCGCGGATGATGACAGGATAATCAAAGCAGCGCGCATTGTCCCTGACTCCAACTGATTTAAAGTCCGGCACAATGGTAAAATACTGCCACACTGTCTTGTCCAGGCCGGCATTTGCAAATTCCTCCCGGAGAATGGCATCTGATTCCCTGACCGCTTCCAGACGTTCTCTGGTTATGGCTCCCAGGCAGCGCACGCCTAATCCGGGACCAGGGAAGGGCTGACGGTATACCATGCTGTGAGGCAGACCCAGCTCCAGTCCGCAGGCGCGTACCTCATCCTTGAACAGCTGGCGCAGCGGCTCTACCAGGGTGAAGTTCAAATCCTCAGGAAGCCCTCCCACATTGTGGTGGGATTTTACTACCTTGGCTGTCTTGGTTCCGCTCTCCACGATGTCAGGGTAAATGGTTCCCTGGGCCAGGAACTCGATTCCCTCCAGCTTTCTGGCCTCCTCCTCAAACACGCGGATGAATTCAGCGCCGATAATCTTACGCTTCTGTTCCGGATCAGCCACTCCGGCCAGCTTTCCGAGGAAACGATCTACAGCATCCACATATACCAGGTTTGCATCCATCTGGTTTTTGAATACATCAATAACACTCTCGGATTCCCCTTTTCTCATAAGACCATGGTTTACATGGACGCAGGTCAGCTGTTTTCCAATGGCTTTGATGAGCAGGGCCGCTACCACGGAGCTGTCCACGCCGCCGGATAAAGCCAGCAGCACTTTCCTGTCTCCTACCTGCTGGCGGATTAATTCCACCTGGTCGGAAATAAAGTTCTTCATATTCCAGTTGGCCTGGGCCTTACATGTATCAAATACAAAGGAACGGAGAATCTGGGCGCTGTCAGCCTCATCCCAGCTATGTATGGAACGCTCACAGGCCGCCGCGCCGTGGCCTGCCGCCATTACCGGGTATCCTGCCTCATACAGTTCCGGACGCACATCAATGGGGGTTCCGTCCACAACATTGTTAGGGCCGCCGTTGATGATGATTCCCTTAACATTGGGAAGTTCCTTCAGTTCGCTGGCTGTGATATCGTGGGGATAAATCTCACTGTACACCCCCATCTCTCTGATGTCCCTGGCCAGTTTTGTGTTCTCTGTGCTTCCCAGGTCAAGAATTACAATCATATCCTGTTTCATCTTCTGCCTCCTGAAATTATTAGAATTTTGCTTCTTTTGTTAAAATATCCTTCTTGGTTCTTCCTGATTCTTCATTTGACCGAAACGCCTGTACCGCCCGTCCCATGCTTTACTCCGACAGTTCTCCCAGATAAGCCAGCACCGCCCTCAGGCAGCCGTCCACCCCTGTCAGCCCGCTGTCCAGGCATAAGTGGTAGTTCTGGGCCCGGCCCCATGTGTTGCCGGTGTAGTACTGGTAATACTCCTTGCGTTTCCGGTCCACCTCCCGGATACGGCGCTCCATCTCCTTCTCATCAGAACCCGGTTCCAAAATAAGCATACGCTTAATCCGGTCCCTCATCTTGGAGTAGATGAACAGGTTAATGCTGTCATCCAGAATCATGTCTGCACACCGTCCCACAATGACACATGGACCGTGAGCAGCCAGCCTGCGGATGACATTGGACTGGGCCACGAAAATCTGGTCCGACATGGGTACTTTGTAAATGTCAGAAAAGGCATGGTAATACTGCCTGTCTAACGGGTCGTGAATCACGATATGCTCATCGTAGTTTTGGAATGCCTCTTCTGCAATATTGATATCGTCCGCAGCCATGGAGATTAACTCCTTGTCGTAAAATGGGATGTCCAGCTTTTCTGCCAGCTTTACCCCAAGCTCACGGCCTCCGCTTCCGAATTCGCGGCTTACTGTTATGACCTTATCCATTAAGCACCGCCCCTTTCCTTTGGTTGGTTTTGTTTTGGGTAGGATGAGCTTTGAATGGGCTCAGTCAGCAGTGCACATCGCGGCCAAGGCCGCTGGTTCACGGGCTTAGCCCTATAAAAAAAGCGGCAGGCATATATCCTTATGTGAGCAAGCTCCCAACGGATATATGCCCACCACTTTTTTGCACTGCTCATTGCCTACGTGGACATTATACCACAATTCCCCATTATTTCCTATGCTTAATATCTCTTATAATCTTAAACATCTGTATCAGTACCGTGGGTACTGCGGCCAGGAGACAGACATTGATCAGCTGGCTTTGGGTCAGCGGTGTTACGGAAAACAGGTTCTGCATGAACGGAACGAACATGACAATACCTAACAGCACCACACCTGCCGCAAATGCTCCCAGGCTGTACCAGTTGGATGAGAAGCCCAGCTTGAAAATGTTGTGCTTGCTGCGGCAGTTGAATCCGTGGAACAGACGGGCCAGGGTCAGGGTTGCAAACGCCATGGTGCTGGCTGTGGCCGCGCTGCCGGTTCTGAGACCTGTGTGGAAGGCGATCATGGTACAGACAGCTATGATTCCGCCCTGGGTCAGAATAGTGGTCATGAAGTCCTTTGTCAGGATGCCTGTCTTCGGATTTCTGGGCGCCTCCGACAGTAAATCCTTCTCAGCCGGCTCCATGCCGATGGCTATGGCCGGCAGTGAATCGGTCAGAAGGTTGATAAACAGCAGGTGTACCGGGGCAAACGGCACAGGCAGGGCTGCCAGGGATGTGTATAATACAGAAAGGATACCTGCCATGTTGCCTGACAGCAGGAACTTGATGGCATTCTTTATGTTGCGGTATACGTTTCGTCCGTTGGCCACCGCCTTGATGATGGTTGCGAAATTATCGTCTGTCAGTATCATGGCTGCCTTGGAAACCTCGGTGCCGGTGATGCCCATAGCCACTCCGATGTCCGCCTTCTTAAGGGCAGGAGCGTCATTGACTCCGTCTCCGGTCATGGCCGTGATGGATCCGCGCCTCTGCCATGCGTCCACAATGCGGATTTTGTTTTCAGGTGAAACCCTGGCGTAGACAGATATCTCCGTGATCTTGCGGTCCAGCTCTTCCTCTGACATGGCGTCCAGTTCACGGCCCGTCATGGCTATATCGCCGTCCTCAAAAATACCAATCTGCTTTGCAATGGCAGTGGCGGTAATCTTGTGATCGCCGGTTATCATGACAGGCTTAATTCCGGCCCGCTTGGCGTCTGCAACTGCTGCCTTTGATTCTTCCCTTGGGGGATCCATCATGGATATCAGGCCCAGGAAAATGAAGTCGTTCTCATTGTCCAGGGACAGGGTATAGTCTTCAGGTACTTCCTTATATCCAAAGGCCAGGACTCTTAATCCCTCCTGGGAAAACTCCAGGTTCTTCTGAAGAATGGCCTCCCTATCCTCCTGGGTTATGTCCCTGATTCCTTCTTCCATACGGATTTTCACGGTGCGGTCTAAAAGTACATCCAAGGCTCCCTTGGTAAGTACGGTGGGCACATCGTGAAGTTCGTATTTGGTACTCATGAGCTTCCGGTCTGAGTCAAAGGGTATCTCCTCCAGACGGGGCATCAGCTCTCTGAGCAGGTTTTCGTCCACGGTCGCCTTTCTTCCCATCTCCACCAGCGCAAACTCTGTGGGATCTCCGATGCCTTTTCCGTCAACGATAGATGAATCGTTGGTAAGTATGGCATCGTAGAGAAGATAACGGTGAAGCTGGTTCTTCAGATTCAACTGGTCTATGGTAATGGTCTGCCCATTGGTGTAAATGTTCTGGACCGTCATCTTATTCTGAGTCAGGGTTCCGGTCTTGTCCGAGCAGATGACAGAGACGCAGCCCAGACTCTCCACAGCCTTTAACTCTTTGATAATGGCATGTTCTTTTGCCATTTTCTGGGTGCCCATGGCCTGTACAATGGTTACAATGGAGCTCAGTGCCTCAGGTATGGCCGCCACTGCCAGGGCCACTGCAAACATCAGGGAATCCAGGACAGGCATTTTTCGGTACAGGCTCAGCAGGAATACCAGGGCGCATATGACCATGATTGCCATGGCAAGACGGCTGCCGAACTGGTCCAGGCTGACCTGCAGCGGAGTCTTTTTCTCCTTGGTAGCGTTCATCAGGGCTGCTATCTTGCCAATCTCTGTATCCATACCCGTGGCAGTCACCAGGACCACTGCCCGTCCGTAAGTCACCAGGCCGCTGGAATATACCATATTGGCCCGGTCGGCCAGGGCGCAGTCGCTGTGCAGGGTTCCGTCGCTCTTATCCACATTGGTGGACTCCCCGGTCAGGGAGCTTTCATTGACCTGAAGGGAATAATTCTCCAGAATCCTTCCGTCAGCCACCACCAGATCGCCTGCTTCCAGGTACAGGATGTCTCCGGGAACCACCTTGGCAGACGGAATCTCCACCTTCTGTCCGTCCCTTAACACCTTGGCGTTGGGGGATGACAGGGATTTAAGGCTGTCCAGGGATTTCTCAGCCTTTGCATGCTGTACCGTGCCCAGGATGGCGTTGAGGATGATAACAGCCAGGATGACTACCGTGCTCTCCACATTGCCTGACACCATGGAAATAAGGGCTGCAATAATCAGGATAACCACCAGCAGGTCGCAGAACTGCTCCAAAAATACCTGCAGGGTACTCTTGCGCTTTCCCTCTTCCAGGACATTCTCTCCCTTCTCAGCCAGGATTTTCTCTGCCCGGGAAGAGGTCAGACCTTGTTCCGTTACCTGAAACTGGCTGAGTATCTCTTCTTTTGTCTGTTGATACCATTCTTTCATGTACTTTCCTCCTCATTATGAGTTCTTAGTCTATTATGCGCGAATCCCTGCGCCAAAATGCCCCGGGCCTGGCAAAAAAAGCTTATCCGCCACGCTCCGGCGCCGGGAAACCCACAAAAAAAGACTTCTATGGATGGCTGCCAGGATATGTAACATATCTGCAAACCACGCATAAAAGTCTTGTAACCATAAAGGCATATATTGCCAGGTTCCGTTGGAACCGAGGTTGTTGACAATATATCTAAACTACTCCCTTTCGAGCTGTTCCGCATTCATTATGAATTTTTATTGAGTTTATCCTCTTTTTGCGGAAATGTCAAGGGGTTTTAAAAATTTAATGATTGGGCCTGATTGGGTTTCTGATTAGTGGAACACCTCCACCTCAAAGCCCACGATTTCGCCCAGCTCCTGTAATTCCTTTACATGATTGCCGTAAATAATGGCCTGGTGATGTCCGTAACCTCCCTTTGCCAATGCCTGCCGGAACTCTCTGGCGCCGCCCTCGACCTCGTAATACACCGCAGGACTGCAGTAAACGGGACGGAACTCGCATCCCAGGGTATGGCCTACGGCTACCATCATCCTGGTACCCTGGCGGTTAAAGCGGCCAAAGGTAACCACCTGTCCTTCCTCCTCTGCCATATCCACATGATAATGGGCGCCCCAGCCCTGGGTGGTAAAATGGGCCAGCTCATATCTCTGCTCCGGCTGGTCAAATCCGCGCATCCTGCGCACCGGCACAGCGTGGTGGATTTCCAGTACATCATGGTCAAATACCTGGCCGGGCGGTGTCAGAAGCTTGGGCATTCCCAGCTGTTCCAAGGTCCTGCTTCCGGCAAGCACCAGTACCGGATTGCCCATGAACACGCTCTGGCGGGTCAGGTACATCATCATCATCATGGCCATCCATACAGCCAGATCCTCCTCACATGCTGACGGAATCCTGTCATCTTTATTCAGGGAGTGGGTGATGCAGGGAACACACTTATTCTTCTGGGGAAGGCGGCTGGCACACAGTTCCTTGCACGGGGTGGTGAACGCATTGCAGTCATAGCGCTCCATCATCCTGCGCACCGCGTGGAAATACCGCAGATCGCTGCACAGGTACTCCTCTGTGATATCCACTTTGTCCGCCCCTTCCATCAGGGCCCTGGCCTCCTGATGGATTCCCTCGTCTGCCGGTATCTCATCAAAATAGTTGAACACCTGTCTGAAGTCAATACGGTTATGGCGGATGCCGTACCGTGTGAACAGGCTTACCAGATCACAGCAGCTGGTGTTGACTGATGCCGGCGTCTGCTCGGAATTGGACAGGATTAAAATTTTTGTATTTGCGACAGCCTTACGCACCTGGAGGCAGGTCAGAATACGGTTGTATTCTTCATAGTCATGGGCCATATATGCCTCCAGTCCGATGTCCCTGTAATATCCCACAAGGTCGATGGGGGTCGGTCCCAGATTAATCATGGAAACTGGCTTGTTCAAACGCTCGATTCCCGGTACGCGGTATGTAATCAAATACAAATCCACCTGATGATTTTCAGGCATCAGCTTGTCAAATTCAGAATCCCGCATCACAAAACTCTCGTCAAATTCCATGTAAACCGGATCCATCAGATTACAGCGGGTCAGATCCAGGTTGTTCTGTAATTCCTCGTACCAGATTTTAAATTGTTCCTTCCCCACCCTGCGCTCAAATTCAGGCGTGCCCTCTTCCATAGGCCCTACGCGGCACGGGCCTTCCCACCAGTCTGTGTGTACAAGATTACTGAAAATTGGTTTTAAGTTAACCTTTACATCCATTGCATACTTCATAATTGACCTCTCCTTATTATATCGTTTTTATTTGATATCGTTTTTACTTATCATAGTTTTCATTTAATATGGTTTTCATTGTTGGTATAGATTTTTATATTTCACATACGCGCCAGTATCTGATAACATTTTGACAAACCATTTTCCTTTATCTCAGGATAAATCACATCGTCAGATATATAATCCAGAAATCTCATGGGATGGGACTTTATGATTTCCGGCGTTCTTGCCTGGTACAGTTCTTCCAGAATGGAAAGCACGCCCCGTACCAGCAGCGAATCACTGTCACTGTAAAAATGTACCATTCCATCCCGGTCCTCTGCCCGGAGCCATATTGCAGTCCTGCATCCTCCAATCCTGTACCGGTCCACACGCAGGGAATCCAACAAAGGCTTTTCCATTCCAAGCATAAGAAGGTATTCACACTGGGCTCCAGGGTCCTGCAACCGGAGCAGACTGTCAATATACTTTTTCTCTGCCCGGCATATGTCTGTCTGGCATATGTCTGATTGGCATATGTCTGTCTGGTCTTTTTCATCCATTAGCTTCCCCTCCCGCAGATCCGTTCC
>OATU01001962.1_pt1 | contig 11161 bp, 10 predicted proteins | sample 1516711 | NCBI WGS metagenome assembly OATU01 (sample SAMEA2579971, study PRJEB22360) | human gut metagenome | biome: human gut; feature: human-associated habitat; material: faeces | place: Denmark | collected 2008/2010 | reverse complement strand
TTTCACAATTGACGAAGAAGAACTTACCGCAGTATTGACAGCCGCAGTTGCCGCAAGTCTAAATACTTCAACGTATAACCTAAGAATTAAGTCATACAGAAGAACAGACAATAAAATGCCTGCTTGGAATAAGGCGGGTGTAACCGAAACAATTAATAATAGATTCTAAAGGAGGCAAAACCTAAATGAGAAAATTTAATATTTCAGTAAATGGAAAATCATACGAAGTTGACGTAGAAGAAGTAGGCGGAGTATCAACTCCTGCACCGGCTCCTGTTCAAACAGCCGCTCCCGCACCAAAAGCTGCACCGGCTCCAAAGGCTGCACCGAAAGCTGCTCCTGTTGCAGGTGCTAAGCAAGTAACTGCTCCAATGCCTGGTACAATCGTATCTGTAAAGGTAAACGTTGGTGATAAAGTTGAGGCCGGAACACTTGTTGCCGTACTTGAGGCAATGAAGATGGAAAACGAAATTTTCGCCGGTGTAGACGGAACAGTTGCAGGTATCAGCGTATCAGCAGGTGACAGTGTAAACAGCGGTGACGTAATAGTTTCAGTAAACTAATACAGTCACGACTAAATTATAGAAAGTGGTGACAATAAAGTGTTAGAAAGTTTTGCAAACTTTTTGCAGAATACAGGTCTTTACGCACTTATTTCAAGCGGTGGCATTGACGCCGTTAAGACAATTATAATGATTGCGATAGCTTGCGTACTTCTGTATCTTGCAATAGTAAAAAAATTCGAGCCGTTATTGCTACTTCCGATTGCGTTCGGTATGCTTTTGTCAAACTTACCGATGATTAAGGATTCAAGTGCTATTATGATGCACACGGAATTTTTTACGAATCCGGAGTATATGACGGACGGAAAATATATTAATGTCGGATATATCTGTCAGCATGGCGGTCTGCTTGACCTATTGTATCTCGGAGTTAAGCTTGGTATTTATCCTCCGCTTATTTTCGTCGGTATCGGTTGTATGACAGACTTCGGTCCGCTAATTGCCAATCCAAAGAGTATTCTTCTTGGTGCGGCTGCGCAGTTCGGTGTATTCTTTACATTTGTAGGTGCTCTTGTTCTAAGCGCTCTTGTACCGTCAATCAATTTCGGTATCAAAGAAGCGGCATCAATAGGTATCATCGGTGGTGCCGACGGTCCTACGGCTATTTACGTTACAAAATCACTTGCACCGGCATTGCTGCCGGCAATCGCCGTTGCGGCATATTCATATATGGCATTGATTCCTGTAATTCAACCGCCTATTATGAAACTTATGACTCGTAAAAAAGACAGAATGATTGTTATGGAACAATTAAGACCTGTTTCAAAAACAGAAAAAATCTTGTTCCCAATCATCGTTACAATTATCGTTGCACTTATAATCCCTGACGCAGTGTCACTTGTAGGTTGTCTAATGCTTGGTAACCTTATGAAAGAATCAGGCGTTGTTGAAAGACTTACAAAGATGGCACAGAACGAACTTATGAATATCATAACTTTGTTCCTTGGTGTTACAGTAGGTGCTACTGCAACAGCGTCAAGCTTCCTATCAGCACAGACAATCGGTATTATCGTACTTGGACTTATCGCATTCTGTTTCTCAACAGTAGGCGGCTTGTTCTTGGGTGATATTATGTGCTGGGTAACAAAAGGTAAGGTTAATCCGCTTATCGGAAGTGCCGGCGTTTCAGCCGTTCCTATGGCTGCCCGTGTATCTCAAACAGTAGGACAGAAGGAAAATCCTTCTAACTTCCTTTTGATGCACGCTATGGGTCCTAACGTTGCCGGAGTTATCGGTTCTGCCGTTGCGGCAGGTGTATTCCTTGCAATGTTCGGAAATCTTTAATTAAACAGATAATAAAGGAGTGAAATATAAATGGCAAAGGGAAAGAAAGCTGTAGAAATTACAGAAACAGTCCTAAGAGATGCTCATCAGTCACTTATTGCTACAAGAATGACAACAGAGCAGATTCTTCCTATTGTAGAAAAGCTTGATAACATCGGTTATCATTCGCTTGAGGCATGGGGAGGAGCTACATTCGATGCCTGCCTAAGATTCCTTAACGAGGATCCTTGGGAAAGATTGAGAAAGATTAAGGATAGAGCTAAAAAGACCCCTATCCAAATGCTTTTCAGAGGACAAAACATACTTGGTTACAGACACTATGCTGATGATATAGTTGAATATTTTGTTCAAAAGTCAATCGCAAACGGTGTTGATATACTAAGAATTTTTGACGCTCTTAACGACGTCAGAAACCTTGAATGTGCTATCAAGGCTTGTAAGAAAGAAAAAGGTCATGTACAGGCTACAGTTTGTTACACAACAAGTGAATTCCATACAAACGAAAAGTTCGTTAAAATGGCTAAGCAGCTTGAAGAAATGGGTGCAGACTCAATCTGTATCAAGGATATGGCAGGTCTTTTAAGACCATATGTAACATATGACCTTGTAAAGATGATGAAAGAAGAAGTTAAGATTCCTATTCAACTTCATACTCACTACACAAGCGGTGAGGCTTCAATGGTTTACCTAAAGGCTATTGAGGCAGGTGTAGACGTAATCGACTGTGCTATGTCACCGTTGGCTATGGGTACATCACAACCGCCTACAGAGCCTATGGTTGCGGCTCTTCAAGGTACAGAGTACGATACAGGTTACGATTTGGATAAGCTTATCGAAATCTGCGACTACTTCAAGCCGCTAAGAGAAGAATACATTAAGAGCGGTCTTATGAACACTAAGGTTATGGGTGTTGACGTTAATACTCTTAAGTATCAAGTTCCGGGCGGTATGCTTTCAAACCTTGTATCACAGCTTAAGCAACAGGGCAGAGAAGACGCATATGATGAAGTGCTTAAAGAAGTACCTCGTGTTCGTGCAGACTTCGGTTATCCTCCGCTTGTTACACCGTCATCACAGATTGTCGGTACACAGGCAGTACTTAACGTGCTTATGGGTGAAAGATACAAAATGGTTTCTAAGGAATCAAAAGGTCTTGTAAGAGGCGAATATGGTAAGTGCCCTGCTGAAATCTCTGACGAAATCGTTAAGAAGATTATCGGCGACGAAAAGAGAATTACTTGTCGTCCGGCTGACCTATTAAAGCCTGAGCTTGAACAGATGAAGAAAGAATGTGCAGAATGGATTGAACAGCCTGAAGACGTATTGTCATATGCATTGTTCGGTCAAGTTGCCGTTAAATTCTTTGAATATAGACGTGCTCAGAAATATAAAATTGATGCAGATTTAGTGGATATGGAAAATAAGACATATCCGGTTTAATTGCGTGTTTAAGTACCGGACGAAATATTTCGTCCGGTATTTTTTATAAAAATTTTTAAATACAGGAGGATATTATGATTTTTGGATTTATAGGCAGCGGAAATATGGGCGGTGCTATAATCGGCGGAATTATTAATTCTGATATAGCAAGTCCTGAAAACGTAATTGTTTCGGATAAAAATGAGCAGGCATTAAAGAATATTAATGAAAAATACGGTGTTAAAGTGACATCGGACAATAAAGAAACGGCAGATAAAGCTGATGTATTGTTTTTGTGTGTAAAACCGCAGTTTTTATATGGTGTGATTGATGAAATCAAAAACAGTGTTTCAGATAATACAGTAATCGTTTCAATAGTCGCAGGACAGGCGATAGAAACGATTGAAAAGGCTTTTGAACATAATATTAAACTTGTGCGTGTAATGCCTAATACACCGGCTTTAGTCGGCGAGGGAATGGCGGCATTGACACCGAACAGCAATGTTACAAAAGAAGAAACAGATGTAGTTGTAAACGTGTTTAACAGCTTTGGTAAAGGTGAAGTAGTATCGGAAAATCTTATGGACGCCGTAACGGCTGTCAGCGGTTCGTCACCTGCTTATGTGTTTATGATGATTGAGGCAATGGCAGACGCAGCTGTTATAGGCGGTATGCCGAGAAGTCAGGCATATACATTCGCCGCACAAGCAGTACTTGGAAGTGCAAAGATGGTACTTGAAACAGGCAAACACCCGGGTGAATTGAAAGATATGGTTTGCTCACCTGCCGGAACTACAATAGACGCAGTTGCAATACTTGAAAAAGACGGGTTCAGAAACAGTATCATTGACGCAATGGTAGGTTGTATGAATAAGTCAAAAGAACTTGGGAAAAAATAAGATAAAACAATAACGCCACCGATTTTATTATCGGTGGCGTTATTGTATATGAACGTAACATTGTATTCAAACAATGTTAAATATATTATACACTATTAATTGTAAAAATTCAATAGAAAAATAAAATCTTTTTAAAAATATCTCTGATTTTTAAACATTATCGAAGTATGATATATATTTTACGGGTGCTTGTTTATTAAATAAATACTCATATAAGTCGATAAAATAGTCGTCTGTCATACTTGCGATATAATCCGTCACAATATCATTAAAATCACTGTTTTTTGTATATTCGTATCCCGAAAATCTGTTTGAGTAGTCGATTAATTCAATATGATGTTTGAATATCGGCGATGATTTTATGTCATTTTTTAAATCATAAAGCAACTTATTGTATATTTCCTCAAACATCGGTTCAATAGTTTTGTCGTATACGTCAGAAATTTTGCTGTTTTGATATATAACGCGGAAATTGTCTTTTTTACTGTTTTTTAGTGCTTGATAGTGCTTTTCGTCAAGTTGTATAAAATCTTTGCCGTAACTGTTTTCAACGATATTTACAATAAGATTATTTATAATAGCCGCATTGTATTTGCCTATTTCACTTTCGGCAAAAACACTTTCACTGTCAATCAGCTTGGTTTTTATAGCGTCTTGGCGGTCTTTTCCGATATAAGCAATCATATCCGAAATTCTGACAACACAACCTTCAAGCGTAGACGGTACAAGTCGGTCTATTGCGGATTGGTCAATATAACATTCTTCAACCTTTGCGTCAAAATCCTTGAAATTATCAAGCTTTGACGGACGGTATTCTTTGCACTCGAACTCACCGTTGTGACAAAGTATTCCGTCAAGTGTTTGAAGGCTGATGTTGAGGTTAAATATTTTATCAAGCACACGCACACTGTGTACGTTGTGATTGAAATATCGTCCTGTATTTGCATGATATGATTCGTTTAAGAATTTTTCGCCCGCGTGACCGAACGGTGTGTGACCTATGTCATGACCGAGTGCGACAGCCTCTATTAAATCAAGGTCAAGACCAAGCATTCTGCCTATATTTCGCGCAATTCTTGAAACAAGCTGAACGTGCAGAGCACGGTGCGAAATATCATCGTTTTTATAGAAAGAAAATACCTGTGTTTTGTCGGCATAGCGGTTGTAATACGGACTGTGCATAATTTTTTCAACGTCACGCACAAACGCAGGCCGCCAAAGAGTGGCTCTGTCGTGTTCCTTGTCAATACGTCGGATTGCGTTATCCTTAAAACCGTTGCCGTCAAAAAGTTCTGTATTTATTTTGTTTTGTAATTCATCGGAAAGTTTTTCGTAATTTGAATCTGAACTCATTTTATACCTCCTCGTTTTAATTGATTATACCATAAAATGCGGAATATAACAATATTCGTAACAATAAATTAACAATTACAGTAGTGACAATTAAAAAAGAATGTGATATACTATATGTAGTATGAAGAAAATATTAAAGTAAATATAAGGAGCGAGAATTATGAAAAAAGTGCTTTCGGGTATGATTGCGGCAGTTATGACAATATGTATGTCGGTATCTGTATTTGCGTCACCAAATTCAAGCGTATCTATAAAAAATAATGACAGTAAGTCAACCCCTGTTACATATGAATATGCACCCGATCAGTTGGGCGAAACTGTGAGATCGATAAAGCCGTTGATGACAAAACTTGACGATTTGTCTAAACAGTCGTCTGTTGTTCAGACTCTTACAATATCAAGCGAAAGTGCAGAGGGTGATCCGGTAGATTTTAAATTGAGATTGTCTATGTCGGAAAAAACGTCAAACGATGTAAAACCTGAGGCGTTAAAAACACCGTCACCTGACGAATACAACGCTTTGAATTATTATAATATAAAAGTAACGGATTCAAACAATAAGCTTATTTATTCGTATGCGAATGACGACTCTAAAACGGATAACGGTACATATAAAGATATTCCGTTGGGAACAATGAACAGTTCTGCGAATACTGAAAACAAAATTATAAATGTAACGGTATCGGTAAATAAGTCCTTGAAAAATTCTGACGCGGCACAATATGCTGAAAAACTTGATTGGAGCATTGTTTCAAGCGTGAAAAAAACAGAGACTGCCGAGACACCAAAGGCTACAGAAGAAGTTGCAAAAGAAACAACTGCACCGACAACGGAAGTAACAGCAAAGGAAACAACTAATCCGTCTGTAAAAGAGGATAAAAACGGTGTTGTTACATTGGCACAGGGCGAATATATTTGCGGTGAAGATATTGACCCGGGCAGATATACTATGACAGGTAACGGAAAAGTTCATGTTTACACAGAAAACGGTGAATTAAAATCAACAATCGCATTAAAGGATAAAAATTCATCTGCAAATGGGGTTGAGGAATATCTTATAAATTTGACAGACGGTGAAAAGATAAAGGTTGAATCTGAAACTAAATTCACACCGTATACTGCAACTGCGACCGCAAAACCGAAAGCAACCTCAACAGCAAGTTCATCGACAAAAGCTACAACAAAGCCGACAGCCACACCGAAAACAACGGCTAAACCGTCAAAGAACAATCCTAAGACAGGGGACAACACTCCTATCGTAGCATTGGTTTCAGTTGGTATTCTTGCGGCAGGTGCTTTTGTGTTTATCGAAATTAAAAAGAGAAAAAACAACTAAACTAAAGTGAAAGGGCGTGTATGATAGTGAAAAAACGACTTACTGTCATACAGGTCCTTTTAATTTTGATATTTGTAGGGTGCTGCGGTTATCTCGGAAAATATTTTTATGATTCACATAAGGCTGAAAGCGGTTTTGATGAATTGAAAAAAGTGGTTGAGAAAACGGAACGTGCAGACGCAACGGACGGTTATATTGATAAACGTGCAGATAACGGTATGCTTGAATGTTATTACTCGTTATATCAGCAGAATAATGATATGGCAGGGTGGATAAAAATTCCCGATACACCTGTCGATTATCCTGTGGTAAAGTATAGCGACAATGAATTTTATTTGCATAAGAATTTTAATAAGGAATATCAATTCAGCGGTATACCTTTTCTTGATTATCAGTCGAATGACGAATCGGTGAATAAAATTATTTATGCACATAATATGAAGAACGGTACAATGTTTGCGTCACTTGCCGATTATGAGGATAAAAGCTTTTATGACGCTCATAAAAATATAATGTATGATACTTTGTACGATAAGGGCGAATATGAGATTGTGTCCGCGTTTACGACTAAAGTCGGTGCAAGTAATGAATTTAAGTATTACGATTATGCGGATATAGAGTCGGAGGAGCGATTTAATGAATATGTCACTCAGGCAAAGTCACGTTCGTTTTATGATACAGGCGTAAATACAGTGTACGGCGATAGCCTTATAACACTTTCAACGTGTGCGTATCATACGTCAAATGAAAGATTTGTCGTGATTGCAAGAAAGAAATAAGAAAATACTTGAAATCGGCTTTGAAATATTATATAATATATTGGTATGTTAATAGTGTTTTGCTCTCGTAGTTAAGTGGATATAATAAACCCCTCCTAAGGGTTAGTCACCAGTTCGACTCTGGTCGGGAGTACCACATCGGAATGGACTACGCTCCATTCCGATTTTTCTATGTAGAAAAATCAGTCATAACACTGCGTCATTCCTCCTTAGTCGCAAAAACGCCCGCTCGGTTCACCTGTTCGCTTGTAAACGCACTCACGACGGCTCACAGTCGCTACCACCTTTTTTGCGAGAAAGTGACTGTGGCACAAATGGTTCAAAATGGACTACGCTCCATTCCGATTTTTTTATTTCCCAATAATAGATTGTTCCCAAATTTGTTTTTGACGCCAGGTGGTAGGGGGAACACCGAATTGTTTTTTGAAAGTTTTGTTAAAGATATGAGTATCATAGTAGCCCACGCTTTGGGCAGTTTCGGTCACGGACGCGTTTGTGTTTTTTAAATACAATGCCGCGGTATTCATTTTAAGTGAAATAATATAGTTTTGCGGACTTGTTTTTTTATATTCATTAAAAAGTCTTGTCAGATAACTTCTGTCAATTCCGATATATTTTGCGACATCCGAAACGGATATTTTTTTATGAACATTTGTTTTTATAAATGTTTCTGCTTTTTGAATATATTCTTCGGCATTGCTGACGGTATTAATTTGTTCGCCGTCTGTAAGGCAGTAAATGAAATTCCAAAATTTTTGCATGAGCAATTCAAAACACATTTCTCCGGACGAAATAATATTACAGAGTGCATTGCCGACCGAATTATTCTCATCATCGGTATAAATCGGTGTGCTTTCATTAAGACTGACAGACTTTAAAATTGACTGCGACATACTTCCGTTAAATTCAATCCATCGATACAACCAAGGGTCGCTGTCATCGGCTTTATAATATGTAAGCTGATTTGGCGATATAAGGAACATCTGCCCTTTATGAAGATGATATGTGTTATTTTCTGTTTGAAAAATACCTTTACCGCTGTAAACATAATGCAACAGATAGTTACTTCGTACACATGGTCCGAACGAATGATTTCTATTGCATTGTTCTTCGCCGTATTGTACGGGATAAATATCGGTAGGAATAAACTTTGTATATGCGTAATATGTATTTATAAAACAATTCATTTTACTCAACTCCTATTTGTAGAATATCACATTTAGACACATACTGTCAACACTTTGATATTCTGTTTTCGTAAATAAAGTGATATTATAATATCACAAAAAACACAGGAGGATATAAAAATGATTGTCAGAAACGGAAAAACAACGCACCTTATCGGCAGAGATATAAGTTATATAATGTTTGAAAACGAGGACGGAGACCTTTTGAATTTTCATTTCGGAAAAAAGATAACGGATATTGATTATTCGCAAATGAAAGAAGAATGGGAAGAAAAGTGGGGGTTTGTTTCAAACAGATTTTGTCTTGACAATTATCCGCAGGAATATCCGTCTTACGGCTATTCTGACTTGAGAAATCCGGCATATCAAGTTGTAAATAAATTCGGAAATGCAGTTTCAAGACTTGCGGTGAAAGACTATATAATTCATAACGAATGTGCGGTTCAAACCGACGGTATGCCTTGTCTTTTCAATAAGAATAAAAAAGCTGATACGCTTGAAGTTGTATTATATGATGAAATTATCGACTTGGAAGTGCATTTGTATTATACGGTATTTGACGAGTACAATATAATCGCCAGACATACTGTAATTATAAATAAATCAGACAGCGATATTAAGCTTTTGAGTGCGTATTCGGCAAGTATTGATTTACCTATGGACGACTATGAAATGATACATTTTGCAGGTTCGTGGGGACGTGAGAGAGCAATGCACAGAACAAAGCTTGAAATGGGAATGAAAGCTGAAGTCGAAAATGCAAGAGGCGGAAGCGGACATCAGTTAAATCCGTTTTCAATGATTACTTCGGTTGGCGCGGACGAAACACATGGCGAAGTTTACGGATTTTCACTTGTATACAGCGGTAATCATTCCACAGTCGCAAAAATAGACCAATTCGGCAATTTAAGAGTACAACAGGGAATTAATCCGCATCAGTTTGAATGGATTTTAGAACCGAACGAAAGCTTTTGTACACCGCAGTCTGTAATTTGTTATTCCGACAGCGGTATCGGTGCTATGACAAGAGAGTATCACGACGTTTTCAGAAACAATTTGATGAGAAGTAAATGGGTAAACAAAAAACGTCCTATCCTTATAAATAATTGGGAGGGTACATACTTTGATTTTACCGAAGAAAAGTTACTTCAAATGGCTGAAAAGGCTCATCAGGCGGGTGTTGAGCTGTTCGTGCTTGATGATGGTTGGTTCGGAAAGAGGAACAATGATACGTGCAGTCTGGGCGATTGGAAAGTTAATTATGATAAATTACCGTCGGGTATAGACGGATTGGCGGAAAAAATAAATAAAATCGGTATGAAATTCGGTTTGTGGTTTGAACCTGAAATGATAAGTCCGGATTCGGATTTATACAGAGAACATCCCGATTGGGCAATTCATATTGACGAAAGAGAAGGAGTTCAGTCAAGAAATCAAATGGTGCTTGATTTGAGCAGAGATGAGGTTTGCGAATATGTTATAAATGCGGTGAGCGATATACTTGCAAATGCAAATATTGAGTATGTGAAGTGGGATATGAACAGACAGCTTACAGATATGCCGAGATTGGGATATAATCACGAATACACGCTCGGTTACTATAAAATAATGTCCGCAATAACCGAAAAATTCCCTAATATTTTATTTGAGGGCTGCAGTGCCGGCGGCGGTAGATTTGACGCGGGAGTGCTTGCATATATGCCGCAAATATGGACGAGTGACAATTCGGACGCAATAGCAAGACTTAAAATGCAGTATTCGACTTCAATGTGTTATCCTGTTTACAGCATATCTTCTCATGTAACAGCGTCGCCAAATCATCAATGCGGACGTGATACGTCTTTAAAAACAAGGGCAGATGTTGCATATTGCGGAACATTCGGATATGAGCTTGACGTTACAAAGATGTCCGATGAAGAATTTGAAGAAATCAAAGCACAGATTAAATTTGAAAAGAGAATACAAGACCTTATGTGTAACGGTGACTTGTACAGATTGATAAATCCGTATGAAACGAATTATTGCAGTTGGGAAGTGGTTTCAAAGGATAAAAAGCATATATTTGTTATGGCTTGCAAAGTGCTTGCGGTTGCACAAACAAAGAGTGAAAAAGTTAAATTACAGGGACTTGATACGAATAAACAATATAGAAATACATTTACAGGTAAAGTTTACAGCGGTGATTTTCTGATGTATCACGGTATAAGAGCCAATTATGAAATGAAAGATTTTTCAACTGTTGTATTTGAATTTGCAGAGATATAAAATAAAGGCTGATGACAAAAATGATATGCACCCCAAAAGTTAGACACTTTTGGAGGTGCATATTTTTATGGCAAAG
>OATU01001961.1_pt1 | contig 11162 bp, 7 predicted proteins | sample 1516711 | NCBI WGS metagenome assembly OATU01 (sample SAMEA2579971, study PRJEB22360) | human gut metagenome | biome: human gut; feature: human-associated habitat; material: faeces | place: Denmark | collected 2008/2010 | reverse complement strand
CGATTAATAACCAGCGCCTGATGCAATCCATCTATTATGGTACGGCTGAAACGGAGGCCTCTATTTTACCGCGCGCCTCGTGGGCCTATGACAACGAGGCTAAAATTACTGAATACAATCCGGCGAAATCGCGCGAACAGTTGAAGGCGTTGGGGCTGGAAAACTTAACGCTGAAACTGTGGGTGCCCACACGTTCGCAGGCGTGGAACCCCAGTCCACTGAAAACTGCCGAACTGATTCAGGCGGATATGGCGCAGGTTGGCGTAAAAGTGGTGATTGTGCCGGTAGAAGGTCGCTTTCAGGAGGCGCGGTTGATGGATATGAGCCATGATCTGACGTTATCCGGTTGGGCGACGGACAGTAACGACCCGGACAGTTTCTTCCGTCCTTTACTGAGCTGCGCGGCAATTCATTCACAGACCAACCTCGCCCACTGGTGCGATCCGAAATTCGACAGCGTGTTGCGTAAGGCGCTCTCCTCGCAGCAGCTGGCGGCGCGTATTGAAGCCTATGACGAAGCGCAGAGTATTCTGGCGCAGGAATTGCCCATTTTGCCGCTGGCGTCGTCATTGCGTTTGCAGGCCTATCGGTACGATATCAAAGGTCTGGTACTTAGCCCGTTTGGTAACGCCTCCTTTGCTGGGGTGTATCGCGAGAAACAGGATGAGGTGAAAAAACCATGATTATCTTCACCTTACGCCGCATTTTGTTATTGATTGTCACCTTGTTCCTGCTGACCTTTGTTGGCTTCAGCTTGAGCTATTTCACCCCACATGCGCCGTTACAAGGCGCGTCACTGTGGAATGCCTGGGTGTTCTGGTTTAATGGCCTGATCCACTGGGATTTTGGTGTTTCCAGCATTAACGGTCAACCGATTGCCGAACAGTTAAAAGAGGTCTTCCCGGCGACGATGGAACTGTGCATCCTCGCCTTCGGTTTTGCGCTGATTGTTGGCATCCCCGTGGGGATGATTGCCGGGATTACGCGCCATAAGTGGCAGGATAACTTGATCAACGCCATCGCCTTACTGGGCTTTTCAATCCCGGTGTTCTGGCTGGCGCTTCTGTTGACGCTGTTTTGTTCACTCACGCTAGGTTGGTTGCCCGTTTCAGGACGTTTCGATCTGCTCTACGAAGTGAAACCGATTACCGGTTTTGCGTTGATTGATGCCTGGCTTTCGGACTCACCATGGCGGGATGAAATGGTCATGAGCGCAATCCGCCATATGATATTGCCCGTGATCACCCTGTCGGTTGCGCCAACAACTGAAGTGATCCGACTGATGCGTATTAGCACTATCGAAGTGTATGACCAGAACTATGTTAAAGCAGCGGCGACCCGCGGTTTGTCCCGCTTTACTATTTTGCGTCGCCACGTTCTGCATAACGCGTTACCTCCGGTTATTCCTCGCCTGGGCTTACAGTTTTCTACCATGCTGACGCTGGCGATGATCACCGAAATGGTTTTTAGCTGGCCGGGTTTAGGCCGCTGGTTAATTAACGCCATCCGCCAGCAGGATTACGCAGCCATTTCCGCCGGAGTGATGGTGTGTGGCTCACTGGTCATTATTGTTAACGTGATTTCTGATATTTTGGGTGCCATGGCTAACCCTCTGAAACATAAGGAATGGTATGCCTTACGATAGCGTATACAGCGAAAAGCGCCCGCCGGGCACGCTGCGTACCGCCTGGCGCAAATTTTATAGTGACGCCTCTGCGATGGTCGGCCTGTACGGCTGCGCGGGGCTGGCTGTACTGTGTATTTTTGGCGGCTGGTTTGCGCCTTACGGCATCGATCAGCAATTTCTCGGTTATCAATTATTGCCGCCGTCATGGTCGCGCTATGGCGAAGTTTCTTTCTTCCTGGGGACTGACGACCTCGGACGCGATGTTTTAAGCCGTTTACTGAGCGGAGCTGCGCCAACCGTAGGCGGCGCATTTGTGGTGACGCTTGCCGCTACGATCTGTGGCCTGGTACTGGGCACCTTCGCCGGCGCGACGCACGGCCTACGCTCAGCGGTGCTTAACCATATACTGGATACCTTACTGGCGATCCCTTCCCTACTGCTGGCAATTATCGTTGTAGCGTTTGCCGGACCGAGTTTGTCTCACGCCATGTTTGCCGTCTGGCTGGCGCTGCTGCCTCGTATGGTACGTTCGATTTACAGCATGGTGCATGACGAACTGGAAAAAGAGTACGTTATCGCCGCCCGTCTGGATGGCGCATCAACGCTGAATATTCTCTGGTTTGCTGTGATGCCAAACATCACCGCCGGGCTGGTCACCGAAATCACCCGCGCACTGTCGATGGCAATTCTCGATATCGCCGCGCTGGGCTTTCTCGATCTCGGCGCGCAACTCCCCTCGCCTGAATGGGGAGCGATGCTCGGTGATGCGCTGGAACTGATTTATGTCGCCCCGTGGACTGTCATGCTGCCAGGTGCGGCAATTATGATTAGCGTGCTGTTGGTTAACCTCCTTGGCGACGGTGTCCGTCGTGCAATTATTGCGGGGGTGGAATAATGCCATTACTCGATATTCGTAACCTGACCATTGAATTTAAAACCGGTGATGAGTGGGTTAAAGCCGTCGACCGCGTAAGTATGACCTTAACCGAAGGTGAAATCCGCGGTCTTGTTGGCGAATCCGGTTCCGGCAAGAGTTTGATTGCGAAAGCGATTTGTGGGGTGAATAAAGATAACTGGCGTGTTACTGCTGACCGTATGCGTTTTGATGATATCGATTTGCTGCGTCTCTCCGCACGCGAACGGCGCAAGCTGGTTGGTCACAACGTGTCGATGATTTTCCAGGAACCGCAGTCGTGTCTTGACCCTTCAGAACGAGTGGGTCGCCAGTTGATGCAAAACATCCCAGCCTGGACCTATAAAGGCCGTTGGTGGCAGCGTTTTGGCTGGCGCAAACGCCGTGCCATTGAACTGCTGCACCGCGTGGGGATTAAAGATCACAAAGATGCGATGCGCAGTTTTCCCTATGAGTTGACCGAAGGTGAATGTCAGAAAGTGATGATAGCCATTGCACTGGCGAATCAACCGCGTCTGCTGATTGCTGACGAACCGACAAACTCAATGGAGCCAACAACCCAGGCGCAAATCTTTCGCCTCCTGACGCGTCTCAACCAAAACAGCAATACCACTATTTTGCTTATCAGCCATGACTTACAAATGCTTAGCCAATGGGCGGATAAAATTAACGTGCTTTACTGCGGTCAAACGGTGGAAACCGCGCCGAGTAAGGAGTTGGTGACGATGCCACATCATCCTTATACCCAGGCGCTGATCCGCGCGATACCAGACTTCGGCAGCGCGATGCCGCATAAAAGTCGCCTCAATACGCTGCCCGGCGCTATCCCACTGCTGGAACAGTTACCGATTGGGTGTCGTCTGGGGCCGCGTTGCCCGTATGCACAACGAGAATGCATTGTGACGCCACGTTTGACGGGGGCGAAAAATCATCTCTATGCCTGTCATTTCCCGCTGAACATGGAGAAAGAGTGAGATGATCGAAACGCTGCTTGAAGTGCGTAATTTAAGTAAAACGTTCCGCTACCGGACCGGTTGGTTTCGTCGTCAGACCGTAGAAGCGGTAAAACCCTTGAGCTTTACGCTACGTGAAGGCCAGACACTGGCGATTATTGGCGAGAATGGTTCGGGTAAATCCACGCTGGCAAAAATGCTGGCGGGAATGATAGAACCTACCAGCGGCGAGTTATTGATTGACGATCATCCGCTGCATTTTGGCGATTATTCCTTCCGTAGTCAGCGTATTCGCATGATTTTTCAGGATCCTTCGACATCGTTGAATCCCCGTCAACGTATCTCGCAAATACTGGATTTTCCACTGCGTCTGAACACCGATCTGGAACCGGAACAGCGTCGCAAACAGATTATTGAAACGATGCGTATGGTTGGGCTGCTACCGGATCACGTCAGTTACTATCCGCATATGTTGGCACCCGGGCAAAAACAGCGTCTGGGTCTGGCGCGCGCGCTGATATTGCGCCCAAAAGTCATTATTGCCGATGAAGCCCTCGCCTCACTGGATATGTCGATGCGTTCGCAGTTGATTAATCTGATGCTGGAGTTACAGGAAAAACAGGGCATTTCGTATATTTATGTCACCCAGCATATCGGAATGATGAAGCATATTAGCGACCAGGTGCTGGTGATGCATCAGGGCGAGGTTGTCGAGCGAGGCAGCACCGCCGATGTGCTGGCATCGCCGCTGCATGAACTCACCAAACGGCTTATTGCCGGTCATTTTGGCGAGGCATTGACGGCGGATGCGTGGCGTAAAGATCGTTAATTTTCTGAATCCTCCTTCCAGATTATTCACCTCATTCTGACAAGAGATTAAATCTTGTCAGAATGAGGTGATGGATAAAATAAAATCAAATGCGCGTGATTTAAGACGCAATCTCACTTCGCAGGAACGAAAGCTCTGGCGATATCTTCGCAGCCGACGTTTTGGTGATTTCAAATTTCGCCGTCAACATCCGGTGGGGAGCTACATTCTCGATTTTGCTTGCTGCTCGGCGCGTGTAGTAGTTGAGCTGGATGGTGGGCAGCATGATTTGGCAGTTGCCTATGATTCCAGGCGCACTAGCTGGCTTGAGTCGCAGGGCTGGACCGTGCTGCGTTTCTGGAATAACGAGATTGATTGTAATGAGGAGGCGGTGCTGGAGATTATTCTGCAGGAACTGAACCGCCTGTCACCCTCACCCCAACCCTCTCCCTGAAAGGGCGAGGGGGCCGACCGAGCCGAATAGCTGTTGTGGTGAAAACATGGAGGCGGATGATGAAGAATATTCGGCAAGGTCTGAACCACCATTCACTCTCACCCCAGCCATCGCCCTGAAAGGGTTAGGGGGCTGTATAAGCCTGTTTGTTGCTGGGGTGACAATATTTGCACAATACGGTCCCCTCGCCCCTCTGGGGAGAGGGTTAGGGTGAGGGGAAAAGCGCCCACCCTGCCCGCACCCTGCTCCGGTCGGACCTGGCAACTATAGCCACTCACAGCCAGGTTGATTATAATAACCGTTTATCTGTTCGTACTGTTTACTAAAACGACGAATCGCCTGATTTTCAGGCACAACAAGCATCAACAATAAGGATTAAAGCTATGGGTTTTCTTTCCGGTAAGCGCATTCTGGTAACCGGTGTTGCCAGCAAACTGTCCATCGCCTACGGTATCGCTCAGGCGATGCACCGCGAAGGAGCTGAACTGGCATTCACCTACCAGAACGACAAACTGAAAGGCCGCGTAGAAGAATTTGCCGCTCAATTGGGTTCTGACATCGTTCTGCAGTGCGATGTTGCAGAAGATGCCAGCATCGACACCATGTTCGCTGAACTGGCGAAAGTTTGGCCGAAGTTTGACGGTTTCGTACACTCTATTGGTTTTGCACCTGGCGATCAGCTGGATGGTGACTATGTTAATGCCGTTACCCGTGAAGGCTTCAAAATTGCTCACGACATCAGCTCCTACAGCTTCGTTGCAATGGCAAAAGCTTGCCGCTCCATGCTGAATCCGGGTTCTGCCCTGCTGACCCTTTCCTACCTTGGCGCTGAGCGCGCTATCCCGAACTACAACGTTATGGGTCTGGCAAAAGCGTCTCTGGAAGCAAACGTGCGCTATATGGCGAACGCGATGGGTCCGGAAGGTGTGCGTGTTAACGCCATCTCTGCGGGTCCGATCCGTACTCTGGCGGCTTCCGGTATCAAAGACTTCCGCAAAATGCTGGCTCATTGCGAAGCCGTTACCCCGATTCGCCGTACCGTTACCATTGAAGATGTGGGTAACTCTGCGGCATTCCTGTGCTCCGATCTCTCTGCCGGTATCTCCGGTGAAGTGGTCCACGTTGACGGCGGTTTCAGCATCGCTGCAATGAACGAACTCGAACTGAAATAATCGTTCTGTTGGTCAAGACGGGCGGCGTCCTGCCGCCCGTTATCTCTGTTATACCTTTCTGATATTTGTTATCGCCGATCCGTCTTTCTCCCCTTCCCGCCTTGCGTCAGGATAACGATTTCCTTTACGACCAAGGAGCGCCCATGGAACAACGCCACATCACCGGCAAAAGCCACTGGTATCATGAAACGCAATCCAGTACTGCGGAATATGACGTTCTGCCTCTGGTCCCGGAAGCCGCAAAGGTCAGCGATCCCTTTCTGCTCGACGTGATCCTTGATGAAGAAACGCTGTCACCCTTCCTTTCATGGCTGGTCCCTGCGCGCGTTCTTGCAGTGGAGTTGTTCCCTGACCAGCTTACCGTGACCCGTTCACAGACCTTCACCGCTTATGAACGCTTGTCGACGGCCCTGACGGTTGCTCAGGTTTGCGGCGTCCAGCGGTTATGTAACTACTATTCGGCGCGACTTACGCCGCTCCCCGGGCCTGATTCCTCCAGGGAAAGTAATCATCGGTTAGCACAAATCACGCAATATGCCCGCCAACTGGCTAGCTCGCCTTCTATTATCGACAACCGATCGCGCCAGCATCTGAATGACGTCGGTCTTACTGTCTGGGACTGTGTGATCATTAATCAAATCATTGGTTTTATTGGCTTTCAGGCGCGGACCATTGCGACATTTCAGGCTTATCTCGGGCATCCGGTACGCTGGTTACCCGGTCTGGAGATACAAAACTATGCCGACGCGTCACTGTTTGCTGATGAGTCAATACGCTGGCGAAGCAGCTATGAGGTGGAAAAACTACCTGAAGAGCACACAAAAAGTTCAACTGCAGAACTTTGCCAACTGGCCGAAACACTCTCTCTCCACCCTATTTCACTTTCCCTTCTCGAAAAGTTGCTAAACAGCACACGGGTCAATACACAGCCGGATAATCAGCTTGCGGCGTTGTTATGCGCGCGGATAAATGGCAGTCCTGCTTGTTTTGCCATCTGTATGGATTCATCAAATGAATATAAAAAAATCAGCGCCCTTCTGCGCAAGGGCGAAAATGAAATTAACCGATGGGCTGACCGTCATTCTGTTGAGCGCGCTACCGTTCAGGCGATACAATGGCTGACCCGAGCACCCGATCGCTTTAGCGCCGCCCAGTTCAGCCCTTTACTCGAACACGAAAAATCATCAACGCAGATTATTAATCTGCTGGTATGGAGCGGGCTGTGTGGCTGGATAAATCGCTTAAAAATCGCGTTGGGTGAGACATATTAACCTTGCCGCGTCAGACAGATTCGCGTAAAACTGTCAGCCGCTCTAATGGCCACCAAAATAGACAATTATGTTTCAGGACAACCCGCTGCTAGCGCAGCTTAAACAGCAACTGCATTCCCAGACGCCACGCGCTGAAGGGGTGGTAAAAGCCACAGAAAAAGGCTTTGGCTTCCTGGAAGTCGACGCGCAAAAAAGTTATTTCATTCCGCCGCCGCAGATGAAAAAAGTCATGCATGGCGACCGAATTATCGCGGTTATCCACAGTGAAAAAGAACGTGAATCCGCAGAGCCAGAAGAACTGGTTGAACCGTTCCTGACTCGTTTCGTGGGTAAAGTTCAGGGCAAAAATGACCGTCTGGCCATCGTTCCTGATCATCCACTCTTAAAAGACGCCATTCCTTGCCGCGCAGCCCGTGGCCTGAACCACGAGTTTAAAGAAGGCGACTGGGCAGTTGCCGAAATGCGCCGCCATCCTCTGAAAGGCGATCGTTCTTTCTATGCTGAACTGACACAATACATCACTTTTGGTGACGACCACTTTGTACCGTGGTGGGTTACCCTTGCGCGCCATAATCTGGAAAAAGAAGCACCAGACGGCGTCGCTACCGAAATGCTCGATGAAGGTCTGGTTCGTGAAGATCTGACTGCGCTGGATTTTGTCACCATCGACAGTGCCAGCACAGAAGATATGGATGACGCCCTTTTCGCTAAGGCGTTGCCGGATGGCAAACTTCAGCTGATTGTGGCGATTGCCGATCCAACCGCGTGGATTGCTGAAGGCAGCAAGCTGGACAAAGCCGCGAAAATTCGCGCATTCACCAACTATCTGCCTGGCTTCAACATCCCTATGCTGCCTCGCGAGCTTTCTGACGATCTCTGCTCACTGCGCGCCAATGAAGTCCGCCCGGTACTGGCATGCCGCATGACGCTCTCCGCTGATGGCACCATTGAAGATAATATCGAATTCTTTGCCGCCACCATCGAATCCAAAGCGAAGCTGGTGTATGACCAGGTCTCTGACTGGCTGGAAAATACCGGTGACTGGCAGCCTGAAAGTGAAGCAATTGCCGAACAAGTCCGTTTGTTAGCGCAAATTTGCCAACGCCGCGGCGAGTGGCGTCATAACCACGCACTGGTATTTAAAGATCGCCCGGATTACCGCTTTATTCTCGGTGAAAAAGGTGAAGTGCTGGATATCGTCGCCGAGCCTCGTCGCATTGCCAATCGTATCGTCGAAGAAGCGATGATTGCCGCTAACATTTGTGCGGCCCGCGTACTGCGCGATAAGCTCGGTTTTGGCATCTATAACGTGCATATGGGCTTTGATCCGGCGAATGCCGACGCGCTGGCAGCGTTGCTGAAAACCCACGGTCTGCATGTCGATGCCGAAGAAGTGCTCACGCTGGACGGTTTCTGCAAACTGCGTCGTGAACTGGATGCGCAACCAACTGGTTTCCTCGACAGCCGCATTCGTCGCTTCCAGTCATTTGCTGAAATTAGCACTGAACCCGGTCCTCACTTTGGCCTCGGTCTGGAGGCATACGCCACCTGGACTTCGCCGATCCGTAAATATGGCGACATGATCAACCACCGTCTGCTGAAAGCGGTTATCAAAGGCGAAACTGCGACGCGTCCGCAGGATGAAATCACTGTCCAAATGGCCGAGCGTCGCCGTCTCAACCGAATGGCAGAACGTGATGTTGGCGACTGGTTATACGCACGCTTCCTGAAAGACAAAGCCGGGACTGACACCCGTTTCGCGGCGGAAATTGTCGATATCAGCCGTGGCGGCATGCGTGTGCGTTTGGTTGATAACGGCGCTATTGCCTTTATTCCGGCACCTTTCTTACACGCTGTGCGCGATGAACTGGTTTGCAGCCAGGAAAACGGCACTGTACAAATTAAAGGTGAAACGGCTTACAAAGTGACTGACGTTATTGACGTCACCATTGCCGAAGTCCGCATGGAAACCCGCAGCATTATTGCGCGCCCGGTCGCGTAATCTCCTTTCACGGCCCATTCCTCATGAATGGGCCATTTATTTCCCCGCTCCACCTTCGTCATATCCCGGCAGATTTTTAACTGACTTTCGTTTGAAAACTGGCGTTTTTCCAAAACTGGATTACAAATAAATATATAAAAAAAACAATGCGTTTAGCCGCCGTTAATTTCATGTAAGTCATGTTGTTCCTTTTATTTAACCGCGGACTCCGCTGTTAACCGGAGGATATGCATCATGAAAACCGTTAGGGAGTCCACAACGTTGTACAACTTTCTCGGATCGCACAATCCATACTGGCGGTTAACGGAAAGCAGCGATGTTTTGCGCTTTTCTACCACCGAAACCACAGAACCTGAACGTACGTTGCAGTTATCTGCCGAACAGGCTGCTCGCATCAGGGAAATGACAGTCATCACTTCCAGTCTGATGATGAGTCTGACCGTCGATGAAAGCGATCTTTCTGTGCATCTGGTAGGACGAAAAATCAATAAACGGGAATGGGCTGGCAACGCGTCGGCATGGCATGACACACCGGCGGTTGCTCGTGATTTATCACACGGGCTTTCCTTTGCTGAGCAGGTAGTTTCTGAAGCACATTCCGCAATAGTGATTCTCGACAGTCGGGGGAATATCCAGCGCTTCAATCGGTTATGTGAAGATTACACAGGGTTGAAAGAACACGACGTCATTGGGCAAAGCGTGTTTAAACTGTTTATGAGCCGTCGTGAAGCTGCGGCATCCAGGCGCAATAACCGTGTATTTTTTCGAAGCGGCAATGCATATGAAGTCGAACTGTGGATACCAACACGTAAAGGCCAGCGGCTGTTTCTGTTTCGCAATAAATTTGTCCACAGCGGTAGTGGCAAAAACGAGATTTTTTTAATCTGTTCCGGCACCGACATTACCGAAGAGCGCCGCGCTCAGGAGCGACTGCGCATTCTGGCAAATACCGACAGTATCACCGGACTGCCGAATCGTAACGCAATGCAGGAGTTAATCGATCACGCTATTAATCAGGCAGATAACAATAAAGTTGGGGTTGTGTATCTTGATTTGGATAATTTTAAAAAGGTCAACGACGCCTATGGGCATTTGTTTGGTGACCAGCTATTACGCGACGTGTCATTGGCCATTTTAAGCTGTCTCGAACATGACCAGGTGTTGGCGCGTCCAGGTGGCGATGAGTTTCTGGTACTGGCATCCAATACCTCACAAAGCGCGCTGGAAGCAATGGCATCACGAATTTTGACCCGCTTACGACTCCCCTTCCGCATTGGTTTAATTGAAGTTTATACCAGCTGTTCAGTGGGTATTTCACTCTCTCCCGAACATGGTTCGGACAGCGCGGCTATTATTCGTCACGCCGACACAGCAATGTACACAGCGAAGGAAGGCGGACGAGGACAATTTTGCGTTTTTACCCCAGAAATGAATCAGCGGGTATTTGAATATCTCTGGCTGGATACCAACTTGCGTAAAGCACTGGAAAACGATCAGTTGGTTATTCACTATCAACCGAAAATCACCTGGCGTGGCGAAGTGCGCAGTCTGGAAGCACTAGTACGTTGGCAGTCACCTGAACGTGGGTTGATTCCACCGTTGGACTTCATTTCCTACGCCGAAGAGTCAGGGCTAATTGTGCCTTTAGGCCGTTGGGTGATTCTCGATGTCGTACGCCAGGTGGCAAAGTGGCGGGATAAAGGTATTAACCTGCGAGTGGCGGTAAACATTTCTGCACGTCAGCTCGCCGATCAAACCATTTTCACCGCCCTGAAACAGGTTCTCCAGGAACTCAATTTTGAATACTGCCCTATTGATGTTGAACTGACGGAGAGCTGCCTGATTGAGAATGATGAACTGGCACTTTCTGTTATTCAACAATTTAGCCAACTAGGTGCGCAAGTGCATCTGGACGATTTTGGTACCGGCTACTCTTCACTTTCGCAACTGGCGCGCTTTCCG
>OATU01001952.1_pt1 | contig 11196 bp, 10 predicted proteins | sample 1516711 | NCBI WGS metagenome assembly OATU01 (sample SAMEA2579971, study PRJEB22360) | human gut metagenome | biome: human gut; feature: human-associated habitat; material: faeces | place: Denmark | collected 2008/2010 | reverse complement strand
CCGGCCCGACACTCTGACATACAAACGGGTATCGGCAGCCTTGAATCGATCGCCTACAGGAGTCTTGATAATGTAACTTTTGGAGTTTCCGGAAGTGACGGGCGTGTTTTCAAAAAGGTTGCGCCCACCCGGCAGCCATGCGAAGTTATCCACTTCGTGCAGGTCATGGTAGAAGTCGGAAGACGAGGGATAAAAGCTCTCTACAAAGGCGGCTGAGTCAACAGTGGCAGGAGTGTCTTCTCCTTGCGTGATAAAATAGCAACCCACGGAAGAATAATAGTTACGGGTGCGCACCGTGGCCGTATTGCTACTCCAACTCACGGGCCCTTTGGCATAGAACAGCCGGCGGCCGTTGACGATGCAGGTGGGCACTTCCCGCAAGTCATCGGTGGCTGCAAGTTCGGCACCATCAAACCGTTCGTTTTGCAGATTACCGCCGTAGCCATAGACCTTCACCTTGCTCAAGTCGCTGAATCCGGCCTTGCGGACGAGGGCTTCCGTAAGCTGGTAAATGCCCGATTCGGGCACGCTGATCTTGGCCCAACGCCCCGAAGCCAGCACCGAATGGGCGGCATATCGCTCCTGTACGGTGGTGCGGCTCTTGGCCAACAGCCTGCGTTGGGCGCGCTTGAGGGGCGTGGACTGCACGCGGAGCATGAAACTCACGAGAATGCGATATCTGCCGTCGCGGAAAACGAGCGGGCAGAATGTCACCGACAGGGACGGCTGCTTGCGGGTGAGTGCCACCGTCTGCACGGGAACAGGCATTTCGGGAAGCGGTGCGCCCGAGAGCCGGTTATAGGCTGCAATGTCGGCGGAGGTGGCATCGATGAACTCCGGATAGTCTATCGTGACCGTATAGAGCGAATCCGCATAGTTGGCGGAAAGGGGCATGATATATGAAACGACCGGCAAGACCGAATCAATCTTCACATCCGAAGCCGTGAGATTGAAAAACTTCCTCTGCGCCGCGACCGGTAGCACCGATACGGCGAGAAACAGCAATATCGCCAAAAGGTTTCTTGTCGTCTTTGTCATAAACTATTTGCAGTTGAATTCGAGCACCTTACGATCTTCAAGATAACCTTCAAGGTGGTCGTCGATATGCACGGGGCCACACCCGGAAGGGCATCCGGTGTAGAGGATGTCGCCCGTCTTGAGTGTAAAGTAGCGGCTGATGTAGGCGATGATTTCATCTACCTTGTAGAGCATATCGCTCGAACATCCTTCCTGAACGGTCTGCCCGTTGATGTCGAGATGGAACCGGATGGCCTGAATGTCGCGGAATTTATCCACCGGCACCCACTCACCAAGAGCAGCCGCACCGTCAAACCCCTTGCACAATTCCCACGGCCTGCCGGCTGCCTTGAGCTTGGTCTGAAGGTCACGGGCCGTGAAATCAATGCCCACAGTAACAGCATCGTAGTAGCGGTGGGCGAAACGTTCGGAGATAGTCTTTCCCAGCCGGCATATCCTCACCACCAGTTCGGCTTCATACTCGATATTCCCCAGATGGTCGGGGATGAAGAAAGGCTTGTGATCTTTAAGCAAAGCCGAGTCGGCCTTGGTAAAGATGACAGGCTCTTCCGGCTTAGATAACGCACCGTGGAGTGCTTTATTGTGTTCGGGATAGTTCATCCCGATGGCGAAAATCTTCATGATGCTCAAGTATTGCAGGTTGATGATGCAAAAATAAAAAAAAGAAGTCAAAGAACCAAGTTCTCCGACTTCTTTTATATTTTAGCGCGCTTTGCAAGCGTGCGACATTATTCGGCAGCGAGTGTGAAGCGTTTGTAAGCCACGATGGTGAGATCTTTGTCAAGAGACTTCAGATACTCAGCCACGCTCTGCTTGTCGCCATCGCCAAACTGGAATTCCTGGTCAACCAGACAGTTGTCCTTGAAGAACTTGGCCAGACGGCCCTTGGCGATGTTCAGAATCATCTGCTCGGGCAGGTTGGCAGCTTTCTCGGCAGCCGTAGCTTCCTTGATCTGCTTGGCCTTCTCGGCATCTTCCTTGGTGAGCCAGCCCTTGTTGATATTGGACTCGATGTGGTCGTCGCTGTCAACGAGGTTGGGGTTGATACCAGCCTTCTTAATGGCGTTGACAACAGCCTTCTCCACTTGCTCTTCCTTGGTTTTCTCGACAGCCACCTTGAACTCCTCGTCCTTAACCGACTGGGGAACAGATGCCTCATCAAGAGCTACCGGCTTCATGGCAGCCACCTGCATGGCAATCTTGTGACCGGCCTCCACATTCTCCTTGCTGAGCTGAACCATAGTGGCCAGTGTGTGCTTGTTCATGTGGTCGTAGACCTCAATATTGGCACCTTCGAGGAAGTTGTAGCCATCAAGTTCCATCTTTTCACCGGTGATACCGGAACGCTGGGTTACGGCAGCCTGAGCCTCCTGACCATCGGCCAGTTTCAGGGTCTTCACCTCATCGAGGCTACGAGCCTTGGCAGCAACGGCAGCGTCGAGAATCTCCTGCGTCATCTGGATGAAATCTTTACCATTGGCAACGAAGTCGGTTTCGCACTTCACAGCCACCATGGCAGCGAAGTCGCCCACTTTTTTAACAAGCACGCAGCCGTTGGAAGTCTCACGGTCGGAGCGCTTGGCGGCGATAGCCAGACCACGCTCGCGGAGCAAATCCTTAGCTTTGTCGAAATCGCCATCGGCTTCGGTAAGAGCTTTCTTTACATCGGCCAGACCGGCACCGGTCATAGAGCGAAGTTTCTTGATGTCTTCAATTGAAACAGCCATATTTTATTTCTGATTTTTTAATGTTGTTGATAGCATGTTATTCGGCAGCGGGAGCCTCTTCTTCAGCCACGGGAGCAGCCTCCTCGGCAGGAGCCTCTTCCTTGCGGGCCTTGCGGGCGCGCTTGGGCTTCTCTTCAGCCACCTCGGCCTGCTCGGCAGCAGCCTTCTCGTCGGCCTTCTCGGCCTTACGCTCCTCAAGTCCCTCGGCAATGGCACCGCAAACGGCAGCGAGGATAACCTCAACGGAATCCTTGGCATCGTCGTTGGCAGGAATCACATAGTCGATATTCTTGGGATTGGAGTTGGTGTCAACGATACCAAACACGGGGATGCCCAGACGGTTAGCCTCCTTCACGGCGATGTGCTCTTTCATCACGTCAACCACGAAGAGTGCGCTCGGCAGACGGGTCAGGTCGGCAATGGAGCCGAGGTTCTTCTCGAGCTTTGCACGCTGACGGGTGATCTGCAGCAACTCACGCTTGGAGAGGTTGGCAAACGTACCGTCGTTCATCAGCTTGTCGATGTTCGTCATTTTCTTCACAGCCTTGCGGATTGTAGGGAAGTTGGTGAGCATACCGCCCGGCCAACGTTCGATAACGTAAGGCATGTTCACGCTTGCAGCCTTGTCGGCCACAATCTCCTTGGCCTGTTTTTTAGTAGCGACGAACAGGATCTTCTTGCCCGACTTGGCGATGCCTTTCAGGGCCTCCGCAGCCTCGTCAATTTTGGCTACGGTCTTGTTCAAGTCGATGATATGAATGCCATTGCGCTCCATGAAGATGTAGGGAGCCATAGCGGGATTCCACTTGCGACGAAGGTGGCCGAAGTGGCAACCTGCTTGCAGTAACTGGTCAAAATTTGTTCTTGACATTGTTTTGCTTTTTAAATTGTTTACTTTCTGTTTTAATTCTTTTGCCCAGAATCAGTCGGATAGTAGCTGCCGTTCCAAGGGCTTAGCCCTGCGGACACCGTGCCCAACATCGGAACAACTTCCGGAGGAGCCGGACGACAGATCTAACCGATTTAGATACTAAACGAAATAGTCCGGTCGGATTAACGCTTACTGAACTGGAAGCGACGACGGGCCTTCGGCTGACCGGGCTTCTTACGCTCAACAGCACGGCTGTCACGTGTCAGGAATCCGGCATCCTTGAGTGCCTTCTTGTCCTCGGCGTTGATCTTGACGAGTGCGCGGGCGATGGCGAGGCGAAGCGCCTGGCTCTGGCCGGTGAAACCGCCGCCGTCGAGATTGGCCTTGATGTCGTACTTGCCTTCGGCTTCAAGAAGCTGCAGGGGCTGCTTCACCACAAACTGCAGGATGGCCGAAGGGAAATATACGGTAATGTCTTTCTTATTGATAGTGATCTTGCCGGTACCTTCAGAGAGGTAAACACGAGCCACAGAGCTCTTGCGGCGACCTATTGCGTTAATAAGTTCCATCTTGATTTCCTAATTATTTATACTGGTTGATATCGATTGCCTTAGGCTTCTGAGCCTCGTGCTTGTGCTCTGTGCCATTATACACATAGAGGTTGTCCAACAACGAGCGGCCGAGCGGGCCTTTGGGCAACATGCCCTTCACGGCGTGACGGATGATTCTTTCAGGTCCGTCTGGGCGCTTGCGCAGCTCGGCAGGAGTGTTGAAGCGCTGGCCACCGGGATAACCAGTATAGCGGGTGTAAACTTTATCAGTCTCCTTCTTTCCGGTGAAAACCACCTTGGCGGCATTGATAATGATTACATTGTCACCGCAATCCACGTGCGGTGTGAAGTTGGGTTTGTACTTTCCGCGGATCAGCTTGGCTACTTTGGAGCAAAGACGACCTACGACCTGGTCGCTGGCATCGATTACGACCCACTCTTTCTTAGCTGTTTCCTTGTTGGCGGAAATAGTCTTGAAACTTAATGTGTCCATTTTCAAATTTAAATTTACTACTAAAAAACGTTTTTAATTACAGTCACAGAGACCTCACGGCGCCTCCAGTCTAAAAGAGACCATCCATAGCTTTATCTCTGTCGCACAACCGATTCACTAACCATGATACTCGGCCAAAAGTATCACTATTAACACGACTGCGCAGAAGGGACTCTAAGTCAATCCCTACAATCGGAGTGCAAAGTTACATATTTTATTAAAAACAACGCACCATTATCGCATCAAGAATACAATCGTTTAAACACTATTAACAGTTTTATAAATTATTAACTACGCATTATACAACAATGCTTGCCATAGAAAATGCTCTCTCAAGGGTAGCGGGAAACAGGCACGTCCCTTGCAACAGCATAAAAGCAGGCGGAAACCATGTCAAAGAAATTCTGCACACATTTGCATTTTGCCACAACAAAGTGTATCTTTGCATTGGCAAGGGAGGCACGCGGGTGCTTCCCTTTTTTCATATCTCCCCTTGGCGTAGGGGCGTTAGGCCCGAATAGCCTCGCAAAACGGCCTTTTTGAGTTTCTGACTACGGCCCTTTCGGTCTCTCACTGCGGCCCTTTCGCAAGGCCAAAGGGCTGAAGTGTGCTTTCATTTTCGTTTTTCTTGTCATCCCGGCCCCTTGGTTTTGCCATGCCATAGGATTGCCCGCATCTTCCATGTCATGCTTTTTCCAAATCTTTAATACATCGTACTATATACCAAATTCTCCACTCCACAGCCGATCAAACACGCAGAAAGACCGACCGGAAATCACAAAAACAAGTAAAGACTTGGTGGTTTATGAATTAAATGCTATCTTTGTCATATCATTGCCACCTATTTATATAATAAGCAGAATGGAAGTAAAGGGACAATATATCAGATTTGACTGGGCCATGAAGCGCCTCCTGCGCGACAAGGCCAACTATGGCGTGCTTGAGGGATTCATCACCACGCTGCTCGGCAAGGCCATCAAAATCAAGAAGCTGCTGGAGAGTGAGAGCAACCAAGAGAGCATCGACGACAAGCAGAACCGCGTGGACATACTCGCTGAAGACGAAGCGGGGGAGCTCTTCCTCATCGAAGTGCAGAACGAGACGGAGTTTGCCTATTTCCAACGGATGCTCTTCGGCACCTCCAAACTCATCACCGAATACATCAACCGGGGCGAAGGCTACGAGAACGTGCGAAAGATTTACAGCATCAACATCGTCTACTTCAATCTCGGCAATGGCACGGACATCGTGTATCATGGCAAGACGCAGTTTCGGGGCATACACAACGGAGAGGTGCTGTCGCTGTCGCCATTCCAGCAGCAGAAGTTCAAGGTGAGCGAGGTGAGCGAACTCTATCCCGAATACTACATCCTGAAGGTGAACGACTTCAACCGCCGTTCGAAAGTGCCTCTGGAGCAGTGGATCTACTTCCTCAACACCGGGGAGATTCCCGATGATGCCGATGCTCCGGGACTTGACGAGGCGCGCAGCAAGCTGAAGCTCGCCACGATGAGCAAGGCCGAACTCAACGCCTACTACCGACACCTCGACAACACAGTAATATTGCGGGACAACATTACCACTGCCAGAGGGGAAGGAAAACTGGAGGGGAGAATGGAAGGGCTGGAAGAAGGGAGAAAAGAAGGACTGGAAGAAGGAAAAGCCCAAGGCATTGCCGAAGCCAAGCTACAGACGGCGCGCAAGATGAAAGGCTTGGGCATGGCAGACGACGTAATCGCCCAAGTGACGGGGCTGCCGCCGGATGATATTTCAATGTTATAAACTGCCACTTTTCAGACAACTACAAACAATTAAGAGGAATGGCCAAGCAAGCATTCCCCACTTGACCATTCCTCTTGGTTTTATAAAAATATGCAATCAAAATGGCCGACTGTAACGAATGACATTCACATCATTGCCCTCAAGCCCCTTAACAATTTTCCTATTTCTGCTCCAAAAGGAAGCGCTCTTGCTCTATGATAGTGGCTTTCAGCTTCTCTTGCCAACTCTCCCTATCAGAACGATAGCCCAAAGCCAACAGTTTGGAGATGTCGAAAGTGGCGACATTGACCACAGAGAAGCCTTTTTTCTCAATCTCGTCGGGCAATTCCACAATCACTTTCCGTCCTACGGAAGAAGCCACTTCCAAGGCCAATTGCCTGATGGAAAAACATGAGTCGGGATCAGCCACGTTGTAGGCATTACCACTTTCGCCTTTCATCAGAATGAAAAGCAACGCCCGGACGGCATCGACCACATAGCACCACGATCTGTACTGGCTACCGTCACTTTTCATCAAGATGTCTTCTCCACGCAAAACATTTCGTATAAACTGTGCATACACCCGATTGTCAGACTCGGTGAAATGAGGTCCATACGTATGACATAGGCGCGCAATCACCGTATCCACACCATACTCCGCACCATAGGAGACGCAGAGTGTTTCGGCCGCCCGTTTGGAAGAGGGATAGCAGGCACGCGGGGTAGCACAGTCCACATAACCGCTATCGGTCTCGCGAAAAGGAGTTCCACCGCCTTCTCCGTAAATTTCACCCGTAGAGATATACAAAAAACGCCTCATTCGATGTGTGCGACCATAGTCGACAAGATTGCAAACACCGAATACATTGGCTTTGACAACCTCTACCGGAGTCTTTGCGAAAGCACCGGGAGCGGCATCGCTGGCAGCATTGATGATGTAATGAAAATCGATGTTGAACTCAAGCGGATAGCAGACATCCAAAACGAGAAACTCAAAACGCTCATCATCCCAATAGGCGGAAAAGCGGCAGCGGGCACGATCCGCATTTCTCCCGGCAGCAAACACCCGGCAACGGATACCCGGCAGACTCATCAGTGCATCCACCAGACAGCCTCCCAACAGCCCCGTGGCACCGGCCACAAGGATATTGCACCCGTCAAGTTTGTCCCATGGAAGTGCCTCGTTGCCGATAGCCTTCACACTATCCCAATACGATTTCATTTCAGCCACGAGTCTTTTTGAGTGTGCATGAGGGCTTTCAGAATCTCCAAATCCTCAACCGTAGTCACTTTGATATTCTTCTCCGAACCCGGCACGATGTGCATTTCACGCCCACCAAGCTCAGCCATCAAAGTGCAGGAAGCCACCGAGTTTTCTATTCCCCTGACAGCTGCTTCCTCATGGGCTTCGATGATATTGCGCAACCGGAAAGTCTGGGGTGTCTGAGTCCTTATCAGCTTGTCTCTCGGAATGCTCTTTGTCGTTGAGAAGCCGTCCTCGCTTTCCAGTATGGCTTCCCTACAGCGGATGCCGGTAATGGCATACCCGTACTTCTGACAAATGGCTATATTCGACGAAATGATGTCTTGGGAGAGCAGTGGACGCACGGCATCGTGTATCAACACAAGATCTTCACCCTGACATCCTTCCTCACGCAAACCGTATATACCGTTGTGTATGGATTCCATGCCGGAGTCTCCACCCTTGAAAATCCATTTCAGCTTAGTGACCGAAAACTGGTTTGCATACGAACGTAGCACCGTTTGCCATCCATCCAGACACACTACGGCAATGCCGTGTATGTCAGGATGTCTCTCAAAAGCCAACAACGTGTGCACGATGATGGGACAGTCGTCCACGTGCATGAACTGTTTGGGGATATCCTGCCCCATCCTGTTGCCACTTCCACCGGCTATAATCAAAGCATAATTCATAATTTCTTTTATTTAAGTTTTGCTTTTATTTCTTCCAACGTTTCACGCTTCTCCATGTTAAAATAAGCCTTCTGGTGCTTGGCGACTCGCTTTTCCTCGGGCGGCAACTGCATGTAATCACCGAAAATGTTGTGCAAATAGGCATCATACTCTTTAGGCAGCGCCACCTGAAGTCCCTCAAACGGCAGTTCCACCACCTCCCTAATCCACGCTTTCGGATAAACTTCCCGCTCGCCGTATGAACCGGAATAAACGAGCACGTTCGTAGCTTCGTCAAATGGGAACTTGAAACTGATGTCTCTCAATCGCCTGATAAGATACCGCCGGTAAGTCTTCCGGCAGCAAAAACCGATGGTTTTGTAGACAAACTGCCCCCACTCTTTTCTGTCACCAAGCAGTTTCAAATATCCGGCAAAGGAGTATCTGCGCGATATGGCGTTAAGCCTGTTCTTGATTTTATGGTAGCGATGAAACAGCCGTAAAGCTTCTTCACGATCATCTGAAGTGCCGTCGACAGGCAGGATATCAATGTACAGCCCCGTGACACAAGGGATAACGCTGTCTTCTACCAATGTAGTGTTCTTGTTACAAAACTTCAGAGAGGGAAGCGGATAGTCCGTTCGGTCGTATGGTGCAACCAGTTCGTAACCCGGATAGTCTTCTTCACGGAACAAGCCTATGAGACGTTCATAGTCGGGACGGGGCATACAGACATCAATATCGTCGTCCCAAGGTATCATGCCCTTATGTCTGACAGCCCCGATAGCCGTCCCCCCCACACAGAAATAGCGTAGTCCGTTGGCCTTACATATTTCTATAAACACGCCAAGGGTCTCTATGATAATGGCATTCCACCTCACTTGTTGCTCGGGAGTCACAGTTTGCATGAATCTTTTTGGTTTTATTTATACGATAATCAAAGTCCGTTTATTATTAAAGTTTAGTCACAAGGAGCCCTATACACGACGAGACACCTGCCCGGCAACGCCATTCCCCTTTCCTTACTTCTTTGCCAACATATTGTTCACCGACCGTAGCATTGCTCATATTTCAACTGCATCGGCCGCAATCCGAAATGCTCTTCGGAAAACCGGCGGGCCTTCTCAGCCAACACACCGGCATCACAGTGGGGCAAAAATGTGGAAAAAAGGTGCGCATATTCTTCCTTGTTGTTGCCATGCACCAACAAGGGCCAGCCATCAGGCAAGGTGTCTTTCAGACCCAGACAGTCGTTGGCTATGACCGGCAGTCCGGCCATGCTTGCCTCAATGGACAGCAGACTAAGGCCCTCATGCTCGGAGGGCATGAGCAGGTAGTCGAAGGAGGAAAGGTAGGCGGACAGCCCATAGAGGGGCGAATGGATAGCCACGTTCGACAAATCAGCAAACCGGGCGGTCACCATCTCCTTCAAACGGCCGTCGCCGATGATGTGGAAGAAATACCGGGAATCGCCTTTCAGACTCGTAACAATATCTATCAGGTGCACAATGCCTTTCTGTTCTTCCAGCCGTCCGGCGAAAAGCACATTGACCTTTCCACTGACAATGGCCGGATAATCTTTCCGTTCGACGCACTCCTCCACCCCATTATATATAATAGGTGGCCGCTCGCCATACACCCGCTGATAGCTTTCCTGCACCGACAGGGAAATGGCCACGTTGGCATTCCGACTTTGGAGCCATCGTTCCACTCTCCGACCAACACCTTCCATACCCGTCCACAGCTGCGTGTTGTGGATGGTGCGCACCACCTTACAGCGTTTCGCCAACCACGGGAAACAGTGGAAAAAACGATAGGTGGCCAATTCGGGTATCTCGCTGTGACAATGCATGACTGCCGGACAGTATTTCAAAAACACAAATATAAACCAAAAGGGAAAAAGCCAAGCCGCCAAACGCTCGAATAGATAGTGGAACTTGATGTCTGGAACGATGAAACGGTGATAGGCTATGCCGGCCTCCCGCAGCTCCTGCAAGAGTGTCCGGGTGAATGGCGAGTGCGCTCTTACCACCTCCACCACGTGATACTCAAAGCCCGGTGAGACAGACTTGGCTATATTCACAGCCACCCTTTCGGCACCGCCGACATCCAAATGGGATATAATGTGGAATACGCGTTTCATGAAAGACAAAAGTAATCAAAATCTTTTGAACTTCAAACAAATAGTGCTATTTTTGCACGATAAATACATTTTAATGACAGAAACGCTAAAAGACAAAACGGCCAAGGGATTGTTTTGGGGAGCCATGAACAACGGCACGACCCAAATACTGAACATCATCATCGGTATCATCCTTGCCAGACTGTTGTCATTGTCCGACTATGGCATCATAGGCGTACTCACGATATTCACGCTCATAGCGGGCAACCTGCAAAGCAGCGGATTCACCCAAGCGCTCGTCAATCTGAAACATCCCACCGACAACGACTACAACTCCGTTTTCTGGTTCAATGTCATAGCCAGTCTCAGCATCTACACAGTGTTGTTTTTCTGCGCCCCACTGATAGCTTCATTCTTCCACCAGCCTTGTCTCACGGAGCTGTCCCGCTTCGTCTTTCTGAGTTTTGTCATCTCCTCGCTCGGCATTGTGCAGAATGCCTACATGCTCAAGAACATGATGAACAAGGAAATAGCCATTGCGAGCTTTGTGGCTTTAGTGGTTTCGGGCATCATCGGTGTCACACTGGCCTACAACGGACAAGCCTATTGGAGCTTGGCCTGGCAACAGATAGCCTACATCACCGTGCTAAACATCGGCCGATACCACTACACCGGCTGGCGGCCGGGGCGGGGCCCAGAAATCTGCGCCCGCCGGTCTC
>OATU01001939.1_pt1 | contig 11245 bp, 9 predicted proteins | sample 1516711 | NCBI WGS metagenome assembly OATU01 (sample SAMEA2579971, study PRJEB22360) | human gut metagenome | biome: human gut; feature: human-associated habitat; material: faeces | place: Denmark | collected 2008/2010 | reverse complement strand
ACATCGGTAATCTCCAGGGTACCGTGGGTTCCTTCCGCTTCCGCCGCCAGTCTGCCGTCCTTCGTGTATACGGCGATCTTCGCGGTTCCGTCTCCCACGGTCTCAAGGTGGTAGGCAATACGCGCTGTCGTATTCTCCACCTCCGCGTTTAAGAAGATATCCTGTACATATGAGGCCGGAGTCGTATAAAGCTTGACCGGACGTGTAATTCCACAGTAGTTAAAGAAATCGAAGTTGGGATTGTTTCTCTTTCTGGAGGTCTTTCCTCCTCCCATTCCCATTAAGTCTCCCATTCCGCCGCCCGCCTCGCTGCCGACCGGAAGGGTGGTATGGTCGATCCGGTTGTCCACCGCCACCGTCAGGAGATTCTCCCCTTCTCTCAGATACTCGTTGATCTGTACCTCGAACGGGAGGAAGCCTCCCTTATGCTCTGCGATCAGTTCACCGTTTAGATAGACCTTTGCAATGTGTGTAACTGCGGCAAAACGCAGAACCAGACGCTGACCCGTCATGTAGGACGGCACCGCCAGCGTTCTCTGGTAGAAGCACCACCCGTAATGGTCACGGAACGCTTCTCCCTCTTTTAAATCATTGTAAGACGCCGGAACCGGCATGGTCATCGCTGACTCCAGTGGCCGTTCATACCATTTTTCCTCAAATCCCCGGCCGTCATCCAGCTTAAATGCCCAGACGCCGCTTAAATCCATCAGTCCCCTCGACTGCGTTAAAATCGGATATAACATGTCCCATACACTCCTTTTATTATTCTGTTATCAGTATAACAGATTTCCCGCCAACACTGCTAGGACAGTTTTGACGGGAATCCGGACAATTTTTGGGTTATTTATTCACCAACCGAAGGTTTCGTTCGCATGGTATGGTTCAGCTTCGCAATGGAGACGTATCCCATTGCCACAGTTTTATCACCGAAACGCATGACGCGGTTCTGGCCCTTTTTCATAGGCAGCCATTGGGGAAGGCCGCCGCCGTTGGGATCTCCTGTGCGGATAAAATTGGAAAAGCAGCGCACCATACAGTCCGAAAGCTCGCGGTCCCAGGCCTCAAACGGACGCCAGCTGTTTTCCAGCGTACCGAATTCATACCACAAATCCGCGGAATGCCAGGCGCCCCGGTCATCCCCCGGCAGCTGCCTGTCAAAGAAGAATGCATAGGAGGGGCATCTTCCCAGATCAGACTGCAGTCTTGCCCATCCCTTTGCCATCTTATGTACAATCGGAGGAACGATATCCTCACTGGTAGAGCCCATGAGATAAGGGATCTCGTGTGCCCCGCCGTTTCTGACGATTTCCATGGCCGGCTCCGGCAAAAACGCACCATCCACAATCGGGCCGCAGACCATGGCCGCGTCGGGGCGCTCCTTCGACAGTGCATTAAATGCTTCAAAGATTACAGAGGGCTCTGCTTCCCTCAGCCCCTTTCCGCACGCCTCGGTCACCCGAAGGTCCAGCTCACGCCAGAATGGTTCCACATCCTTCAGGGACGCTGCAGTGGCAAATCCTTCCCTCACACCGCCACCGCTCATCATAATGGCTCCGCAGATGCTGCCTTTCGTCAGCGGGGAGAGGCAGTGCTGCTGCACGCTCATGGCGCCGGCCGACTGTCCCATCAGGGTGATCCGGTCCGGATTGCCGCCAAACGCGGCGATATTGCGGCGGACCCATGATAAGGCCGCCATCTGGTCGTACATGGCATAATTGCCGGTATGCCCCGCCTCATCCTTCCACTCCTCCATGCAGGCAAATCCGAGAGGTCCCAGGCGGTAGTTGATCGTCACCACAAGAATTCCCTGACGGCAGTAGGCCGCACCGTCAAAATGTTTCTCATGGCCGCATCCGCCCTTGAATCCGCCTCCGTGAATGTAAAACAGAACCGGTGCGTTCTCTGGCTCCAGCGGCGTCCAGATGTTTAGGAACAGGCAGTCCTCGCTGTAGGTGTAGGACTCTCCCTCCCGGAATTCATGGTAATAAAATGCCTTTTCCGGCACCTTTGCCTCATCATAGAACGCTCTCGGCTGATAAGAACAGTTTCCGAACCGGTCTGCCTCATAGATGCCGTCCCAGTGCGTCACCTCTTCAGGGTACTGGAAACGTTTCGCATTTGCATAGCGGATTCCTTTATAGACAATGCAGTCTCCCTCTGCGGAGACAGTTCCTCTCACAGCTCCGCACGGTGTCCCGATCAGCTTCGACGATTCGCCGGACTCCGGCTGTATCTCTGATTTCATCATTTCCTGTTTCATTTCTTTCCCGATTTCCTTCTCTGTTTCTTTCCCGATTTCGTCCGTCATCTCTTCTGCCCGCCTGCGGCCGGAATCCAGGGATACCGCTCCATAACCTCCTGCTCAAAGGCTTCCAAAGACCTCATTTCCTCTGTAATGGTTCTCATATCCAGGCGCTTTACGATCTCATTGATCAGCATCTCCCCTTCGTCCGCCAGTTCTTTTCTCCTGGCCGCGTCAGGGATCGCAGGCGTACTCATATGATCCTTTGCGTCGCCAAAGCAGTAGCCGATGCTGCCGCTCTGGTAAGCCAGGCTGAACAGATGGTCAAACGGCTTCGTCGTCTGCGGCTCCTGATGGCAGTATCCCGTGGTAAACGGAACATCCTCCAGACGGCCCATCATCTGGTACGCGCCGACTGTGATGGCATGAAAACTGTCCATTGTCTTGAATAAATCCCGCGCACTCTGGAACATCCGCATCGTCAGATCCATATACAGAATCGGGACGCCGGTCTCATCGAAGAAATCCCGGATCATCGGACAGCAGGTCATATGGGCGGGGCCGTGAAAGCTGACGTAAATCTGGCGCTTGAAGCCCTGACGGAGAAGACTTCTCGCAATCGCTCCCAGATAGTCGATGCCTTCCCGCACGCTGACCTGAGTCGTGCCGCGTCCGATGGCCGTGGCCCCGGCGTAGAAATACGGCAGTCCCGTCAGCACCAGCCCGTCGGCCGCCTCCGCCATCCGAAGGGCGAATGCCTCGCTGATTACCGTTTCGCTGTCAAGGGGCAGTCCCCCGTGGAGTTCCACCGTTCCCACCGGAACAATGATGACATCATTGCGTGTCAGATACGTTTCTGCCTCGTCATTCAGCATCCGGGGCAGAATCCTCGTTCTCATTTCCTCCATCCCTAATCTCCTTTCACCATCTTCTCTTCTGTTTTCTCATCGGTCTTTTCTTCTGCATTTACAGCCAGCTTCCGGCCCAGCCCAAAGATACGTTTTGCATTGCCGCTCACAATGGCCTGACAGGCGGAGATGGAGAGCGCTCCCTCCTCCACCTTCTGATCCAGCCATCCGCCCAGCGGAAATTCCATGTCCACATTTACCATGTCCGTTCCAAACATCAGCCGGTCCTTCCAGGCCTCCAGAAACGCCAGGCCGAATGCCTCATCCCGCATCATGGCGCATCCTCCGCTGTTGGCCGACAAATCTCCATACAAATTCGGATATTTTTCAAACAGCTGGCCCAGCCGGCCGCCGGGCGTCACCGGCCCTTTTCCCCACTCATACCGCTCTTCCCGGGATTTCCCCGCGCCGCCCGATATTTCGTGCCAGAATGGCTGGCTGTGGCCGATAAATATCAGCTTTGGGTACTTAAATAATGCCCGTTCCAGAAGGGGCAGCCCCGGCTCATCCACCACACCGTACTGGAAGCCTTCCTCCGGGCTCATATGAAACAGCACCGGCAGGCCAAGGGCTTCCGCCGCCTGAAATACCGCCTCTAAAAACGGATGATCCAATCTGTGGTTGACAGCCAGTTCTCCGACACCGACGGCGCCCTCTTCCCGGTACTGCTTTAACCTCTCGTATACCGTCTCCGGTTCCGTCTCATCCAGGCCGCACATCCAGGCATACCGGTCCGGATACTGTTCCGCGATTCTTCTGCACGAAGCGTTGGAGCCGAACATCGCCTGTTTCTCGCCCGACGACATGATGATTCCAAACCCGATTCCAAGCTCATCCAGATGCGGCAGCATTTCCGCCCCGCTGGATATCTTCATTCCCAGCCCGTCGGGAATCGGACGTTCACTCAAATGAAGATGAATATCGATCTTTTTTCCATTCCGCATCTCCTCACACCTATGCCTGTTTCTCGCCCTCATCTCTCCGTTTCTTCAGCACCGCGTACATTTCCGTCGTCTTCTTGTTGGTCAGGTTGTATACGAGTCCGATACCCAGAAGCTCCAGCACGCAGGTCGCTACCGGAATAAAGGTGCAGAGGGAACGAATATGACCGGCGACAGCGGCAGTCTGTGCCTCAATACCGGAAATATAGCCGATCGCGCCCAGTGAGAAGGAAGCGATGGTGGATGCCAGCGTGGAACCGATCTTTCTGGAGAATGTGTAGATGGAGTAAAGGCTTCCGTCGCTGCGCTCTCCGGTCTGGTACTCATGGTAATCGATGCAGTCCGTAACAAACGCCCAGATCAGCATGGTAAATGCCGTCTGTCCGCTGGTCGCCAGGGTGTTGATCACCAGGAATAAGTACACGTTCTGAATCGGCATCATAAACAGAATCAGGGAAATCACAAGGTTGTAGCCGGAGCATACTAAAATGACGTTGCGTTTTCCATATTTCTGGCTCAGCTTCGGGATCAGCGGGAAGAATACCAGCATAATCGGAATACTGATTAAGGACACCAGCGTCAGTACCTGCGGCGCATGGTAGAATTCTTTGTAAAGGTAGCTTCCCAGCTGGCTGTTGCCCGTGATGAACAGAAGGCTTCCTACCGTTGCCAGCATAACGCCCAGCATTGGACGGTTCTTAAATACACTCTTTAACACCTTGCCGTAATTGAACTTCTCGCCTTCCACCTTCGGCTGACGAACGCGCTCTGTGGTAAAATGCAGCAGCAGGCAGTAGCAGATCATGGATAAGATTCCGAATACCACCGCTACCTTGAAGAAACCACTCGGCACGACTTCGCCCGCTTTGTTGAATACGAACTGAGGAACCAGTGAAATGGCTCCGATTCCAACGATTGTGCCGCCGATGGAACGGGCTCTGGAAAGCTTCGTTCTCTCGATCGGGTCATTGGTCACAACAGAGGCCATGGAGCCAAATGGCATGGAAGTTCCGGTATAGCTCATTCCGTATACGATGTAAGCAAATACGACCCAGACGTGTTTCGCCAGGGAACCCCAGCTGCTGACATCAGCAAAACACAGCAGGCCGGATATAGCCAGCGGAATCATTGCAATCTTAATGTAGGGTTTGAATTTGTCCCCGCTCTTGCCTATCTGCCATCTGTCCGGAAAGGAACCGATCATCGGATCGTTAAATGCATCCCACAGCCTTGCAAACAGGAACATACTTCCCATCCATGCTGCCTTGATTCCCAGCACATACGTACAGAATGTGAGGAAAAATGCATCGACATACAGGTTCACAAAGCTGCCCGCCATATCACCGCATACATATCCGATCTGGTCTCTGATTCCAAATTTTCGTATCTCTTTCATAAAACCTCTCCTTTTCTTCCCATAAGACTTGAAATTCTTATGTTCATTTGTTATAGTTCTATTATATTGTGTAGTTTTAGCAATTTAAATTGCGCATCTTGCATTATACATTGTAATTCTTGCAAATAAGTTATGAGGTTTTATTTATTTTCAATAATATTCTTTCAACTTTTTATGCATTTTAACCATGGAGGTCCTATGATTAATTTCTGGAAAGAAATACAGATGGAGGATTCCTGTACGGAAATCCGCATTCAGACCAATACAGACAATACCGGCCATGTTTTCCTGCACAGCCATACATTTTATGAGATCCTGCTTTGCAAAAGCGGCAATATCCAGTATCTTTTAGGGGACAAGCGCTTTCGCATCCAACAGGGGGATATTCTGCTCATTCCGCCCGGAGTCAGTCACCAGCCGCTCTTTCCGGAGCCGCTTAAGGAACCGTATTCCCGGTACGTCATCTGGATCAACGCCGCCTACTGGCATCAGCAGTGCGAGGAATTTCCGGATCTGAATTTTGCCTTTGAACAGTGTCAGAAGCGCGGGAGCTATCTTCTGCGCTCCACTCGGGCGACGTGGTCAGGGCTTTTTTCCGCTGCTTCCGCTGCCTTAAAGGAGACGGAGGAGCGAAAGCTGGGCTGGGGATACTGCACCCGGACTGCAGTCATCAGCCTCATGGCCCACATAAGCCGCACCTATTACTATCAGGATCTGCAGATGCCGGCCGCGGAAAAAAGCGTTCTGGTGGATGATTTATTCCGCTACATTGACGAACACTTAAGGGAGAAGATCACGTTGGAAGGGACGGCGAAGCATTTTCTCGTAAGCCCCTCCACCATCTCCCACACCTTTCAGAAGAACATGCAGGTGTCCTTCCATCACTGTGTGATCCAGCGCCGTCTGATCGCGGCCAAAAACGGAATCCTGTCCGGAGTCCCGCTCCAGGAAATATGGGAGAGCTGCGGTTTTCCAGACTATTCTTCCTTCTACCGTTCCTTTAAGAAGGAGTATGGCATATCGCCGCGGGAATTTAAGAATTTCCATCGCCATGATGCGTAGAAGCATTATTGTGAAGATGCGTGCTGAAACTGTGTACTTGCCTGATCCGGGAAACCTGGTTTTTCATATGCTGCGGTAAACTCTAAAATGCCGGGCAAACAAAATTACCATTTATTCAGGTAAATAACACTTGACTTATCTGTACATTTGTCATATGATTATCCTATCCCATTTCCGCATTCTGCCGGAAGATGGTGATGTTCTGAATATCTCAAACAACATCAGAAAATTATCCCTGAAAAAAAGCGCAAGCAGGAAACGATTGAAAAAGCCGTAAATCTCGGTAAACGACTGCCTGACAGGGAGGGCCAGCTGAAGGTAATAGCCGGAATCCTGACCTTTACAGACAAAATCATTGACCGGGTATACGCGAAAAAACTGGAGGAGGAGATGCAGATGACATTAGTCGGACAGATGTTGATGGAGGAAGGGTATCAACGGGGGAAGGAAAAAGGCATCCAGGTCTTTATTCAGGATAATATTTCCGAAAACATCCCGAAACAGCGTATTATTCAAAAGCTGCAGGTCAATTTTTCGTTAATGGAAGAAGAGGCCATAAACTATTACACCATTTTTTCAAAGCAGACACCAAACTAAAGCGCAATTCATAAAAAACGCCGTTTCATCAATGATTCTTCATCGATGAAACGGCATCTCCGCTCTATTAATCGTCTCTTACACTGCAGTTTGTCCGAACTCCCGTCCGACCGATCTTACATCAGGCTCTTATACAGCGCAATAATGTCTTCCAGACTCGCATCCTTAGGATTTCCAGGTGCGCACGCATCTGCCACAGCGGACTCAGCCAGGAACTGAATATCCTCTTCCTTAACAATAGCCGTTAAGTCAGCCGGAATTCCAACGTCCTGGGACAGCTTCTTAACTGCCTCAACTGCCGCTTTGCGGTACTCTTCCACGGTCATGGTCTCGGTTCCCTCTACACCCATGGCCTTAGCGATGGCGCGGAACTTCTCACCCGTAGCATCTGCATTGTATTCCATAATGGTCGGAAGCAGGATGGCATTGGCAACACCGTGCGGTGTGTCGTATACGGCGCCCAGGGCGTGAGCCATGGAATGAACGATGCCAAGTCCGCAGTTAGAGAATCCCATACCGGTTAAGTACTGGCCCAGAGCCATGCCTTCACGGCCTTCCGGCTTATTCTCAACCGCATCTCTTAAGCTGGAAGCGATCTTTTCAATCGCCTTTAAGTTAAACATGTCTGTAATCTCATTGGCTCCCTTTGTGGTATAGCCCTCGATCGCATGGGTCAGCGCATCCATACCTGTGGAAGCAGTTAATCCCTTCGGCATGCTGGACATCATCTCCGGATCAACGAAAGCGACAACCGGGATATCGTGTGTATCAACACAGACGAATTTGCGTTTCTTCTCAACGTCGGTAATTACGTAGTTGATGGTAACTTCTGCCGCCGTACCCGCTGTCGTCGGAACAGCCAGAATCGGAACACACGGATTCTTGGTCGGAGCCACGCCCTCTAAGCTTCTGACATCGGCAAACTCTGGATTCGTGATGATGATGCCTACGGCCTTGGAGGTATCCATGGAGGAACCGCCGCCGATAGCGATAATATAGTCTGCACCGGATTTCTTAAATGCCTCAACACCGGTCTGTACGTTTTCTATGGTTGGGTTTGGTTTGATATTGGAATAAACCTCGTAGTCCATTCCATTCTCTTCCAGAATCTTTGTCACCTTCGCTGTTACGCTGAATTTTACCAGATCAGGATCGGATGCAACAAATGCCTTATGGAACCCTCTCTTTGTTACCTCTCCCGGAATTTCATTGATTGCACCTGCACCGTGATACGATGTTTCATTCAGAACGATTCTGTTTGCCATGATAATCTCTCCTTTTCCTATCTTTTATGGGTCTTATGGATACCATTTACTTTCTGTTATTATTTTAACAAAACCAATCAAAAAAATAAAGTTACAATCCCCTTCGTTTGTAACAAATGTTACAAATCCCGCAAACTGTAACTTTATTTCTATACAATATCAATACTTCCTATACCAACAGCCAGGCAACGCCCTCCGATCCGCATTATACGAGCCCGGCCTCCTGAAACACAGCCGAAAGCCGCGGCGGCATGGCTTCCACCAGGCTGGCCGCCATCTCTCCCGGGGTCTGCTTCATGCCGCCCAGGACCCATTTCACAGTCATATAGACGGATCCGCGGCAGTACATCTCCAGCAAAAACTGAATCTCCTCCTCCAGAGGCTTATGGGTCTTACGCGTAATCAGCGACCTGTAGAACCCCATAATCAGTTCAAAATCGTGTTCCTTCAGGGAGTTGTAATCATCCGAACGGAAGGCCTCGGTGAAGAACACCTTCTCCTTCTTGATAAATTCAAACTTCTCCTCCAGGCTCTGGCAGACCGTCTTCTCCACGCCGATCCGGGCAAAGGATTCCAGCACCAGCTTATCGAAGTACCAGTTGATCAAGTCATACTTGTCCTTAAAATTCCTGTAAAAGGTCTGGCGCGTCATATCACAGCCATCCACGATGTTCTGAACCGTGATTTTGTCCACTGGCGTCGTCATCATGCACTGCTTGACAGAGTCTGCCAGCCGGTATTTTGTTTTCTCATTCTTACTTACATAAGCCGTCATTCTATGCTCCTGTATCGTTTATTCACACGAAGGCAGCAGGCTAAGCGGGCATGCGGCCATGTCCATTTGGCGACTGCCGTGAGTGTCTGACTTCTTTTGTGTGCAGGGTTTTCTTCATCCTACCATAAAACACTAATTTTTTCAAATGGAACAGGGACAACAGCGGCAGTCTACGGAGCGTTGATTGTATTTTCATTGGAAGTCCCTATAATAGAGGAAAAGGAGGTATCACAATGGATCAAACTGTTAAATTTACACCGCTCGACATGCAGACATGGCCGAGGGGGCAGATGTTTTACTATTTCTCGAAAATGGCTCCGACCGGATATTCCCTGACCGTCGATCTCGATGTTACGGCGATGAGAACGGCTCTGAAGCATGCTGGTATCAAGTTCTTCCCTGCTTACTTATGGCTCGTCACCAGGACGCTTCAAATGCAGAAGGAATTCAAAATAGCCGAACTGGACGGGCAGGTTGGCTGCTTCGACACACTCACACCGCTTTACGCGGCCTTTCATGAGGATGATAAGACCTTTTCCTTTATGTGGACGGAGTACACAGATGATTTCATGGCGTTTTATCAGTCCTACCTGGACAACCAGAGGAGGTACGGCGGCAGTCACGGCGTCCTGGCTCAGGCCGGGCAGACACCTCCCGTCAATGCCTATACCATTTCCTGTGTTCCCTGGGTGTCATTTAAGCATTTTTCGGTTCACTCCTATGAGAATAAGCCGTACTATCTTCCGTCCGTTGAGGCAGGCAGATTCTATGAAAAAGATGGCAGAATTATGATGCCTCTCTCCATTACCTGCCATCACGCGGCGACTGACGGATACCATATCAATCGCTTTCTGGAAACCCTGCAGTCCGAAGCGGAGGCATTTGCAGAGGATGTTCCTCATTTCCGCCTTCTCTGAAGCCATTTCGTCCCTTCCACAAACGGAACAATGCAGAAGGCCAGTCCGATTGCCACCGCATACTCGGTCAGGGAAATGTGTTCAAATTCAAACGCATCGGACAGGAACGGGACGTAGATAACCACGGTCGTGCACAGAAAGGAAGCCGCCATGGACAGCCACAGCCACGGATTATGATGTTTTAACGTAAATACCGACTGATTCAGAGACCGCATGTTGAAGGAGTGAAATATCTCCGTCATGGACAGAGTCAGAAACGCCATGGTCATGCCATCCGCACTGTTCGTAATCTCCCACACGCCCGCCTCCAGATAATGGCCGATCAGATACGAAGCCAGGGTGATTACGGTCACCGCAATTCCCTGAACCACCACATTCAGTCCGACCCCGCCTGAGAAAATCCCTTCCTTCGGGCTGCGGGGCGGCCGGCTCATAACGTCCTTTTCCGGCTCCTCCATGCCCAGTGCCAGCGCAGGAAAGCAGTCGGTAATCAGATTGATCCAGAGGAGGTGAACCGGCTTCAGGATGACAAAGCCGAGAAGCGTCGCAAAAAAGATGGACAGCACCTCTGATAAATTGGATGACAGGAGAAACTGTATGGACTTTCGAATGTTATCGTATATTCTCCGCCCCTCTCCCACCGCTGAGACAATCGTGGCAAAATTATCGTCCGCCAGCACCATATCCGCCACATTCTTCGTCACATCGGTTCCGGTAATTCCCATTCCCACACCGATATCTGCATTCTTGATGGAAGGCGCGTCGTTGACTCCGTCTCCCGTCATGGCGGTAATACAGCCTTTCTCTCTCCACCCATTTACGATTCTCACCTTGTGCTCCGGCTGGACCCTGGCGTAAACGGAATACTTTTCAATCTCATTGCCGAAGTCCTCATCAGATATCTCGTCGAGACCAGCGCCTGTGATGGCCTGTTCCGGTGATGTGATGATGCCAAGCTGCATGGCGATGGCCACCGCCGTGTCTTTATGATCGCCGGTAATCATAATAGGACGGATTCCGGCTCTGCGGCACTCTTCGATGGCAGGCAGCACCTCGGGGCGCACCGGGTCGATCATCCCAGTGAGACCGAGGAAACAGAGCTTCTGCTCCAGCTCTCCGGCCTCCCATCCGTCGGGGCGGGC
>OATU01001934.1_pt1 | contig 11276 bp, 11 predicted proteins | sample 1516711 | NCBI WGS metagenome assembly OATU01 (sample SAMEA2579971, study PRJEB22360) | human gut metagenome | biome: human gut; feature: human-associated habitat; material: faeces | place: Denmark | collected 2008/2010 | reverse complement strand
TAAGATGATTATATCTTATTAGCCACTTCTGTTACAACTTTATTATAGCACTTCAAGTAACCTTTTCTGCTACAAGCGAGTTCTTTGGCTTTCCAATGTTCCATTCCTAATGCTTTCAGCATTCGATACTTTGTTTTGATTTTCTTCCATTGTTTCCAATAGACCGCCCGGATTCTACGCCTTGCCCATTCATCCGTTGTTTTGAGAAGTCCTTTCATATCTGCAAGTCTAAAGTATTCTACCCATCCTCGCACATACTCTTGGTATTTCCTTTCCCGTTCTGCATTGTTCATGCCTTTGTTCCTATCAGTAAGCCCTCTGATTTTATTTCTCATCTTGACTACTGACTTTTGATGTACTCTGAATCTGCATTTGCCTTTGTATCTATAAAAGGTATAACCGAGATACTTGACTTTGCTGATGTGAGCCACTTCTGTTTTCTTCCTGTTCACCTTTAGGAAAAGCGTTCCTTCAATAAACGGAATGATGTTCTTCAAGGTTCTTTCCGCACTCTTTCTGCTCTTACAGAAAATCATACAGTCATCTGCACTATGCCGAATTCGGCATAGCGCAGACTATACCGAAGTTGAAACTATGCCGAAACTTTCTTTCAAATGCAGAAGATATCCGTGCTCTCTCTTAAAAATTTCGGCATAGTTTTTGATCACAAGCGATACAGACGTTCCAAGATATCCGGATTGCTCCAGCTTTTTACCCCATTATCCGGATTAACGGCTGCTAATGCTTTTGCAAGAACATCCAGCGTGGCAAACGCATAAAAGCCGCTGGTTGTAGAAATGTTTTCGTGGCCAAGCAGCTGCTGGATATGAGGCAGCGGTACGCCTTCGCGATATAAGTCCATCGCACGGGTTTTTCTTATCATATGGCAATGGACATGGTCAGGCATCGGATACCCGTCTGCCCTGCACTTGGCAGCATACCGTTTTATCATCTTCTCAAAGGTGTCGGATGAGAGTTCATGTACCAAACCATGTGCTTTTGAGTAGAACAGTGGCCTATCGGTTTTGGAATCAGAACCATGGAAATCTTTCAGATATCTTTTCAAATGATGGATCGTTTTTTCCATAAGGGGAATGTTCCGGTATTTCCGGCCTTTTCCAAGAAGCGTGACATAAGGCACTTCTGCATCAAGATGGAGATCAGATACTTTTACCTGACGTGCTTCAGCCACTCTTGCGGCTGTATCATACAGGAAAATAAGCATCATCTGATTACGGCGGTCTGTTTTACTGCTTCCTGAAGGAGCCGCCAGCAGAGCGGTCATTTCAGGAGGTTCAAAATACTCAATGGCGCGGCTGGTTGTCTTGACACCAGCAACGCTGCATGCATCCGTGTAGACCGGCATGATCCACAGGTATTCCTGTGCTGCGTATTCCAAAAAAGAACGGATCGCTGTTAACCGGAGATTGCAGGTTTTGGGGGCCAGGCCCTGTTCCGTGATCATCCATGTTTGATAGCGTTTTATTGTCTCTTTCCCGAAGTTATGGAAAGAAATCTTTTTTCGGCTGATATTTTCAATCCGTTCAAGATAGTCAATAAAGCTGTTTAAACAATCCCTGTAACTGTCTATCGTATGGCTGCTGACCTGCCGGATCACTTTCAGCTGATGGTTAAGATATCTGTGGGCTGTATCCCAAAACTGTGCTGTGTCTTTCTTACTCATCCTGCACCTCCGGGATACGGTCGTTCAGCCGGCAGGAAAGCTGTTTGTAATCCGCATAAAAATCCGGCACGAATCTGAAGTAATACAACGTATGCTTGATACAGTTGTGCCCCATATATCTCATCAGATAAGGGAGCATGGCATTTACGTCTGTACCTTCCCTTGCCCAGCGGTTTATGGTAGTCCAGGCGAAGTGGTGGCGAAAGTCATATATGCGGGGCATTTTCCCAGACCATTCTGGAAATGCTTTCCTCCATATGAGAGTAAAGTTATAAGAAACCGCCTGTACAGAATACGCATTATCTATATCCGCAGGGAAAAAGTATTCCCGATCAGGCAGTATAGCGGATACATGGCTGTCATAAATGACCAGGTAAGAAACAAGTTCATCACTAATAAATATCCGGCGGCTTTTTGGGCCTTTTGACTGTAAGATATCGATATATTTTTCTGCAAGGTTTACATTTCTGCATGGTAACGCCCTCGCTTCTTTGGGACGCAGGCCGCAGCAATAGAGTACCCGGAACAGAGCAGGCATGATGCTCCCCCGCATGCCTGGGCCGGGATTTTTGGCATAGTAGGAATCACATTCCTTGAAAAAACAGGAAAGTTCATCTTCTGAGAAGAAATATGGTGCTTCCGGATGGAGTTTCGGCATCTGTTTCGGCGGGACGAGATAGGCATCCATATATCCCAGTTGGAACAGGTATCTGGAGAACTCCCTCAGCGGAGCCATAGCATTGTACAATCCGCCGGCCTGCCCTTTGTATTTATCAAGGAAAGTGTCTGTGCTCTCTTTGTCTGGCAGGTCAAGATGCGGATAGTGTTCTTCCATATGACGCTGGTAGTGTTTCAGATAGCGCTCCGCTGTATCATAGACATACCCGAGGCTTCGTTTGTACGCAATGAAAGTATCAACCTTTTCTCCAAGCGTTGCCTTCCTCATTCGCTATCACCTGCCTTCGGTAAGGGAAGTGTCAGTGATGACAGCGTCTTCTGGTCAGTAGAAAGATACACCATTGTCGAGTCCTGACACTTGTGCCCAAGCTCTTCGGAGATAGCGGGAAGGGGAACTCCCTTCCTGAGCATTGTGGACGCTGCGTTATGCCGGAACATCCGGGTGCCTGTAAGACGGCCGTCAGTTTCAACGCCTGCGGCGGATACAGCAGCCTTAACGATGTGCCAGGTTGTATTCAGCTTAACATAAGGCGCATGGACAGAGAGGAAAAAATGATCCTCCTTACAGTGCGGCCGCTCTTCCAGAAGATAAGCCGCCATGGCATTCCCATACGAGGAGCGGATCGGCAGGTTTAAGGGTCTCTGTGTTTTAGACTGGACGATATGGATGGTATTGTGCTTCCAGTCAACATCGCCGAGCCGGAGGCTGCAGATATCAACACTGCGCATCCCTGTCTCGAAGGAAAGCAGACAGATTGCTGCATCCCGGCGGGATATGTCAGAAGAAGATAAAAAATCGGCAATCTTACCCTGCTCATCTTCTGAATATACCTCGATGATGGATCGTTTTCGTGGCATCCTGGATGGGATTTCTAACCTGAATTTCCGGATTTCCGGAAACATTTCATAGAAACGCCGCATCCCAGAAATGGCTGTTACAAGGCTTGTTGGGTCATAATGCTTATCCAGCATATCCTCGATTGCTTTGAGCGTATCCCCAGGCTTGATATCCGATAGTTTTTGGTATCCAAGAGACGTCATATACTCCAAAAGATACCGGATCGGGCGGCGGTTCTTAATAAGCGAAGCCTGGCTCAGTCCGGAGGCTTCTTCTGTCTGATCATAAATGATAAGAGCTTTTGCGAATCCATCAGAAATAGCCTCTCCGACAGGTTCATGGAACTTAATGATGGATACATTTCCTGTTTCCAGATAAGATTTCAGGAACCGTATACACCGGTTATGGGCAAGAAATCTTTCATGACGGTATTCCCCAGATCGGGAATTTTTGTCATCTGACAGGAACTGAGTTACAAGGTCATTGGTAAGATACCTGGCCCCAAGCCGTTCCGCATGGTCAAGAAGCCGACTATAAGTTCTTTCCAGATCAATAAGATATGATTCGGGATGTCCGTTTTCCCGCTGGCACTTGAGTACCCCATTAATTGCTTCATTTAGAGTAATACTGTTATTCATGAGAACACCTCCATTTTTTTGTATATAGAAGATGTTTCATGAACGAATGTTTTTGTCAACAAAAACTATGCCGAAAAAATATCTGAAAATGCTTATGGCTGTTGTTTTTTATAAAAAGTTTCGGCATAGTTTTAACTTCGGTATAGTCTGCGTAACGGACAAATCTATGCCCTCTGCGTTCCAGTTCCTTGTCCAACTCGTTTAGCATTATGTTACTGAGCAACGGACTCAATGGTCCTCCTTGTGGCATTCCGACTTCTGTACGCTCAAACTTTCCGTTTGCTATAACCCTAGCATTCAGATATTTGTGTATCAGTGAAATCACTCTGCCGTCCTTGATAGTTCGTGACAATACCTCAATTAGCTTACTCTGACATACGGTATCAAAGAACTTCTCCAAATCCATATCCACTACATACACATAGCCATCATTTACATTCTTTTGGCATTGTCTAAGAGCATCGTGTGCTCCTCTTTTCGGTCTAAAACCAAAACTGTTCTCTGAGAATTGCTCCTCAAAGATTGGCGAGAGTTCCTGTGCGATTGCCTGTTGAATGACTCTATCGACAACCGTAGGTACTCCCAGCTTTCGAAACTCGCCTTTTGTTTCTTTGGGTATTTCTACCCTTCGAACGGGGTTCGGCTTATATTTGCCTTCCCTTATCTCTTGGATTAGGGTTTCTTGGTTTTCTCTTAGAAAGGGCAGAAGTTCATCCACCTGCATTCCGTCGATTCCGCCTTTACCTTTATTTCTTTTAATTTGCTTATAGGCATTGTTAAGATTGTCCTTTCGCAAAATCAAATCCAAAAGATTGTTCGTCCAATAATCTGTGATGACACCGCTCTTTTCAGTAATCTTAGAGTAGTCGAACACTTCTGCATACTCTTTCTGTTCCGCAGATACCATTTGCAGATAGTCTTCCATATGAAGTTGTCTGTTCTTAAATCTACTTTCAGTTACATTCATTGCTTGTGTCTCCTAAAGTTCAGCCCTTCGCCAGTGTTTGCAACCACTGGTTTACTATGGCTTCTGCTGACTTCTCGCCATTCGTTGTTACTGACGGACTTCATACTCTGTTTTCGTCCGCTGACGAGACCTCCCTTGGTACCACACGTCACTTTCTCTCCATATATCTGCCACATTTACTACAGTTAATTCCGAGTAGTTATTGGACTTTGGTTTGTTTAGCAACCTTATCCTTAACTATAGCCTGATGTGATTTCTGTTCGTCAGACCAGAGATTTGCCTCCACCTTCCTTCAGATTCCCCTCACGTTAATCATAGTCTTGCCATGAATAGGACACCCTTGGTCTTGGCTATATCCTTCCCACTACTAGGGCGGATTAAGAACTTTCATCCATTAGCGACGTGCGCCGCAAGGCGCACATATAAAACGGCAAGATTCAGATTTTTATTTCTAAATCTCGCCGTTTTATATTGTAACTGTTTCCTTTTGAAAAAATAAAAAACTATGCTGTACACTACATATATTGGACAATAATGTTCTATTTTTGTACGTATCTCATCCACCTGCTCTGTGAACCTTAACTTTTACTCCCAGCGCCTACAATACCCGATCCCGTTGTGGCAATTTCATTTGCCGACTGTGGCGATTTCTATTGTTTAGTTTTGATGAAGTCGTTCTATAATACTTGTTTTTGCAATCTTTTGATATATGATTGCCGGAATAATAACCGTTAGCGCAATCAAAAATGGATAGATAACAAACATAGGGAAAATAACAAATTTATAAGTGAAAAACCAAATGCTATTTGAAATTGCTCTTACAATGATAACCGATACCAGAGAACCAAATACGATTGACGCAACAACAGTTCCCGCAGCATAGTATAAGCCCTCAAATGACAGCATTTTCTTTAGCTGTTTTCCTGTCATACCAATACTTTGAAGCATAGCAAGTTCTTTTCTTCGTGTAATAATACTGGTAAGAACAGAGTTTACAAAATTTGTAATTCCTATTAAGCCAATGATAATACTTAACGCTCCCCCTATGGTAATAATCAGAGAAGTTAAATCATTAAAGGAATTGATATACGTTTGTTTAGAGTCGTAATTCATACTCGATTCAATATTCTCAACATAGCTGCTTAAAAATTTCTCCATATCAGCTTCCATACCGGCAACTACATTGAATGGGAAACTAACCAAATGAGGTTGCTCGCAAAGAGGTAAGAAAACATCCGTCGGCATATAAAACTTTTCAAATCCGGTACTTCTTATCGTATCGGTGTTTTCATTGATTAGTACCTTTGCCATAACCTTGCAGTCAAAACTATTATCTATATTACTGGAAAGTCCGTCCATTTGCACATGATTAAAGTGAAGTATATCGCCAACATGAATATTAGAGTCATCAATAATGTTTCCATTGTCATCAGCCGTCAGTGCATACAGTACATAGTTCCCGGATTTTAATGCTTCCCAATCAATCGTTCCCTCTATAACTTCCATTGAGTTCAGTAAAAAATCATCTGCTCCATATAATTGAACCAAAGGATTGCCCTCGGCGTCTTTGTTATAATTTGAGGTAACTCCATTCTCGACAGAAAATGCTTCTTCTAAAATCTTTGTAGTATATAACTCGCCACCCTCATCAAATGCCGGATTTTGTTTAACTGCTTCAATAAAAGAAGTGGAAAGATCATTTTTGCTGTCGCTATTCCCAAACTTAAAATTGAAGTAATCCGCGGTAGAGATGATGAAATCCTTGTTTACAAATTTTTCTACATATTTTTCCACATCAAAGCCGCTTGCAAGTGTGAATACAGTGTTAAACAATACCAAACTCAAAGTCATAGAAATAATAACCAAAATTGTACGTTTCTTGTTCCGACCAAGATTTGATAATGCCATTCGATAAATTTTTGCTCCATGTATAGACTTTTTATCAGACGCCTTTTTGCCTCGAAATGTTGTTGTGTCATTTTCAGTATAGCGGATTGCTTCAATAGGCGATACTGAACCTGCTATTTGGGCAGGCTTATTTACACTAATAATCACTGTAACAAGTGCAAATAAGGCAGCCCCGATAAAAATAACTGGGTTGGCAGTTACTTTTACTCCTGCGTCCGGAGCATAAACTGTGCCGTTCATTAAAAATGGTACTAATGCTCGTCCAACAAAGAAACCAATTAACAAGCCGAACGGAATACCTATAAAAGAAAGCAACATAGCCTGTTTGCTGATAAGTTTTTTTATTTGTCGTTTTGTTGTGCCTAAAGTTTTAAGCTGTCCGTAGGATTGAATGTCTTGAATGACAGAGATTTGGAAAATATTATAGATAATCAAATACCCTGTTATCATAATTAAAAGTATGCCAACAATCCCCGAAATCAATAAAGCTGGATTTTCTAAAAAGTTACTGCCTTGATATGCAGGGCTAACACGCGCAATCACATAATCGTCATCTGATGGACTTCCACCCAAAGTATCACATGTATAGCCTGTTTCAGCAAGAAGTTGATGTAATTTTGGTTCGATAGCTCCGTTTCCATGAAACATAACATAAGCCGCTACCACGCCGGAATAGTCATTATCTTCGGGGTAGGTGTATGTTAAAAGTTCAGAATTATTGTCAACAAAAGCTTTAGAAACAATAAGCCGTCCAATATTACTCAGGCTGTCTGTTTCCCAAAATCCACATAATACAAAATTCTTTGAATATGAAACCCCTTTAATTTGATAGTCCAAAGTTACAGTTGCACCGATTTCAGCAGGAATACCAAGTGCGTCCAATGTTTTGGTATCAGCCATAATTTCATTCTCTGCTTCAGGGCGGTGTCCCGTTGTTGGCTCATACCGTGCAAACTTCAAAGCAGTATCGTCCATAAACCACATATCGGCACGCCATTTTTCCAGTCCGGGATTATTGATATGATAAGATACCGCCTTTGTATAGGCAATCTGTTCAATCAGCTCATTGTCTTTTATGTTATCAAAAACCTCGTCGCTTATATAATTCAAAACTGCTTGACCATCGCCACCTTGTTTTCTGATATTTTGGTCGTGAACGGTATCTATTAAACCAAAGCCTAATGTGAAAATAGTTGTAAAAAGTATAGTAGTTAGTGCGATTGCAATAATTGCAATGATGTTTCTGCTTTTTCCTGCTTTGAAATAACGTTTGGATAGTTTTTTGATAACAGGACGATTGCTATTTCCAAATAAAATATCATTCATAGTTTTCGCCCCCCTTATTCTACAATTTTTCCGTCCTCAATACGGACAATACGGTCTGCAAGCTGAGCGATCTCGCTATTGTGGGTAATCATCACAATCGTTTGATGAAATTTCTGGCTTGTTACTTTCAACAGTCCCAATACATCGTTGCTTGTTCTACTGTCGAGGTTTCCCGTTGGTTCATCCGCTAATATAATGGCAGGCTTTGATACAAGAGCACGAGCAATCGCTACACGCTGTTGCTGACCGCCGGATAAATTGTTCGGCATATTTTGCATCTTATCACCAAGTGCCAGCATTTGCACAATTTCACCCATAAAATTTTTATCTACTGTATCACCATCCAATTCTACGGGTAAAACAATGTTTTCATATACATTGAGAACGGGAACAAGGTTATAGTTCTGGAAAATAAAACCGATATTGCGTCTGCGGAAAATTGTAAGCTGTTCATCGTTCAACCCCAACAAATCCTTTCCTTTGACCTTCACATTACCAGAAGTGGGAACATCCAAGCCCCCCATCATATTGAGCAATGTGGATTTTCCACTACCAGATGTTCCCACAATAGCGACAAACTCTCCTTTTTCTACGGAAAGGTTCACCCCATCCAACGCTTTTGTAATATTTGGTTCTTTTCCATAATATTTTTTCAGTTCAGTTGTTTCTAAGATATTCATACGAACACCGTCCTTTCTTTTTCGTTATCCTTATTGTAACGACCAAACCTCACAGGAATGTCACGAAAACAAAGAAATTTCGGTGTTTTTTCGGCTGAAATGTCACAATCTTGTGACATTTCAACTTTTTCCTTTATTTCCGAAGAAAGCGTACCGAAAACGTAGAACCTTTTCCCGGCTCGGAGAATACCACGATATATCCGCCCTGAAGTGAGATAATTTCACGCGCAAGATACAATCCAATCCCTATCCCTTCTGCATCGTGTACCGTATCTTCTCTGTAAAACCGTTTAAAAATCGTTCCCTGATGCTCTTCAGAAATCCCAATCCCATTATCTGTAATGTCAATCTTTACATACATTTCCCAACATTCCACCGATACCCAGATGTTTCCACCCTCCGGAGTATACTTCACTGCATTATCTAAAATGTTAAACAAAGCTTCTGTGGTCCACTTCCGGTCATGAGAAACCATCAGTCCCTCCGGGCAGTCTACCTGTACGTCAATCTTTTTTTTCTCCGCATTTAAGAAAATCCCGCCCAGTGCTGCCGCCAGCGTTTCATAAATCGACTGTTCCTTCTGCTCCAAAGAAATCACTCCCGTTTCCAATCGGGACGTTTTGATCATCGCCTGCATCAGAAAATCCAGTTTGTCCAACTGGCTGCTCTGTGCTATCAAAAATTCCTGTTGTTTCTGTGCCGGAACTTCTTGCTCCATCAGCGTATTGTTGATCATTTTCAGATTTGCAATGGGTGTCTTAACCTGATGAGAAATGTCAGAAATCAACTCCTGCAAATCCTTCCGTTCTTTTGCAAGGTGATTCCGGTTCTCCTGCATGACTTCATACAGTCGCTTCAAACGATAATGTATTTTATAGAACAAACCTTCCTCATGCTGTCTCTCTTCCGACAGTTCTTGTTTCCCGGACATCATCCCGTCCAACAGTTCACAAAGCTGGTCAGAAAATAAGACCAGTTTTTTCCGGACAATCATCACAAAAAGTGCTCCGCATCCAAACGCAAACACACCAAAGCCCAGCACACACAAGGTGGCAACTACATTTCCGGTGATCCATAATACAGCGATACTGATCCCGCTAGTTGCCATCAACAACACCAGTCCTAAGAAGAGGCAGATATGATTGATGGAAAGATGATTTTTTCGTCTCATTTCTGCACACCTCCCACCCACATATATCCCATACCATAAACGGTCTTGATATACTGCAGTCCGTTGGTCTCAATCTTATTTCTCACTCTGCTGACCGCTACCGTCAGTGCATGTTCATCCACAAAGTTCTCATCAATATCCCACAGCCTTTCCAATAACATCTGTCGGGTTAATACATTTTGCGGATTCTTCGTAAAGATTTTAAGCAGACGATATTCCAGCGGGGTAAACACCAACGCTTTTCCCTCCAGTGAAGCCGTCATTTCTTTAAAATCAATAGCGAATGTTCCATCATTATATTTATCTTCTTCAGACTGCTTTGCAATTCGACTCAGCAATGCCGCCAGTTTCTTCTGAAACACACTCATGGGAAATGGCTTTGTCACATAATCATCGGCTCCCAGTTCATAGCCTTTTAGCATATCGCTTTCCATATCATTTGCGGTCAGAAAAATCACCGCAGTCTCCGGACAGCGCTCTTTTACCATCTTGCAGAAATCAAAACCATTCCCATCCGGCAGATTCACATCCAGTACGATCAACTCATACCTTTGTTTCTCAATATAATTTTCTGCTTCCTGCTTGCATAACGCAGAATCCACCATGTATCCAGCGGTGTTTAAGTTGTAGCATAACGTATTATTTAATAAATGGTCATCTTCGACTACTAAAATATGCATCGTATCACATCCTTTTTCTTTTTAGAGTATCACCCAAATGTCACAGAAACCTCACGAAATACTTTTTTCTGTTTATTTTATCTTAGTGGATTTTTTTTGTCCATAAATACTTCTATTATTCTAATTTGATTATTCGTAAACGTCAAATCACTCGCCTTGGCGAATTAGTTTTTTTATGAGACACTCTAAAAAACACGAAAAAACTAATAGTTTTTTAGAGGAGGTCAACTATTATGGATCAATCAACTCATGAAATTAGACGAAGGAATTGGATGAATATCATTAATCAATGCAAAAATCGTCCAGCAGACATAACTGCCAAACAATGGCTTGCAGATAACGGAATCAGCGATAAATCTTATTATTACTGGCTTCGCAAAATTCGTTTAGAAGCATATGAACAATTGAATGTTCCAGCGGTTACGCAATCAGCAGAAGTTTCTTTTGCTGAAATTTCACTTCCAACCAATGAAGATCATTCTTCGGATTGGAATGAATCCGTTTCCACACCAGTAGCTGTAATCAAATGTGGAAACTTATCCATTGGATTATCCAATGATATTTCAGAAGAGCTTCTACACCGACTTCTTAAGGAGGCATCACATGCTGGAAGATGTTGCTAAGATTCGGCGCGTTGTTCTCGCTTGTGGTTTATAAACATGAAATTTTTATCCTCATCTTTTGTAAAAAACATTGATTTTACAGT
>OATU01001932.1_pt1 | contig 11280 bp, 9 predicted proteins | sample 1516711 | NCBI WGS metagenome assembly OATU01 (sample SAMEA2579971, study PRJEB22360) | human gut metagenome | biome: human gut; feature: human-associated habitat; material: faeces | place: Denmark | collected 2008/2010 | reverse complement strand
CCAGATCAGCGGGTAAACCTGTGGTTGTGTCGATGGGCGGTATGGCGGCATCTGGTGGTTACTGGATTTCCACGCCAGCTAATTACATTGTGGCTAACCCCAGCACCCTGACCGGTTCTATCGGTATCTTCGGCGTGATCACCACCGTAGAAAATAGTCTGGATTCGATTGGTGTTCATACTGATGGTGTATCAACTTCACCGTTGGCGGATGTTTCTATCACCAGGGCACTGCCGCCGGAAGCGCAGCAGATGATGCAGTTAAGCATTGAGAATGGCTATAAACGCTTTATCACGCTGGTTGCTGATGCGCGTCATTCGACGCCGGAGCAGATTGATAAAATCGCCCAGGGCCACGTCTGGACCGGTCAGGATGCAAAAGCTAACGGGCTGGTCGATAGTCTCGGGGATTTCGATGATGCGGTCGCCAAAGCAGCAGAGCTGGCAAAAGTGAAACAGTGGCATCTGGAATACTACGTTGATGAACCGACCTTCTTCGACAAAGTGATGGACAACATGTCTGGTTCTGTCCGGGCAATGTTGCCAGATGCGTTCCAGGCCATGTTACCTGCACCGCTGGCCTCGGTAGCCTCTACCGTTAAAAGTGAAAGCGACAAGCTGGCAGCGTTTAACGACCCACAAAACCGTTATGCGTTTTGCCTGACCTGCGCCAACGTGCGTTAAGTCTTGTACTAAGTGGCCGACAGATCGTCGGCCACATTTTTTTTACCTCGACGAATCCTCTTCCCGCTGTCTCGCCCCATATTTCCTTATCCGCATAGTATCAGGTGCGCTCCCCCTGCCTCACGTATATACTTTTGCTCTTTCGATATCATTCATATCAATATCATGCAAAAGAAATCAATTTACGTCGCCTACACGGGCGGGACCATCGGGATGCAGCGTTCCGAGCAGGGTTATATTCCGGTGTCAGGTCATCTACAGCGCCAACTGGCGCTGATGCCGGAATTCCATCGCCCGGAGATGCCAGATTTCACCATTCATGAATATACGCCGCTGATGGACTCTTCAGATATGACGCCAGAAGACTGGCAGCATATTGCTGAAGATATTAAAGCGCATTATGACGACTATGATGGTTTTGTCATTCTGCACGGCACCGACACGATGGCGTATACCGCCTCTGCGCTGTCGTTCATGCTCGAGAATCTCGGTAAACCGGTCATTGTGACAGGGTCACAAATCCCGCTAGCTGAGTTACGCTCTGACGGACAAATTAATCTGCTGAATGCGTTGTACGTTGCGGCGAATTATCCGATCAACGAAGTAACGCTCTTTTTTAATAACCGACTTTATCGTGGCAACCGTACCACCAAAGCCCATGCCGATGGTTTTGATGCGTTTGCCTCTCCAAACCTTCCTCCGTTACTGGAAGCAGGTATCCATATTCGTCGTTTGAATACGCCACCCGCCCCGCACGGTGAAGGGGAATTGATCGTTCATCCAATCACCCCACAACCCATTGGCGTAGTGACGATTTATCCGGGGATTTCTGCTGACGTCGTGCGCAATTTTCTGCGCCAACCGGTGAAAGCATTGATTCTGCGCTCATATGGCGTGGGTAATGCGCCACAAAACAAAGCCTTCCTGCAGGAATTACAAGAAGCCAGCGATCGCGGTATTGTGGTGGTCAACCTGACACAATGTATGTCCGGTAAAGTGAACATGGGTGGTTATGCCACCGGTAACGCCCTCGCCCATGCCGGCGTTATTGGCGGTGCAGATATGACTGTAGAAGCCACACTAACCAAACTGCATTACCTGCTTAGCCAGGAACTGGATACTGAAACCATTCGCAAGGCCATGAGCCAAAACCTGCGCGGCGAACTGACGCCGGATGATTAAGGAGACTGCAATGCCCCCTCGCGCCCTGTTACTGGTCGATTTACAAAATGATTTCTGTGCTGGTGGCGCGCTCGCCGTGCCGGAAGGTGACAGTACGGTGGATGTCGCTAACCGCCTGATTGACTGGTGCCAGTCGCGCGGTGAAGCGGTTATCGCCAGTCAGGACTGGCACCCGGCGAATCACGGCAGTTTTGCCAGTCAGCACGGTGTAGAGCCTTATACGCCAGGCCAACTCGACGGTTTGCCACAAACCTTCTGGCCAGATCACTGTGTGCAGAACAGTGAAGGCGCACAATTACATCCGTTACTGAACCAAAAAGCGATCGCAGCGGTGTTCCATAAAGGCGAAAATCCTTTAGTTGACAGTTACAGTGCCTTTTTTGATAACGGCCGTCGGCAGAAAACCACGCTCGATGACTGGTTACGCGATCATGAAATCGATGAATTGATCATTATGGGCCTGGCTACTGACTATTGCGTGAAGTTTACCGTACTGGACGCGATACAGTTAGGTTATAAGGTTAATGTGATTACCGATGGTTGTCGTGGTGTGAATATCCAGCCACAGGACAGTGCGCACGCGTTTATGGAGATGTCAGCAGCTGGGGCAACGCTATATACGCTGGCAGACTGGGAAGAGACGCAGGAGTAATTTTATGCTGGCCTACAATTCTGTACTGCCATTGTAGGCCAGATAAAACACGTCAGTGGTACATCTGGCAATTGACGCCATCAACGAAAGATTTAATTCACCTCAGAAATCTCTTCCAATGACACCTTCCGCGTTTCGATGCCAAAAATGGAGAGAACCAGCGCACAGAGCACTAACATCACGCCAAGCACTATAAACACCGTGATTGACCCATAATGCGTTAATAGTGCCGCAACGCCATAAGGCGTGAAGACCGCGACGATCCGTCCGACGGCATTAACGAAACCTGAACCGCGCAGGCGTAAATGCGTTGGCCAAAGCTCCGGGATATAAACCGCCGACGCGAAGCAAACATACATGTATAAAAAGAAGATCATCACCAGGCCATAGATTAAAATCGCCCACTCTGTAGTCTGAATTGAATAGATATAGCCTAACACGGCAATAATAATAAGCAAGGCGGAACCAAATAATCGACGAGGGAAATGATCAATAATTAATGCCGCAATAAATATTCCTACCGGAGCGCCAATCATAATAACAGCAGTCATTAATATTGATTTATCGACATCAATGCCGGAGTTAACAAATATGGTCGGTATCCATACGGTGATGGTATAAAGTGAAATATTCATTGCAATTAAAACAGTAATCGCGACTAATGTACGTCGTAACATTTCCCCTTTAAACAGCAGCCAGAAAGTACCATTGATTACGTTAGCCTTGCTGTTGCTCTGATTCAAAGTAAGCGGGGGTAAACGAACACTCTTCTCTCTTTCAATTTGCTGCTCTACTTCACGAAGTTGGCTTTCTGCACCTGCGATTTGTCCTTTACCCGCCAACCATCGAGGCGACTCAATAAAGTATTTACCTGAGAGAAACCAGGCTAACAGTATGCCAATACCACCCAGCAGAAACATTATCCGCCAACTAAAAAAAGCGATAACCACCACGCCTATCGCCGCAGACAACATGGGCGACCAGTTACCGACAAATGAGAGTCGCGCGGACCATTTTCCACGCACCGTCGCGGGGATAAACTCCGTAAACGAAGCATAGCCAACCATAATCAGCGCCCCCATTCCTGTGCCCATCAGGAAGCGAAAGAAGATGAGCCAGTACATATCAGGGACAAAAGCGGCCCCTGTTGCCGCAATACCGACGATGAGAAGATTTATGCGAAAAGCCCTGCGCCGCCCAAAATAATCACCGATGAACCCACCGGTAAGAGAGCCGATGAAATAACCAAACATTAATGCCGAGGTAAAGGCGGCATTGAGGAAATTATTTGACCATCCATTGCTTACCAGCTTTGCTAAAACAACATTGCCTGAATAACTCAAAAAACCCGTTAATAACAGACTAAAGCTTATAATACCAAATATACGATAATGAAACCGGGCCAAAGGCAAGCGGTCCAGTCTTGCGCCAATTTGATCATATTGTTCCATTAGGTGCCTCGGATTTGCTAAAAAGGTAGCAATTGCGGCAAATTCACTTGCCGCATCTTTATCATCATTTTATTTTCCAGGCGCAGGAACAAATAATATTGACAACGTGTGCTTAAATTACCACACCAGCTGGATATTATTGTCTTTGCAAAATGCTATCCACTCTGCACCCGGTGATTTATCAGTTATTATGTAATTAATATGACTAAAGTCAGCTAACTGGACAAAAGCTTTGCGATCAAACTTAGAGTGATCAACCAATAACGCTACCTCTGTCGCCTGACGGATCATTGTCTTTTTGATTTCAGCTTCCGCTTCGTTAGAGTCCAGCGCGCCGCTGTTAATATCTAGACCTTTACAACTCATTACCATGATATCGACATGGTAGCGGCTGATGATCTCTTTAGTAATTCTTCCTTGCAGGGAAAGTGTATTTTTGTTTAGTTCCCCACCCGTTGAAACGACTTTAATTTCTGACTGAGCCAGAACATGAATCGCTTCCGCCGAGTTGGTTAGCAACGTCAGGTCACTACGGTCCTGTAACAATTTGAGCAATTCCATTACGGTACTACTGGAATCGGCTGCCATGGTGGTTTTATTGTCGATAAAGGGTAGTGCCTTGCGTGCAATAAGCTGCTTCTCTTCATAAAACGATGAAGCACGCTTATAAAAATGGATATTCTCCGTCAACATCGCTGTATTTAAAACAGCACCACCATAGGTTCTGGTCAAAAAGCCTTCATCTTCCAGCTTCTCAAGATCGCGGCGAATGGTTTCTTCGGTTACCTGAAAAATCCCACTCAAATTTGAGACTGTCACCTTTTTATCGTTGGCAACCATTTGCTTAATTGCCTGAATCCTGTCTTTTGCCGCCACGATTACACCCCTGTATCTTTTTACATCACATTAGCGTGATTATCGCATAACCGATGTTTACTTTCAAAATAGCCTGTTTGAATCACAGATTTTCATCACAGTTTTCACAGAAACAGAGGTGAATCGTGTTGAGTATTTAACGCTCCAGGGCCTCTGCCATTTCCCTCATCAATGTTGCGTCTGCATCCGATAAGTTGATATTCAATGCCGCGACATTTTCGCGTACCTGTTCCGGTGCAGTAGCCCCACTAAGAATGGAGATTAAATCACTCTGTTTTAATATCCACGCCAGTGCCAGAGTGGGAATTGTGCACTGATAACGAGCACAGAGTGGCTGCCACTGTTCAAGCATATCAATCACTTTCAGCATGTTTTCACGCTGGAACCAGACTTTATTTGCCCGAGCGCCGCCCGGAACGTAATCACGAGTGATGGTACCGGTCAACAATCCCTGCTCTAACGGGGAATAAACCTGTACCACAATGCCATTATCACGACATAGCGGCAGCAGTTCGCTTTCCATTGCCCGGTCGAGGATACTGTATTTCGCCTGAATAATATCCAGTTCACCATATTGCAGATACTCGCGGATATGGTCAGCATCGACGTTAGCAGCGCCTATAGCGCGAATTTTCCCTTCGGCCTTTAACTCATTGAGCACTGCGACAGTTTCAGCGATCGGCGTAAAAAATGGCGGCACCGACTGCCAGTGCGTCATGTAGATATCGATGTAATCAATACCCAGACGTTGCAAGCTGGCTTCTACCTCTTCGCGGATAGATTCCGGGGAAAGGTTTTTATACAACTGCCGATCGCCAACTTTGTTGAATAAACTTCCTTTTCGTTCCCAGACAATGCCGCATTTGGTTTCTACTACAACCTGTTCACGGGGCAGTTTTTTTAACGCCTGACCGACGATAACTTCACTATTGCCAAAGTTATATCCTGGCGCAGTATCAATCAGATTAATGCCACAACGATGGGCTTCAAGAATCGTATCAATACATATTTGCTGATCGAGATCGCCATTCCATGCAGGACCGCCGCCAATGGCCCATGTCCCCAACCCCATTCGCGAAAGCGTAATATCCGTTGTGCCTAAAGGTATCTTTTTCATTTGCCTTCATTATCCTTCGTATTCTTCCAGCAATTGTTCGACCAGCTTTCTGTTTTTTACGCCGGTGGTGGCACCGACGCTTAGAACCGAGATAGCCGCCGTTGCATTGGCAAAGCGTGCGCATTCACGCAGATTTTTGCCTTCTAACAGTGCCGCAATAAAACCTGAAGCAAAGTTATCGCCCGCGCCAATGGTGTCGATGGCGGTTATTCCTGCGACCGCCGGCACCTTCATCGTCATGTCACCACGCTTGATAAAGCAGCCGTCTTTACCCGTTTTAATCACCACCGTTTTTACGCCGCACGCAAGAAAGCAGTCAGCAATTTCATCCAGTGTCTCTTTCCCGGTGAGTAATTTTGCCTCGGCAAAATTAGGAAACAGATAATCGACAAAACTCAATGCTTCGCAAATATCATCCAGCGTTTCATTCAACCGTGGTTTGATCATATCGGCACAGATAATCATCTGCCGGGCTTTAGCTTGCGTAAAAATTTCTGTTAGCGCTTTACCATCCAATAGAGGACTGTTGAAAATACTGGCCAGTGATAATAATTTCGCCTGAGAAAACCGCGCAAAATCAACATCGTCAATATTCAATTTCCACAGACTGCCGTTACGGTTTGTGACAAACGTCCGCTCGCCATCCTCCGTCACCAGTCCAACGTTAATAGAGGTATCTATGCTGACGTCCTGCTTCAGGCTTTGAATATCAATATTCTCTTTGCGGCAATGGTCGAGAATAAATTGTCCTGCGGCATCTTTACCAACACGACTCATTAATGCTGTGCGATGGCCCAGACGAGAAATAATTGTTGCTTCATTTATTGCATCACCCCCGGTGGTCATTGCGATTCTTTCAAGAGGATAAGAATCCACATCAAAGATATTTTTACTGACCGGTTGCAATGGAATATCAACAATAGCGGCACCTATACAAATAACGTCGAGATTATCCATATCATTATTCCGCTTTGCCATCAGAACCGAACAGTTTAATTTTTTCCAATGCCCGTTCTTTTACAGCTTTACGTACTTCACGTTCTAAATGCAGGAAAGGCTGATCCTGGTTTTCTTTCACTGCTACCATTGCGGCCTGACAGAGCTCCGTATGAATGTTGATTTTCGCGATACCCAACGAAATTGCAGTTTTAATGTCGGTATCACTGATCCCCGATGCGCCGTGCAAAACCAGCGGAACAGAAACGGCATCGCGTACGCGTTTGACGACCTCAAAATTCAATTGTGGCTCTGACGTATAAACCCCATGTTGGTTGCCGATGGCGACAGCCAATGAGTCACAGCCCGTACGTTCAACAAATTCAGCCGCCTGGTCAGGATCGGTATAGTGATAGCCCGCCAGCGCTTCTTCATAAACGGTTTCATTACCGACATGCCCTAATTCTGCCTCTACCGGAATACCCAGCGGATGGAAGAAATCAACAGCCTCTTTGGTTAAACGAATATTTTCTTCGAAATCAAATGCGGAAGCATCACGCATTAATGAATTCATACCATGAGTCCAGGCGTTATGAATAATTTCCATACTCCGACCATGATCCCAATGAGTTATTACCGGCACCGTTGCTTTTTTTGCCATTGATACCATCATGTGAGAGAAATCTTCAAATGAGGTGTTCCCGACAAAACCTGTACCAAAAGAAATAATAACCGGTGATTTCGCTTCTTCGGCTGCGTCGATAACGCCCATCAACATTTCTGCATTCCATACGTTAAAATGGGCAATTGCATAATGTTTATTTGTGGCATCGTTTTCCCAATATCTGATATCTGCGAGCATATTCTGTTCTCCCGTATTAATTAATCGCTAATTTTAATAACGCCTTTAATAATGTCGCGTTTGTTGTTAACCGACTCTTCAAATGCCTGTTGTACATCCTGATAATCGTAAATATGTGTCACCATCGATTTCACATCGAATCGCCCTGAGGAAATAGCTTCAATCGTGACCGGATAACGATTGGCATAGCGGAATACTGTCTGAATAGTGACTTCGCGATTGATTTTGAGGAAATTGATTGCCGAATCGCCCGGTACAGTACCAACAATCATAATTTTACCGCCGCGCATTACCAGATAAGGTGCCTGTTTAACGGTGACCGCAGAACCCGCTGTTTCGAAAACAATATCTGCGCCCATTTCTTCGGTAAATTGCTGACAGCGTGCAATAGTGTCTTCTTTTGCACCGTTAATAACCACTGTCGCGCCGAGCTGTTCCGCCATTGTCAGACGTTTATCCAGTACATCAACGACGGCAATATCCGTAGCTCCCAGGCATTTGCACGCTTGCAACGTCATCAAACCAATACAACCCGCTCCCAGAATAATTATCTTCTTACCCGGTTTAACATCTGCCAGCATCGCGGCATGCATCCCGACTGCAGCAGGCTCCACCAGCGCCCCTTCCATCATGTCCATATTGTCGGGCAGTTTGTAAGTAAAGCTCTCCGGATGACACAGATAGTGCGTTAATGCGCCGCGGTAGTTAGGTTGTGTCGCCATAAAATCAACGTCCGGGCAGATGTTATATTTGCCTTCCAGACAGTAACGACAGTGACCGCAAGGAACGCCAGGTTCGATATTTACTCGATCCCCCGGTTTAAATTTGCGCACTCGGCTTCCCACAGCCACAACCGTCCCGGCGCATTCATGACCCAGGCCAATTTCTTGATTTGGGTCTTTAGGCGGAATAAACGGGCCTGATTCAAAACCATGTACATCTGAACCACAAATACCGACATATTCCACTTTAATCAAAACTTCATCTTCTTTAGGCACAGGTATTTCTGCTGAAATAATTTTCATTGTGCCCGGCACCTGCAATATTGCTTTTGAATTTTTCATTTTGAATCCACCAGTATTATTTATTGACTACTGCATCAATACTTAAACTTTCAACGGAGACACCTTTGGTTTCAATTCCAATGGTGGCGATAGCAATTGCGACAATAATTGAAACCGCCCCCAGAAGAATAAAGACTCCCGTTACGCCATAACTACTGAGCAGCACTGCAACGGCATAAGGTGCGGCAATACCACTGATTCGCCCTACTGCATTCGCCAGACCGGAGCCACGTAATTTGGCCTCTGTCGGCCAGATCTCAGGGACATACACTGCCGAGGCATAGCAAACGTACATATAGACGAAAGTAATCAGGAAGAAACCAATCAGCGTTATGAGCAACATACTGGTTTGCAGTGAATAGATATATCCGAGCACCGCAATCAGGATTAATAGCCCCACACCCATTGTTTTACGCGGAATTTTATCCATCACCAGCATGGCAATAAAAATACCAAATGGCGCGCCAAACATACTCATGGTATTTAAAACAATCGAGTCTTTTAAATTAATCCCCTGGGTCATGAATATCGTTGGCAACCAGTTAATTAGTGTGTACTGCACAACGTTCATGGCAATCAGCACACAAGAACCTAATATCACGCGTTTCAGTAATACTCCTGTCAGTAAGGCTGAATACGGCACCGCTTGTGGCGCTTTACCGTCATCAGCAATAACCACGGGCGGCAAAGGTTTTCCCGTCTGGCGTATGACGCCTTCTTCTATACTCCGCATGACTTTCTCGGCTTCCTGATACCGTCCGCGCGATTCCAGCCAGCGCGGGGATTCAGGAAAGTAGCGCCAGGCCAGCGCCGTAGCGATAAGCGACAATATTGCAGGGATAAGCAGTTGTACTCGCCAGTTCCACTCTGCACTAATCAGCGGCGTGAGTCCCATCGCAATCAATGAACAGAGCGGATATGACCAGTTGCCAATAAAAGAAACCCGACTGGACCACGTTCCGCGATTTCTACCGGGCATATATTCGGTGAAACCAGCAAACAGCGTCACCAGTAAAGCTCCCAGCCCAACGCCCATCACAAAACGGCAGGCAATAAGGAAATCCATATTCGGTGAAAAAGCACCGACCACCATCGAGGCAATATGAATGGCCTCATAGAGGATGAACGCATTTCTGCGACCGGTTTTGTCACCGATGATGCCGCCAACCAGCGCACCGAGAAACATTCCGGCGGTCGTGATTGCTGAGAATGTGGCAGTGGTGGAATTATCTGTCCAGCCCAACTCTTTCAGCTGCGCGAGGATCAAGCCACCAACGGCATTACTCCAGCAGACAAGCAAGCCAAACGAGACGATGGCAAACATTGACGAATGCCAGCGGCAATCCGGTAAGCGATCCAGCCGTGCACCACAATGCGGTTTTGTTATCTGTTCCATGCGATAACGTTCCTTCAGGAGAGTAGTTATTCATCAAAGTCGTAAGTCATGATCACTTTGATTGCGGTTTTATCGACCATCGCATCAAACCCTTCGCGCCATTGCGACAGGCCGATACGATGCGTGATCATCGGTTTGACTTTGATAGCGCCGCTGGCTAATAGCCGGAGAGCGTTACGCCATGAGGTGGAGTCATAGGCCATATGCCCAATGATGCTTTTGTTCCAGGCGGTAATGTCATTAATCGAGAAATTAAGAGGTTTGAAGCCCATTCCAACGCGTACCACTTCCCCGTTCGGGCGGAGCATTTCGATGGCTTGTTTCAATGCGATATTGGCACCGGAGCATTCAATCACCAGCCCCAGATTGTCTTTGCCACATATTTGCTGGCAGCGCGCCACCACATCTTCGGTAGAACCATTTACTACTGCCGTCGCACCCAGTTCTTTTGCAACCGGGAAGCGGACCGCCACATCTTCTTGTAGACCAACGACGACGATATTTACCGCCCCCATAATCCGCGCCATTTGTACGGAGAACAGCCCGAGTGGGCCAGTACCGATGACGACTACATCCTGACCAGGGAGGAATTTCGATTGCTGCGCGATGGATTTGTAGGCATTACAGATAGGGTCAAGTACGGCTGCGTCCTCATAATCAACACCATCAGGGATTTCCCACAACGCATGACGATGAATTTTGAGAATTTCACCAGGAACCAGACAATATTTGGAAAAACCACCGCCCCAGGTATTGTTATCCAGACCAAGGTTTACTTTATCTGTACAACACAGAAAATCACCTTGTTCACAGGCCGGACAAACGCCGCAGACGTGACCGCTGTTATCTGACACGACGCGTTGCCCCACTTTCCAGTCTTTGACTTTTTCACCAACCTGCGCAATACAACCTGCGAACTCATGGCCGCGGATAGAGTTAAACTCATCAGAACCGCTATCGACATTGTAGTGCTTCATGTCTGCGCCGCAGATTGCCGCGGCTTTAATTTCAATCACTACATCTTCCGGGCCACAAATGGGTTGTGGGACATCGATCATCTT
>OATU01001930.1_pt1 | contig 11285 bp, 8 predicted proteins | sample 1516711 | NCBI WGS metagenome assembly OATU01 (sample SAMEA2579971, study PRJEB22360) | human gut metagenome | biome: human gut; feature: human-associated habitat; material: faeces | place: Denmark | collected 2008/2010 | reverse complement strand
GCAATCGCAGCTGCAGCCCCGAAGGCAGCAGCACCGCCGGGAGCAGCCGGATCCGTAACGGTAGCGGCTCCAATGCCAGGCAAGATTTTAGGCGTTAAGGCAAATCCTGGACAGGCAGTGAAGAAGGGCGACGTAATCGTTATTCTTGAAGCCATGAAGATGGAAAATGAAATCGTAGCTCCTCAGGATGGAACAATTGCAAGCATTAATGTAGCAACCGGCGATTCCGTAGAAGCAGGCGCAACACTGGCTACATTAAACTAAGGCAGAGCTTCCGCCAGATAGAGGCGGATTCCATATGGAGGGATTAACATGGATATATTTAGCACATTGAACAATCTTCTTCATCAAACAGCATTCTTTAATCTGACAGGCGGCAATCTGCTCATGATTCTGGTCGCGTTCGTATTCTTATATCTTGCGATCAGACATGGATTTGAACCGTTACTGTTGATTCCTATTTCATTCGGTATGCTGCTTGTTAATATCTATCCGGATATTATGAAGGAAATTGGTGCAGATGGTTCCGGCGGCGGACTTCTGCAGTACTTCTTTAAACTGGACGAATGGAGCATCCTGCCTCCGCTTATCTTCATGGGCGTCGGCGCGATGACGGATTTCGCTCCGTTAATTGCCAATCCGAAGAGCTTCTTACTCGGTGCGGCTGCACAGTTTGGTATCTACAGCGCCTATTTCCTGGCGATCCTCTTAGGATTCAACGGAAAAGCGGCAGCTGCTATCTCCATTATTGGTGGTGCTGACGGCCCTACTTCCATCTTCCTTGCGAGCAAGCTGGGACAGACGGCTTTAATGGGACCGATCGCCGTGGCGGCTTACTCCTACATGGCCCTCGTTCCGATCATCCAGCCACCGGTTATGAAACTGCTTACTACCGAGAAGGAACGTAAGATCAAGATGGAGCAGTTACGTCCTGTATCCAAGCTTGAGAGAATCTTATTCCCGATCATCGTAACCGTTGTCGTTTGTATGATCCTCCCGACCACAGCGCCACTCGTTGGTATGCTGATGTTAGGTAACTTATTCAGAGAGAGCGGCGTTGTGAAGCAGCTGGCAGAGACAGCAAGCAACGCGTTGATGTACATCGTAGTTATCCTGCTGGGAACTTCCGTAGGCGCAACCACGAGTGCAGAAGCATTCTTGAACTGGAACACATTAAAGATCGTATTCCTTGGTCTGGTAGCATTTATCGTTGGTACGGCAGCCGGAGTGCTGTTCGGAAAGCTGATGTGCGCGCTGACTCACGGAAAAGTAAATCCGCTGATCGGTTCTGCCGGTGTATCCGCAGTTCCAATGGCGGCACGTGTATCCCAGAAGGTCGGTGCTGAGGCAGATCCTACCAACTTCCTGCTGATGCATGCGATGGGCCCGAACGTGGCAGGCGTTATCGGTACCGCAGTTGCGGCCGGTACCTTCATGGCTATCTTCGGAGTGAAATAATAAAGATTATTAGGAGGTAAAATAATGGCAGAAATAGAGAAAAAGCCAGTTAAGATTGTAGAGACTGTCCTTCGTGACGCTCACCAGTCTTTGCTTGCTACGAGAATGACAACCGAGCAGATGCTTCCGATTGTCGATAAGATGGACCAGGTCGGCTATTACGCTGTGGAGTGCTGGGGCGGCGCCACATTTGACTCATGCCTTCGTTTCTTAAAGGAAGATCCGTGGATCAGACTTCGCAAGCTGAGAGACGGCTTTAAGAACACAAAGCTGCAGATGCTGTTCCGTGGACAGAACATTTTAGGCTACAATCATTACGCTGACGACGTGGTAGAGTACTTCGTTCAGAAGTCTTTATCAAACGGTATTGATATTATCCGTATTTTCGACTGTCTGAATGATATCCGTAACTTACAGACAGCTGTAAAAGCCTGCAACAAAGAAAAGGGCCACGCACAGGTTGCACTTTGCTACACTCTGGGCGATGCTTATACACTGGATTACTGGAAAGATATTGCCAAGAGAATCGAGGACATGGGCGCCGATTCCATCTGTATCAAGGACATGGCAGGCCTTCTGACACCTTATAAGGCAGACGAGCTGGTACGCGCGTTAAAGGAATCCACCGCGCTTCCGATCGATCTTCATACCCACTACACCTCAGGTGTTGCTTCCATGACCTACTTAAAGGCAGTAGAAGCAGGCTGCGATATCATCGATACCGCAATGTCACCTCTGGCACTGGGAACCAGCCAGCCGGCTACCGAGGTTATGGTTGAGACCTTCCGCGGAACACCGTATGACACAGGCTTTGATCAGAACCTGCTGGCTGAGATCGCTGACCACTTCCAGCCGATCCGTGAGGAGGCTCTTAAGAGCGGCCGCTTAAATCCGAAGGTTCTTGGTGTCAATATCAAGACCTTACAGTACCAGGTACCTGGCGGTATGCTTTCCAACCTGGTAAGCCAGCTGAAGGAAGCAGGCCAGGAAGACAAGTACAGACAGGTTCTGGAAGAAGTTCCGAGAGTAAGAAAAGACTTCGGCGAGCCGCCGTTAGTTACCCCGTCTTCTCAGATCGTGGGTACGCAGGCCGTATTAAACGTGATCAGCGGCGAGCGCTACAAGATGGTAACAAAAGAGTCCAAGAAGATCCTTATGGGCGAGTTCGGCCAGACGGTAAAACCGTTCAATGCGGAAGTTCAGAAGAAGATCATCGGCGACGAGACACCGATCACCTGCCGTCCGGCAGACTTGATCGCTCCGCAGCTTCCTCAGTTCGAGAAAGATTGCGCGCAGTGGAAGCAGCAGGATGAGGATGTACTGTCCTATGCGCTGTTCCCGGCTGTAGCGAAGGAATTCTTCGAGTACAGAGCGGCTCAGCAGACCGGTGTGGATTCTGCTGTGGCGGATAAGGGGAGCAAGGCTTATCCGGTATAATAGTATAAAAATGAACGATGGTTCCGGGAGAGACTTCCGGGACCATTTTCTGTCTGCTGGAAGTTTGAAGATTTTCTTACAAATACTGCCAATTGTGTGAACTTTTCGTGTTGAGGTTGACACATGGCAGTATTTGTCATTATAATAAATTGAATGCTAAATTTACATAAATTAGTATAATTGGAAAAATACTGAGGACATGTTGGGAGAGACAGATGAGGAGATATAAAAAAGCTCGTAAAATGGCGGCTTTACTGGCCAGTGTCCTGGTGATTGATTCCCTTGTGGGATACGTTTCACCGCACATAGAGAGTATGGCATACATGGAGAGGTCGGCGACGGTTAACGCTTCTTCGCTGAATGTGAGGAGCGGTCCTGGTACGACCTATTCTATCGTTACGAAGCTGACCAGCGGGGCGGCAGTAACGGTTATAGATGAGAAGACGGCCTCAGACGGCGCGTTATGGTATCAGATCCGGGTTAAGGGCTCAGGAGGAACTGAGACGACCGGATATGTTTCAAAGAGTTATTTAAAATTCCCGGTTTCCTACACGAGTGACGCCGATTTTGAGGCGTATTTAAACTCGGAGAGATTCCCGGAGAGCTATAAGGTGAGGCTGCGTGAGCTTCATGCGCAGTACCCGAAGTGGGTATTCCGGGCTCAGCATACGAACCTGGACTGGAACACGGCTGTTAAAGAGGAGAGTCAGGTAGGACGCAACCTGGTTCACACAAACAGCATGTCTTCCTGGAAATCCATCGCGGATGGCGCATTTAACTGGGACAGCAGTACATGGCCCGGCTTCGACGGAAGCTCCTGGGTGGCGGCCTCCGAGGATATTGTAAAGTATTACATGGATCCGAGAAATTTTCTGGATGAGACGAATGTTTTTCAGTTCCTTACCCATACATACGACAGCAACAGCCACACGGTGGAAGGACTTCAGACCATGGTAAAGGGATCCTTTCTGGCCGGTACCGCGGCAGGCGGCGGGAGCTCGTCTCCGGGAGGCAGCAGCAGTCCGGGCGGCAGCGGCAGTTCGGGCGGCGGTGATTCTTCCTCGTATGGTCCCGGTGTTTCCGGCGGAGGGCCGGGGGTTAATCTTCCAAGTACCGGAGGGTCTTCTTCTGGTTCAGGAGGATCTTCATCTGGTTCCAGCGGCTCCGGTACAGTCGAGAGCGCCGCTCCCAGCAAGGGCAGTACGCCGGGAGTCAGCCAGGAATCGCCTCACGCTTCCATCACACCGAACACGCCGCGCGTACTCATGGAATACGGCCCGGGCGTCAGTCTGACCGGTCCTTCGGCAGATAACAGCAGCAGCGGGTCTGTGACACCGAGCGGCAGCACCAACTATGTGGATATTATTATGAACGCCGGAACCCAGTCGGGAGTCAATCCCTACGTTTTGGCTGCTATGATTATCCAGGAACAGAGTTCAAGCGGAACCGGCGGCAGCATTACCGGAACAGAAGCAGGCTATGAAGGCTATTATAATTTCTTTAATATAGAGGCATATCAGTCAGGCAGTATGTCTGCCGTACAGAGAGGGCTCTGGTGGGCGTCTCAGTCAGGCAGCTATGAGAGACCATGGAATTCCCCTGAAAAATCAATTTTGGGCGGAGCTCTTTATTATGGTAATAATTACGTAAAAGTTGGACAGGATACATTTTATCTGAAGAAATTCAACGTACAGGGGAATAATCTCTATAAGCACCAGTATATGACGAATATACAGGGCGCGGCTTCGGAGGGGGCGGTCTATGCGAAGGCATATAACGACGAGATGAAGCAGACTGCGCTGGAGTTTAAGATACCGGTCTATAACAACATGCCGGATAACGCGTGCAGCCAGCCGACTACAGACGGCAATCCGAATAACAAGCTGTCGAATTTAAGCGTGGATGGATTTGTTATGACGCCAACCTACAACAGAGATACTCTGGAGTACAACTTAATTGTCGATCCTTCCGTTTCCAGTATTACGGTCAATGCCAGTGCCATCGATGGAAAGGCAACCGTGAATGGTTCCGGAACAATCCAGCTGCAGAGCGGTGCCAATGATGTGCGGATCGCCGTAACGGCCCAGAACGGCAGTGTCAGAGAGTACGTGGTTCATGTGGTTCGTCAGGATAACGGACCGACGTATTCCTCCTCTGTCGGAGGAAGCACCGGCGGAAGCAGCGGTTCATCGGCAGGCCCGGGCGGCGGAGAAGTAGGCCCTGGCGTAAGCAGCGGACCGGGCGTATCGGATCCGTCTTCCGGCGGCAGTGCGGGAACACCAGGCGGAAGCAATATCTCAATCGCTCCGGATGGTTCTAACTAAACGTAAGTAAGGAGATTTCTATGAAAATAAAACTGAAACGACTGATGGCCGGCCTTATGCTGGTCTGCATGCTGGCAGTTATGGGACCATTCGGACAGATGGTCTCCTGGGCTGCCAATACAAGAATTGCATTTTCCGACCCATCGGTCATGGTGGGCAACGAAGTGACGGTAACGATGAAGATTACCAGTGATTCCGCGTTGGGCAAGGCGGATGTCATGCTGGCCTACGATTCGGCCGCACTGGAATTTATAAGCGGCAACGGCGCGAACGGGGGAGCCGGAGCGTTGAAGCTTCAGGACACCACGGACGCTGCCGATCAGAAATCCTTTAGCTTTACTTTGAAGTTTAAGGCTCTGAAGGCGGGAAACACACAGATTTCCGTGACGTCCCAGGAGATTTACGATGCGGATTCCCAGATCGTAACGGTGGATAAGCAGGGCGGTTCCACTGTCAAGGTGACTTCCCCGGCCTCCTCCTCCAAGGATGCCGCGCTCAAGTCTCTGAAGATATCACCAGGCGAGCTGACTCCGGAATTTTCACCGGAGGTGGATAGCTACACGGCTTCCGTGGATGGCAGCACCGCAGATTTAGTCGTGAACGCAGTGGCGGCTAATGCAGGCGCCAGTGTGACGCTTCAGGGTGACAAGGGCTTAAAGGCCGGAGAGAATCAGGTCGTGGTCAACGTTACGGCAGAGGATGGCCAGACCGTTAAGAACTACACAATCGTAGTGACGAAGGCGGAAGGCGGTGAGACGACACCGGGCGGAAGCAGCGGAGCGGACGTATCCGCAGAATTTGGTGATGCCGCTGTGACGGTGAACGGTACGGAATATAAGGTGGCGGCTTCCTTCGACGAGTCAGCACTGCCGGAAGGCTTTGAAGCGAGCACCTATGATTATAAGGGAACGGAAGTTATGGCCGGAAAGGGTCTCGAAAAAGATCTGACTCTCCTGTATCTCCAGGATGCGGGCGGAAACGGCGGTTTCTACATCTATAACGCAGAAGCAGATTCCTGGTCACAGTTCGTCTCTGTGGAGACAAGCTCCAAGGCGATTGTTATCGTGCCGCTTGATGCGGGTATAACGGTTCCGGAAGGCTTCGAGGAACGCCAGATCGATATCGATGGAATCCGTGTAACCGGCTGGGTACCGAAGTCTGAAGGCGATCCGCAGTACTGTCTGTTCTATGCGATGAACTGGAACGGAGAGAAGAACTTCTACCGGTATGATTTAACGGAAAAGACGATCCAGCGGTATTACGCTTCCGGCGTTTCCATGGATTCTTATAACAAGATGAAAGAGGATTACAACAGCCTCGTCCGCGATTATAACCTGCAGCGGTATATCTTAATTGGTGTGGGTGTGCTGGCATTTATCCTTCTGATCGTGATTATCGTCCTTTTAAAACGGGGCGGCAATGGTTCTGACGGAGGTTTCCGGGAAGAACGGCGCGGCAGAGATGAGGAGCCGGAAGGCTTCTTCACAGAACCGGAGAGCCAGGCAGGCCGTGTGCGCCGCTACAGCCGTGATGAGTTTGAAGGGGAAGTGCCTCTGAAGGCACAGGAAGAACCGGAAGATGATGATTTCGAGATGGAAGACAGCCTCGATGATATGGAGAAGAAGCTGTCGGCCCATCTGGCGGAAGAAATAGAGCGGGACACAGCCGGACCGCAGAGAACCGCAAGAGAACAGACACCGGTCCGGCCACAGCCGAATGCAGCACCGCGTGTGCCGCAGGAACCAGGACAGGCTGTTAGACCACAGCAGGAGAGCCATGCTGGCAGACCGCAGGCAAACGCTGCACAGGCGGGAAGAGCGCCGCAGGCGAATGCGGGGCAGGCAGGAAGGCCGCAGGCGAATGCAGGACAGGCTGGAAGAGCGCCGCAGGCGAATGCGGGGCAGGCAGGAAGAGCGCCGCAGGCGAATGTAGCGCAGGCAGGAAGAGCGCCGCAGGCCAATGCGGGGCAGGCAGGAAGGCCGCAGGCCAATGCAGGACAGACAGGTAGGCCGCAGCAGAATGCAGGAGAGGAAGGCAGACAGCAGACAAATGTATCTCAGCCGGGAAGACCACAGCCAGCGGCAAGACAGGCGGGCAGACCACAATCAAACGCAGCATCACAGCCGAAAGTCAATCAGCCAGACAGGCCACAGCAGTCCAGGCCGGACCCTGCAGTGCGGTATCCTGAGATAGAAGACGAAGATGATTTTGAATTTATGGATCTTGATGACTAATGGACAGGCAATGTTTTTATGAAATTTGGGTAAAGATAATTTTAGTATAGATTAGTGAAGGAGCTTTAAATCTGTTATATGACAGATTTAAAGCTCCTTCACTATTTTAAAGAAATATATCACTTGGGGGCAATGACAGCATAGAGAAATAATTATGCGCATTGAGACAGTTGACTGTATTTCTCATAAGAATTATTTATAAGATTTAGTCAATTACTTTTAAAGTAAAGCGGACACTGGTTTTCACATCGCACCAAGTTCCAACTTGTATTTTTTCAAAAGGATTAAGAATCTTTAAAGCAATTACTTCATATAAGCCGACTTCATCAGGTGCAATTAATTGTATATCACCATAAGCGGTTTTGTTTTTATCAAATGTAAATAATTTGTATTCAACACCATCGACAGGAGTCTGTTGAAAACCTATAGTTACTAGAAATAACACTTTTTCCGAGTTATCAGTTGATAGTCTATAAGTCAGATGAAATGGTTTGCCTTTTTTTACTTCGATCATTTTTGGTAATGAATTGATATTAATGTTTATAATATCGGCGCCGGCATCAGGTACCAAAAGCATGTTAAAGGTTCTGTCATCAATATGAGAAGGCTTATTATAGACAATCTTTTTATTTGAGAAATCAGCCTCTCCATCAAATGAAATATCATATACACTACCCATACCGTACCAGTCTGAAAGCTCTTCTAAATCTGCTGCATGAATGTTATGGCCAATTGAAAAGGATATAAGTAATTTGTGAGAGCCTGTTCTGTCAATTTCTTTAGGTAGAAAGAGTGGGAGTTCTATTTCATAGGAATCATCTAAAGCAAAGGTATAAATATTATCGTAAATCCCATCAGCGGTAATTTTAAAAGGTATTTGTACATAATCATAAAATATAGTTAATACAAAATCTCTTTCCTTTCCATTATTATTAAATTTTATAGTAATTGGTTCATCCGGGTCAGTAATATATAATAATGAATTAGCTTTATTTAACTTATCATTTATTTTTTTATAACTATTGGAATTATACGCATCAATCCCCACACTGGTTTCCCAATCAGAATATCGACGATTATCCCATTTATGAATATAAACATTATTATTTTCATCATTTCGCTCACAGCTTACTAATAAAGGAAGAAAAAACGCTAAAACAATAACAATAAGACATTTTGAATTTTTAAAGTTCATTTTTATAATATACTCCTTTATACGAGCATGAGAGTTAACGCTGATTATCCTCGCTAACTCTCATGTCTAAATTTATGGATATTTAATAATATTATATATTAATAACTCTTTTTGACCGTTGTTGACTGTGAACCAGAAGTTTCTGTATCATGAATTATTCCAAGACCTTCCCATCTAATTCCTTCTTTTGGATTAGGATTATAGAGAGTGCCGGAATTGACACTTTCAGCATTAAAAGCATCATCATTTACAGCTTCTCCTGTATCGGGGATTTTTGTCTGAGCAGCAAGAAAATTACTCCTTTTTAATAATTTCCAATTCAGAATATGGTAATGTGTCTAATTCAGAAGCAGATAAATATCCATAGGGTTCATTGTTAATATATAGCAGATAGTCATTGTTCGATAGCAAAATAAATGAATTTATTGTATTAATCTGAAGAATATGATCTGCCTCGTTCCTCTCTGGATAATAAGCTGGCTGAACTATAATAAAAAAGGAAGCTATGAATAAAACAAATACAAGACTATTGATAACTAAATGCTTTTCTGATCTCCAATAATTTTTTCTTCGCATAATAACCTGAAATCGTTGTTTTGTAATATCTTCGGTCTTATAATTAATAAAATTCATAACGCTTCGGGTCAAATAATTATCCGTATAACTTTTTGACTGCTTAATTACATGTAAAATGGTGCTTAAATAATTTGCCTTCTCCTTTTGGTCCATATTTTCAGTGATATTATGATCACATCTAAGTTCGAGAAGATTGTCCACCTCATGTTGATATATATACATGAATGGATTCCACCAAAATATGTCTGTAAATATAGAAAAAAGAATTTTAATCGCTATATCTCCGCCACGTATATGACATATTTCGTGTTTTATTATTAGGCGCATTTCATCGTCTGATACATGAAGCGGCGGAAGATAGATATATGGTTTTAAGATACCAGTAGCTTTTGGTACAGAAATATTCGGAGTTACAAATATTTCAACATTTTTAGAAAAATTCTCTTTAGATATCCTATCTACTTGCTCATCATGAACCAATACAAATTTTTTTATGTATCGAAACTCATTAAAATACAGGTAACACTCCTTTAATATCATAAAGATAATTCCTGTTATCCAAATGATTAGAAGTATATATCCTAAACTATATTGATTGGTTATTAATGGCATATGTAACATTTTTAATATACCTGGATATACTTTATTTGAATGAATGACAATTGCATTTACTGAGTCAAGCGGCAACAATATCCTGATTACTGAAAATATAAATAGTAATAGTAAACACCATTCACCATATTTCACCAGAAAGAAAAGACTATGTCTTAAAATTAAAATTAGAATCAGGCCAATATTAAAAAAAATTATAGCACTAACTATAGAATAATAACTGATACTAATTTTATCCATGTACTATTTAACCTCTCCTTTATATTTTTTTAATAACTCTTCTAATTCGAAAATATTTTCTTCCGACATTTTTGAATTATCAAAAAGAGCGGCGAATAGTTTTTTTAAACTGGTTCTCTTTACAATTGAGGCTAAATATTCTACGTAATATTCTTCACATCGATCGGTAGCTGTGAAGGTACGACCGTAGCTTTTTCCGGTTTTTACAAACCCCGATTCTTTAATAGCATTTTTTTTCAATAGGCTATTGATTAGAATGTGAATAGAACTGTCTTTCCAAGATTTATCTTTTGGAGATAGCTGCACTATTTCTGTTCCGGTTAATGGACGTTTTGCATTCCATAATACCTCAATTATTTCCAGTTCGCTTTTTGTTAAATCCATTGTATCACCTCCACTATATAGAATTATATCAATATCAATGTATAATGTCAATGTGTTTCAATACGCATTCTGTTTATCACTTTTAAAAAATATAGTATTATTTGGCAATAGACTAAAATAGTAGAGCTTTCATTGGTTCTTTTTAAGGAATGTCCGATGTAAATATATTACATATTGAAAAAATAAGTCTTGTGTGCTATTATGTGTATAACAGATATAACGAAAGATGGTGAGTATATGATATTGCAAATCGATTTTAACAGTGATGAGGCAATTTATATCCAGCTTCGGAATCAGATCATTATTGGAATTGCCACGGAAACGATAAAGGAAGGGGATCCCCTGCCCTCCGTGCGCCAGATGGCTGACAATATAGGAATTAATATGCACACGGTGAATAAGGCGTACTCTGTCTTAAAGCAGGAGGGCTTTGTTAAGCTGGACCGCCGCAAGGGGGCGGTCGTGGCCCTGGACGTGGATAAGATGCGTGTCCTCGATGAGATGAGGAGAGATTTAAGCGTCGTGTTGGCCCGCGGGATCTGCAAGAATGTTACCTGTGACGAGGTGCACCAGCTTGTGGATGAGATTTTCATGCTGTTTTCCAGAGGTCAGAAGGAGGAATAGCTGCTGCTGTCTGCTCCCTGCCTGGGGCTGCCGCCGTCTGGTCCGGCTCTGCCGGTTCCCTCCCGGCTCCCAGCTCCGGTTTCGGGCATAAGCAGTTCTAAACGTGCAGGATTTTTCTAAAAACCAGTGAAAATTCCCAAACTCGCTGCGCTCAGACAGGTGGGCATTTCCCCTGAACGAAAAATTCTGCGCGTTAAGAAC
>OATU01001913.1_pt1 | contig 11372 bp, 11 predicted proteins | sample 1516711 | NCBI WGS metagenome assembly OATU01 (sample SAMEA2579971, study PRJEB22360) | human gut metagenome | biome: human gut; feature: human-associated habitat; material: faeces | place: Denmark | collected 2008/2010 | reverse complement strand
TTATTTTTTTATAAATCCGTGAAGCAGAAGTGTCAAGAATTATGATACAACACCAGTACATGGCAGGGAGACTTCCCTTCCGTTTTCCAGAAACCACAGGAACCGGTCCCGGGAAGAACGGGAACCGGTTCCGAGTACAGACCGGCTGAAAGCAGGGGAGAAAAAGGGACTTTCTTTTGTTTCCCCGAAAGATCCTGCCGCCTATCTTAGCCGCAGGGAGGAAAAGGAATGGAACCAGCTTTCCCCGTATGCAAAAAAGAAGTTTCAGGAAGGGAAAACCGGCGGGCAGTACCGGCAGAAAGAAAGGGAAGTATTCCGGGAGAACTTCCACAAGGGAGTGGAATCCATCCGTGGAAAAAGGGTTACAAAAACAGCCTGGTATCCGGAAGGAATCCGGCTTTCCGCAACAGAAAAACGGAAGCGGCAGGGAAAGGAGGAAGTCGGGAATCTCCGGGAAAAGAACGGAAAAAACAGTAGAAATGGCGGGGGAAAGACAGCCGGAGAAAAACAGGGAGGTATGGAATCCGGACAGCAACAGACGGAGAATATGGGAGGGAAAAACGTTCCCTTCAGATCCGGGAACCCGGGCAGTGGAAAAGGGGTATCACAGACCGCGCAGGAGACTGTAAAACTTTCCGGGGAAGGGGCAAAGATGGCAGTATCCGGAGCAGAAAGTTCCCATCCGGCAGGGATTGCCGTTAAGACGGCAAGGAAAACAGCAGATGCCTTTAAACAGTATCTCAGCCAGATGAATGAGGCGGTGCAGGAGTCGGTTGCAAGACAGCAGGAGCAGAACGGAAATGCCAGTGCAGTGGAGGAGGGACTGAAAGGGTCTGTCCGGACACTGGCGATGACGGTTATGGGTATAGCAACGATGGGACTGTCCGTGTTTGTAAATGCACTTGCCACCCTGGCTGCCATGCTTGCAGGTTCTTTTGCGGTACTGTTTGGCGCAGTCGTGATCGTCTGTGCGGTTGCAGTGATCCTGTTTTCCTCCATCGCAGGGACAGAGTCACAGCCAGCCGCCGGGCAGGGACTTCCGCCGTTTATTACGGAAGACATGATGCAGGCATTTTTTGAGACACAAAAAGAGAGCGGGGTTCCGGTTTCTACCGGGATCGCACAGCTGATCGCGGAGTCCGGATTTGGGATGTACGGACCCGGCGGGGAAAGCGGGCAGGGCATGTCTTCCCTGGCGTATCTTTATAAAAATCTGTTCGGGATCAAGTATTTTTCCGGAGACCAGTATGCCAGCGGTTCGGTGGATATGACAACCGGAGAGGAAACAGAAGGAGGCGGGATCATTACCGGGATAGGATCCTTTGCGAAGTACCCGGACTATGCTTCCTGCATCAGACAGCGCGCCTGGATGCTGGAGCGCGATCCATATGCAAGTTTTGTAAATCCCTACCGGAACCAGAATGACGGGAAGTATACAAAGGAAGCAGCCCAGGGGTATATGCAGGGAATCCGGCTTGCCGGATGGGCGACTTCCAGCGCCTACATCGAGGCCTGCATCGGGCACATGGATACCTACAATCTGTACCGCTTTGACAACATGACCTATGAAGAATACCAGAAGGGAGGAAGCGGCAGTTATGATGGTGTGGAGACAGACCTGATGAAGCGGATCGCAGCGATTGCAAGAGAAAACCAGAGTCTGTATCCGTGTGAACCGGATATGTGTGCAGCGTGGGTAACCGGTGTTTACCAGGCGGCAGAGGCGTCGGAGATTCCGTGGGGAAACGGGATCGATATGTGGAATACTTACCAGAATACCGGGAACACCAGCATGGAAAATATCCCGCCGGGTGCGGTTGTCTGTGGAAGTGGGAGCGGACCGATGGGGGAACTGTACGGACATGTGGGAATCTATATCGGTGACGGACTGGTGGCGAACAATGTGGGACGCTTTTCCATCGAAACGGTAGAGGACTGGGCAAGCTGGCAGAGCGCAACCTGTCAGGGACATACCGGCTGGATCGGATGGGTGTATCCGGGAGGAGTCCCGACAAAATAGGAGAATATCAGGAAGAAAAGAACTTACAAAAGGAGCAGAAAATGAGGAAGAAAATCATCATGATCCTGGCTGGAACCGTGCTGCTTGCAGCTGTATTCACCGGACTGTTTTTTTATCAGAAACAGACGGATGGCAGGCAGAAAAATGAAGCAGAACAATCAAAGAAAAAAACGGAAAACAGCAGTCCTTCCCGGGAAGAAAAAGAAGGAAGTACACAGACGAAAGGGCAGGAAGCAGAAACCAGAGACGGAAAAAACGAAAGCAAAAAAGGGGAGGAGCGGGAAAGTAAAAATCCGGAAATGCCGGAGGGAGAAACCATACCGGGCATGGAACTTTCCGGCTTTCCAAAAGAAGTGTTTAAACTGGTGGGAAAAGATCCAAAGGAATTGTCAGAACTGGTGAAGCAGTGGACGCAGGAGAATGGATTTTCCAGTGTAACCGGTATCGAATACGGGGAGCCTGCAGAGATCCGGTTCCGGGAGAAAAAGTGCAGTATTTCCTGCCGGCTTCTGTTTGGGGAGCAGGGAAACGGGATCCGTCAGGAGGAACCGCAGCTGATTTTTCTGGACTATTTCTGGGAAGAAAATCTGTTGCAGATCCACCGGTAAAAAATGAAAAAGCAGACAGAAAGGAAGTGGGATTTTTGGATCGGGTACTACACAAGATCGGGCAGGAATGGGAACTGTTTATGACCGAATGCAACCTGATGAGCAAGCCCGGAATCATTTCCAAAAGTGAGGAGATTGCAGAAAAGAGAAAGATCTACCGGAGCCTGAAACAACTATGTGAGACAGAGCCGGAGTGCTGCAGAATCCTGGTGCATATGGATTTCATTCTGGAGGGAGCGTACCGCTTCGTCCAGGATCAGAAACGTCCGCAGGAGACGGTGGAACACACGCTGAAACACTGGATGGATTCCATGAAAAAGGGAACCTGCAGCATGTAAAAAAGATCAGAAAATGCATGGAAAACAGAACGAAAAACAGAGAAAAAAGCCTCCGGAAATCCCGGAAAAGAGAGTATGTATACAATATACAATACACAGATACTGTTATCAGGGGTCTTAGGGGGCTTCCCCTAACAAGAAAGAAAAATGTCCTACATTTTGCGTATCTTGCCAACCCTGCAAGGGTTGCACTATACGGAAAAAAGGAATTTGCAGACGGGAAAAAAGGGAGTTTGTGATACAAAAGGTAACTGTTTGTGATACAGTTGTTAGCAGAAAGTGATACAAAAGCTAACAGTTGTGATACGGTTGTTAGCAATCAGTGATACAGAAGGTAACAGCTGTGATACAGTTGCTAACAATCAGTGATACAAAAGGTAACAGTTGTGATACGGTTGTTAGCAATCAGTGATACAGAAGGTAACAGCTGTGATACAGTTGCTAACAATCAGTGATACAAAAGGTAACAGCTGTGATACAGTTGCTAACAATCAGTGATACAAAAGGTAACAGTTGTGATACAGTTGCTAACAATTAGTCATACAAAGTATATAGCGATTACTTCCGAAAATTAGGTAACCTAGAATGCGAGAAAATAATATGATATAGTATAATCAAGAAACAAATACGAAGGAGATGAAATTATGGTCAGAATCCAAAAAGCGTTTCGACTTTCCGAAGAAGCAATTCATGCTATTGAAGAACGTGATCAAAGCAAATATCGTACTGCTCAAGAATATATCGAAGACCTGCTCTTAAATAGTGCCAAGAAGACAACTATTGAAATGTTGGCAGAAAAAATCGACGGACTGGAGGAAGAAATCAGCACCCTGAAGGAAGAACTGAAAAGGGAAAAGGAAGAGCAGATGCAAAGGATGGAAAAATTGTTTGGACGCTATCTGGCAGAGTCAGAGAGAAGAGAACAGAAACGCATTACAAGTTATCAGAGCACACCGCCAGATGAAGTGATTTAACCGAAGAAAACAAGAAAAACAGAGCGTATGGAGGAGACATCAGAGGATGTCTTTTTTTCGTGCCTGAAAAAGAAAGTGAGGAGCAAATATGAGTTTAAAAGAACAACTGGAAAAAGTACAAAAAGAGTTACAAAAGCTGGAAGAGCAGAAGAAGGAAGCGCTGATACGGGAGAAGGAACTGAAGCTGAAAATCGAACTGGAGGAAACCAAAAATGAGGTAAAAAAGAACCGAAAAGTGATGGAGATCGTGGAGGAGCATTTTGGAGAACTGACGGAGAAAGATCTGGAACTTTTTCAGAAAGTTATGCAGGAACAGTCAGAACAGATAAGACGCAGAAAAGAAAATCTTATGCTGTAACTGTCCAGGAATCAGGCAGGCAATTAAATGAAAAATCAGAGCAAAAAAGAACTTGTATTACGGCTCCGGGTTACGAAAGAAGAGTATGAGTTTCTGACAGAACAGGCAGAAAAAAATATGGAAACCAAACACCGGAATGGTGGAAGGAATCTATCAGCGTATCTGAGAAAAACTGTACTGCAAAGAAGCGGGTACCGGGCAGAGGAAACCATTCAGAAAGAACTTAAGGAACTGGTCTATCAGATCCGGAAAATCGGAGTCAATATCAACCAGGCAACAAAGCAGCTGAATACGGGATACAGCACAATGGGAGCTGCTGACCGTCTGGAAGAAAGTATGGAGCTGGTAAAGATACAGCTCCATGAAATACAGCAGGAGTTGAAGAAACAATATGGCGATCACAAAGATGATGAATATTAAAACACAGTCCAATTTATACAACGCGATTGCTTACATCATGCGGGAAGAAAAAACAGAAGAATGTCTCTGGATCGGTGGAAACTCAGGGGACAGCCCAGAGGAAGTATACCGGGTAATGATGCAGACGAAGGAGGACTGGGGAAAATTAAACGGGAGGAAGGGGTATCACTTTGTGATCAGCTGGAAGCCGGGGGAATGTGACACAGAAAAAGCCTATCAGGTTCTGCAGGAATTTTGTCAGGAATATCTCGGTGGAGAGTATGATTATGTGTTTGCAGTCCATGCGGATACTGACCACTGCCACGGACATATCATCTTTAATTCCGTGAACCGGGCAACCGGTTATAAGTACCGCTATGAGCGCGGGGACTGGGAGAAATATATCCAGCCAGTCACAGATAAACTTTGCCAGAAATGCCATCTGCCAAAGCTGGAATATGAAAAGGGAGACCGGAAAGGCATGGCATATGTCCAGTGGAAAAACGGAGGAAAGGAAAGTTTTAAAAGACTGATCCGGACGGACATAGATTATGCCGTTTCCCATTGTACATCCTATGAGGAATTTCTGGAGATTTTGAAACACTTTGGGTATGAAATAAAGCCCGGAATCACCAGACAGAATGGAAAGGAAGAGGAGGTGCTGTCTTTGAAACTTCCGGGGCAGAAACGGGCATGGAGAACGAAGGAAAAGACGCTGGGGAAAGCGTACACGGTGGAAGCCATCCGGGATCGGATCCAAAATCAGAAAGAGATTTTTATCCGTCCCAGACCCCATAAATTAAAGAGGTGGGAAAGTCAGGAAAATGGCAGCATGTACCGGATGGTCAGGAGTATTTCCGGGTACCAGAAACTCCATGTGCGGGATGTGTACCAGATCCAGAATCGTTATGCCAGACACAATATGTATGCCGTAAACCAGGCGCAGATCCGGAAGAACCTGATCCGGATCCAGAAGCTGAAGGAGGACTGCAGGTATCTTCTGTCCATGCAGATCCGTAGCAGGGAAACACTCCTGGAACGGGAGAAAGAACTTGTGAAAGAGGAGCTGTATCTGAAGCAGAAACAAAGGGTGCAGGAGAATGTTATGGAACTGGAGTCCTATAAAAAAATACAGCAGCTTGAGCAGGAATTAAAGCAGATCCCGGCATGGGAAGACCGTTTTGAAGAGGTGTTGGATGAACTGGAAGACCTGCAGAAAGAACTGCCTGAACCCGTGGAGGATTTAAAGGAAATCCAGGAAAAACTGGCGGGGATCCGGGAAGAAAAAAGACTGATCCGGCAGATTAAAAAGATGGACGAGGAACATAAGGGGCAGGATCTGAAAATACTCTGTCTTCCAATTCCAAAGGAAAAAGTCAGGATACAAAAAACAGAGAAAAGAGGGAAAGCATGGAAGAGATAAAATCGTTTTCGCCGGAGGAATTAAAGGCATACCAGATTCGCGTTGCCTGCTGGCAGGAAATTAACAACAATACTATCCAGAATATTCTGGAAAAAGAGATGGTGTGGCGGAAACGGGAATGGCTGTATCTTTGTGCATTAGACGGCATTCCCGATGAAAAACTGGAAGAAATGACCGAATGGGAGCTTCCCGAGATCCAGGAAGGGCGGATGAAATACCTGCAGGAAAAGTTCCGGAAACCGTCTGAAGCGGAGGAGATGTCCAGAGAAAAAATGGAACAGCTGCAGGAACAGTTCAGTGCACTTCAGAAGGAAAATGAAGAACTGGAAGGTATGATCAAAACACAGGTGGATGACTTCCTCAAAAAGACGAATAAGGAAAAAGAAGTGGTAGAAAAAGAGCTCCGGAAGTTGGAAAAAAGACTGAAGGGAGAAACAGAAGCCTTACAGAAAGCGCAGGAGGAACTGACGGCTTCCCAGAAAAACTGCAGGGACGCAGAAGAGATGATCAAAAATCTGAAAGAGAAATACCGAAGCTGCCAGCAGGAACTGCAAAGATACAAGTTCCAGCAGCAAAAAGGCTTACTGCCAGCAGAGGCAGGCGAAACTGGATTTTTTAAGAAACTCTGGAGTCGTTGGAAACGAAAGGAAGAAGAAAAAAGATACCATACTTTGTGGGCGTTACGGGAAGCAGAAACCGAGAAATTTGTGCAGGCAGTATTCCGGGATGATAAGATGCAACCGGATCAGGAAGATTATCTTCTGGAATGTCTGCAGGAAGGGGATCCGGTAGAAGAGATCCTTGTTTACGGGAAATCCTGCTTTAGCGTGGCGCAAATGCAACAGCTGCGCAGCTACCACAAAAACAAGGTACTGCAGGAACAGCAGAAAGGGAAGAAAAAATGGAGATGAAAGAGCAGAGGCAGATTGAAGCAGACATTTATCTTGCAGAGAAACAAGAGCAGGAAGACGGTGTGTGGGCATATGGAGAGGTAACGGTGGATCAGCTGTTGACGTTTCAGGTGCGAGTGCTGACCTGCACAAAAGAGAATGGGGAAAAATCCTCTTTTGTGACTTATCCAAGAAGACAGCGAAACGGAAAGTGGGAAGATCTGGTACGTCCGGAAAAGGAATTGCGGGAAGCGGTTACAAAAGCAGTCCATCAGGCAATCCAGAACGAGATTACAAAGGATCTCCATCTTCCGGAAATAAAGGTGTTGCATCTGACTAAACTTCCGGTAAAGAAAGACCAGACGGTTCCAATTCTGGCAGTTGCAACGGTGGAAATTTTAGGACTTACGGTTTCCGGTATTACCGTCAAGCAGGGGCGAGATGGACTTTTTTGTAATATGCCCCAGTATTACAGCGAGAAAAAAGGCTACCGGGATGTTGTACATGGCACAACAAAACGGATGCAGCAAGCAGTTTTTGAAACAGTTCTTGCTGCCTATGAAATGGCAGAAAAAGAAAAGGAGAATACGAAATGACAAAACAGCAGCAACAGCTGGTAGAAGAATTTGCAACTTTACTGGAAACGGAACAGTTGGAGTGGAAGAAAGGATGGAGTGGAGTTTCTGCCAGTCCATATAATCCGGTAACCGGCACGGTTTATCATGGAGTAAACCGGTTCCGGTTATTACTGACAGCACAAGTGCTGGGATATAAGGATCCCCGCTGGTGTACGTTCCATCAGATCCGGCAAAATAACTGGAGATTAAAGAGTGGAAAGGGGCAAAGCTCGCGGGTAGAAATCTGGATGCCTTATGACTGGGAATTAAAGAAGTGGATTACCTGGGAAGAATTTCGCGAGCAGGGAGGAATCACAGAACGTTACCGCCTGCATACCAAAATCTATCCGGTATTTAATGGACAGATGATCGAGGGAATCCTTCCGCTGGAAGTAAATCTGCAGGAGATCGATCCGGTAGAACTGGTCGATACCATTTCAGACAGTATGCAGGTTCCGATCATCTACCACGAAACAGATCAGGCATTTTACAGACCGTCAGAGGATCAGATCTATCTCCCAAACCGGGAACAGTTTTTTTCTACCTATGATTATGCTTCTACGGCTTTGCATGAACTGGCACATGCTACCGGGGCAACACATCGTTTAAACCGAAAATTGACAGGAAGTATTTCTCAGGAATCGTATGCGCAGGAAGAGCTGGTTGCTGAGATTACTTCTTGTTTTTTGTCCAGCGAACTTCCGGTACAGCAGACAGAGGAACATATCAGGAATCATCAGGCTTATGTGCAGAGCTGGATCCGGCAGATCCGGGAGAAGCCGGAGAGTCTGATCAGCGCCATTCAGGCTGCAGAGCAGGCGAGTAATTATCTGGAATACCACGGAAAACGGATCACATGGGAAGAGTACCAGAAAAGAATGGGAGAAGCCGAAAAAGCTGTTCCTTCAGGGGAAAAGATACCAGAAAAGCAGTTGGAAGATCCTATGCAAAGAGAAGAAAAACTGGCTTCTATTTGGAAAGACGTTCCGGATTTCGGAACCGATGGGAAGCGGAGAATTGTAGCAGTAGAAAGTACAAAAGACTATGAGGATCAGGAGTTTACCCCGAACAGATACAATACTAAAGGGGACGGAAGGGAAGATTATTACAGAGTTGTCGGTATTCAGGAGGGCGGCTGGTATGTGGAGCCGGTAGAGGATAAGGTTTACCGTTCTTACCGGGAGGCAGAAAAAGCAATCAAGACAAATCAAGCCTGGAAGCAAATCTCCTACGACAGACTGATTCATGAAGCTGGAAAAGAAAGAACAAAAAAACTGGAAGTCCGGGAGAAAATCCGGACAGAGGTGGAAGATCTGGAGGAGAAAATCGGTCGGCTTAAGGAGAAACAGAACTATCTGAAGCAGCTACTAAAAGAGTGTGAGGAAAACCCAAAACTGGCGCAGGCACGGCAACAGATCCTGGAATATGAAAAGAGTATCGGGAGAATGGAAAGCCGCATGAAAGAGGCAGGAGAAGAGGAGCTTCTGGCATATGCAAAACAATGTGAAGAGTATCTTGCGTTTGGCGAATCTGTGGATAAAGTAAGAATATTGATGGAGAAAAATGAGAAAGAGCTTCCGAGACGTGAGGCAATTCCGGTTTGTGGAACCCCCGATCTTTTGCAAAAAGCAGGTTGTAAACCGCTTCCAATGCATATGAGCCAGCAGCATTTACTGGACTGTATGCATCCAAAGCAAAAAGAAAATCCACATTATCATGGACTGACCGGAGAAGAAATCAAAAAAATCCCGGAAGCGTTGGAATGTCCGGTCATTCTGGCAGAATCTATGACGAGGAAGGATACCATGATTGCCATGCTGGATTACCGGGAACAGAATGGAAATCCGCTTCTTGTAGCAATCCGTCCGGATGGAAAGGCATTATATCAGGTGGAACAGATTGATTCTAATTTCATTATGAGTGTTTATGGAAAAGATCATTTCCAGAGCTTTTTCCAGAAAATACTAAAAGAAGATAAGCTGATTTATGTAGATCAGGAAAAAGGGAAAAGATTAGGCTACTTTGGAAAAGAATTAGAAGCGTTCGCTTTAAAAGATAAGGAGATTTTGAAAAAGATCTCACCACAGAACATTGACAAACCGAAAAGAATCGGACGACATTTGTAAAGCGTTCCGAATTTCGGAACAACGTGCCGGATAAAAAACAAGTCCCCCTGACTTGTCAGAGGGACAGAGCTTGCGCTAGCGCCGCTCCAATTGCGACGAGGCCACCTTGCTCCTTGTACTGGATACTATATAACAGTACGCGGCAAAAGTCAATGGAAAAATATGTAAATGATGTTATGTTCCGAATTTCGGAACGGAAAGGAACGATATGGATAACAGACGGGAAGAACAAGAAGTTTTGATGGCAATACAGAGCCTGGGAAAACTGGGGGCATTTATGGATCCTTTTTTTAAGCTGACAGCAGTAGGAACAATCTTACTGTTTCAGCATTTTTACAGAATGTACCGGGAGGGGAAGCTAAGCAGGAAAGAGTTTCAGTCCATTCAGGAATTCTCCAAACTGACAAAAGGAAATTTCAGCATCGAAAATGTGCCTGTAAAAAATATGCAGGAATTAGAAAAGAGTGGTCTGATCCAGAATCTGGAAGAGCGGGGAATCCGGTATCTGGCACTTCCTGATTTAAACAAGGAGGATGGATTTGTCCAGCTGGCGGTATATGGTGCGGACAAGGAAGTGTTCCGCAGCACTTATGAGAGATTTCTGATGTCCAGAATGCAGGGAGGGGAACATGACCTGCAAAGTTTAAATAATCTGACCAGTGGAAGGACAAATATTGTCAGCATACCGGCGGAAGGAGAACTGCAGATGATTCAGGAAGACTTTGCTTCCCTGCGGATAAACTATGCAGTCCTGCCGGATCTGAATGTGGGGGATGGCGAGATACAGCTGGTAGTGGCAAATGCAGATCTACCAAAAGTGGAACACTGGTATCAGATGTATCAGGAGAAATGTCTGGCAGATGGAAAGGAAGTGGGAGAACTTAAAGTAGTAGGGATGTCAGAGTATCAGGAAACCGGGAAATTAACGGAAGAAGCGTATGTGGATACTGCATCAGAAGAATTGAAGGAGCAGCTGCAGAAATACGAAGGACAAGAGTCTGGGGAAATGGAAAAGCAGCTGCTGGAAAAAGAGATGGGAATTAAGAGTGTCAACCATGAACAGTATCTGAAATTCCATCAGGATCCGGAATACATTGAGCTGACCATTAACAAGGAAACGCTGGTAAAACAATCCACCTATGCAGGAAGTTCGTCTGTGGAAAAGTATGGAATGTTTGGAAGCCGTGTACCCAAGACCTGGGGAAATAACGAACTGACATTGGTACTGCCGACAGACAGAGTATTTCTTACTGACAATGGACAGACATTTATCGGATTTGTGAAAAAAACAGAAGAACCGCTGTTACTTGGAGCAAATGGAAAACCTTTGCCAAGAGGAGAGCGGATGAATGGGAAAGAACTATATGAGCAGCATTATCATACGACAAAGCGGGATTACAAACAATTAGACCGTGTAGGAAAGACGCCGAAAAAGCAGATGCTCCCAGATGAAGTTCCGCAGATAGAAAAAGTAAAAATACCAAAGATTCCGGGAAGGAGCATATAAGATGGTAAGACCAATCCAGAGAAGAAAACTGCCGTGGGGACTTCTGACTGCCCTATTGGTTCTCATGCTGATTCTTGCCTACTTGCTGTCCGGACTGATGAAATTGGATGGG
>OATU01001909.1_pt1 | contig 11384 bp, 6 predicted proteins | sample 1516711 | NCBI WGS metagenome assembly OATU01 (sample SAMEA2579971, study PRJEB22360) | human gut metagenome | biome: human gut; feature: human-associated habitat; material: faeces | place: Denmark | collected 2008/2010 | reverse complement strand
CATGACGTTGCCCCCCCCCCCCCCCCCCCCCCCCCCCCCCGCCGAAGCCGCCACCGGAGAAGGATCCGCCAGATCCACCGGATGACGATGGAGCCGCAGCGGAAATCGTGGAACTGACCGAATCGAAACCGGAACTCAGCTGCGAACCGATATCGCCAATGCCGCCCATGAACTGCGATCCGCCAAACGCACCGGTCGACATGCCTCCCATAGTGGACATACCATTCCACGCGTGGGAGCGATACGTCCAATAGCCGAGGGAATCGTACCCATACGCGTCAAGCCATTGCGGATCGTTGACTTCGGGGTACGCCTTGGCGAATTCCCTTGCCACCTTGTCGGAAATGCCGAAGGCGGCCGCATAGACCATATACCAGTTCCACATCACCAAATCGAGCGCACCACGGTCGGAGAAATTGGAGAAATCCTCCATATACCGTTTGAGTCCCAAGCATTCTCCGGCATAGGTCTGTCCGGATTCGGTGAGGCCTTCCTTGCGTCCGGTAGCTAAACAGAACGTGCCGACGCATGCGAACGCGCCGCCGAAGCACAACGCCACCGCGATATTGCTTCCAATATTGACCAGCATTCCAATCACGCCAAAGACCATGGCGAAGATGGTGGGCGCTATCCAACGTCCGCTGACATCCCTGACCGCGTTCAATTGCAGGAATTCAATATCGCAGGCATTGGTGAAATGGTTCATCTCCTGATAGCCGTTCTCCCAGCTGGAGCAAGCCTCCTTCATCTGGTTAAAGTCGAATACCGGCGAACCCACGCGTGCGGAAATACGAATCAGCAGTTGCAGGCAGGCTTCCTCGGAGCGACTCAGACCAAGGGTTTCCCGATGGGATAGCGCCTGAGGCAGAATCACCAACGTACTAGTACTTGACGCGGCAGAGGCACGGGATGGATCGGAGGAAATCATGCGCGCCATATCGGCCGCGTTCGCCCTGCTCAGGTCGATGCCACGATACATGTCGGCAGGTCCCGGATATACGGCGAGCGCTTTCTTGACCACCAATGCCAGCACCGTCGCCGTCATGGCACGCGAGGACTGTTCACCCTTGGAATCGTCCACCACATCGATCAGATGCGCGGCGCTGGCTGGGCTGACTTGCGGCGACTCACGCCAGTATTCGATGCCGCCGTGGTAGGTGGCTTCACGGTTCGAAGAGACCACGCCACGAATCGCCAGTACGCAGCACAGTCCGCCCAAAATCAGACATACCAGCCAACCTGCGACCGTAAGCTGGGCTTTGTGCCGCTGGCCGTCACGCCATTGCTGCTCCTTGTTTGCTTCCGTGGATTTCAATTCGTCCAGATAGTCGCCGGAACGCACACGTTCGACGCCACTTGCCCCGGCATTGTCGAATGCGGCGACGAGGTCGACGTACTGGTTCGTGCGCAGGTCACTGACGGTGAAATGCAACGTGCCGTCCGTGTCGCGAGACGTTTGAGATGTGGCCTCAGTGTGCAGCCATGCCCACGAATCGTCGGAACCTATGCCTTTGGGGAAGCGCACGGTGCCGGTGACTTTGCCAGCCGGCACCTGGTTGTCTTCGGGGAACATCTCCCACATGAGATTCGTCACGTCACTATGCTGCGTGCCCATGTTATGAAACGTCATGGTCACGTCGAATTTGAGACTGCTCTGTTTGACGGTGGCGGGAATGTTCCAGCCGATTTCGATTTGTTTGTCATTGTCCGAACCGTTGGGGTCAAGCCCGCCGGTGGCAGAGTCGAATGGTTCCGGATAGTTGGAGCCGATTGTGGTGTCGGCGATGTACCAATGTCCGGCATATTCCGATTCCCATTCACTGTCGGATACATCGCTCGGCAACTGCGGTGCGATCTGCGTGTATTGCTCGCCGGTGGACGCGTTCGTCACGGAGATGTCGGTGATGTTCGTCAGATCCTGGTTGCGCAGTTTGAACGTCAGATATAGCTGTTTCCACGGTTTCGTGTCGCCGTCATCATTCTCGCGCTCCTTCAACTGGTAATCCAGATGTTCCGTGAAACGGATGTCGCCGTTGCTTTGCAGCTGCGCGTCAAAATCGACGGAACGGTAGCTTAGATCGGCTTCGTCGCCGGAGACGAAGAACAGCAGGAGCGCTACAACGAGCACCGCAACAAATGTGGCACCCGCCGCGAGCAGTCCTCCACGGACACGTTTCGCATCCATATACCATCACCCTTTCTTCCTGCGTATACCGTGTGCCACTCGTATATGCGTATCGCACATGTCAGCGTCCTCCGAACGAACCGCCGCCGGAGCCACCGCCACCGCCGTCGAAACCGCCACCGGAGAAGGAACCGCCGGAACCACCGCCACCGAAACCCGAGCCACCGGAGGACGGTGCCGCCATGGAAATCGTGTTGCGCACGTCGGCGAAACTGGAGCTGAGCTGCGCGCCGAAATCGCCATAATTCGCACTGAACACCGACGCGGCGGCAACACTTGCACCCACCGCAGCGCCAGTGGACGCGCCCATAACGCTGCTGGAATGCAACGGCATGTACATGTACGACGAAGCGGCATGCTCATCCAGCCACTGAGGATCGGCCACTTCCGGATATGCTTTGGTCAGCTGCGCCATCACCTTGTCGGAAATGCCGAATGCGGTGGCATACACCATATATCGGCCCCACAATGTCATATCAAGCACGCCACGGTCACTGAAATCACTGAAATCAAGCAGATAGCGCTTCAGCCCAGCCACTTGGCCACCATATTTCTGACCATTGTCGGTCAATGCATGATATTTGCCATACACCAACGCGAATGCGCAGGCCAGCACGACAGGCACACAGATGCTCATCGTCACTGCGATCTCACCTCTCTCCGCGTACTGCACGCCCTTATAGAACGCGAAAACAAGACCAAGAATGCCGACCAGATTATTCAGGAATCCCCTCGATGAATCAACGGCGCGCAGATTGTCGAATTCCGTGGAGCAGGCGGTATCGAAATCCTGTAGCAACTTGTAGCCCTTTTTGTAGTGTTTGAACGCCTTGTTCATCTGTTTGAGATCGAATACCTGCGTATCCCTCAACCGTGAAGACGCTTTGAGCAGGATGTCAAGCGCCGCATGTTCGGATGAGCTCAGCAGCAGCGAACCGATGTCATTGCGCGCCACCGGCATGATGACGATGGTGCTGGTCTTCTTCATCTTGCGTGCGGTTGCGGCGTCGGAGCCGAGCCTGCCCGCCACTGATGCCGCGTTGGTCGTGGTCAGGTCGATGCCGTCATACAGTTTCGCCGGTCCGGGATAGATGGCGATTGCCCCTTTTGACGCGAGCGACATCACAGTGGAGGACATTTGCCGATTGACTAGTTTGTCGCCTTTTTTTATTTTGCCTGAACCGAGAATCGAAGATGACGCGCTCATGACATCATTCATCCGTGCCGCGGCGGCCGGACTCATGTAGGGCAAATCGCGGTAATATTCGACATCGCCTTTGTATTGCGACTTACGGAAGCTGGTGATACCGAGGTACAGCGATCCCATAATGAACGCCAGGCCGATCAGGGCCGAGACAGCCCAACCGGTCACTCGCTTGACCGCTTGATCATGCTGTTTATCGCGCCATTCCTCCTCTTTCTGAGTTTCGCTATCGATGAGCTCTTGCTTGTGGTTGCCGCTTATCTTGCGTTCCACACCTTGCGATTTCGAGACATCGAACATGGCCACGACGTCCAGATAGTCGCCTGCACGCACGTCATCGGCCGAGAAGAGCAGCGACTCGTTCTTGCCGCGTTTCGCGGTGGACGTGTTCTTGGTATGCAACCATGCCCAAGAATTCTTCTTGGTGACGCCGTCTGGGAACGTGACCTTGCCGGTCACCTTGCCAATCGGAATCTGGTTTGTCGTGCCGAATGGCTCCCATTGGAAAGAGACGACGTCGTCATAGGCGGTGCTTACGCCATGCATGGTCATGGACACATCGAATTTGAGGCTGTCAGCGGACGCAGTTTCCGGAATGTTCCAGCCGATTTCCAAAGTCTTATCGGATGAGGAGTCAGCTTTCAAACCATCTGTTTCAGGATTGAACGGTTGGGGATCTCTGAGTACGCTGACATCCGCGATATACCACTGACCTGCGTGTTCAGCGTTCCAATCGGTGACATCATTGGGATTCACAAATCTACCTTGGATGTACGTTTCGTTGTTGGTGACATCCTTCACGCTGATATCACTGATATTCGTCAGATTATTGGCTTTTAGCGTGTACTGCTGGTACATCTGTTTCCAATCAAAGCCACGGTCATTCAGCTTCATATCAATATGCTGCGTGACTTTGAGGTCGCCATTCTTAAGCACCATAACATCGTAATCGAGCGTACGATAGCTCAAATCTGGTTCGACGTCGGACGTCAAATTCACATCCAGAAAAGTGACGCCCAACAGCAGCGCGGCCGCGACCACCGCAGACAGCATACCGATCAGCGCACGTCTGATATTCATAAGTTCTCTCTTGACCCTCTATGCAGGCAGTCCGCGAGAAGCCGACATACCGTATAGACAAAAAGGGAGTACCGGCGAAGTATCCACCCCGTCAGCGCTCCCCTTCTTTTGTATGGAAATGCTGTATGGAAACGCTCAGAACTTGACCTGCGGAGCCTGACGGTCCGCTTCGTCGACCTGGAAGTACGCCGCCTGCTCGAAGTGGAACAGTCCGGCGATGATGTTGGTCGGCACGACCTCGATCTTGGTGTTGTACTTCTGCACCACATCGTTATAGAACTGGCGGGCGTAGGCGATTTTCTCCTCGAGCGCCTTGAGCTGGGCCTGCAGGTCCAAGAAGTTCTGGTTGGCCTGCAGCTGCGGATACGCTTCGGCCACGGCCTGGAGGTTCATGATCGCGCGGCTCAGCTGGTTTTCGGCTTGGATGCGCTGTGCCACATCACCGGACTGCGCCGCCTGGAGTGCGCTGGCGCGGGCCTGGGTCACCTGTGTGAACACCTGCGATTCATGGGCAGCGTACCCCTTGACGGTCTCCACGAGATTCGGGATGAGGTCGGCGCGCTGCTTGAGCTGCACGTCGATCTGCGCCCAGCCGTTTTTGACGCGGTTGCGCAATGTGACCAGACCGTTGTAGGCGGACACTCCCCACAGCACTATCAGGACGATGACAATGAGTGCAATAATGCCGAATATCATGTGAAAATCCTTGCTTCTTTGCTTGTTTATTTGTCTAATTTTCGCATGAGGGCTACACATTTCGTTGTATTGTCGGTTTTTCCATGCACCCGTAAATCGATTGATGCCAATATTCGCACAGCATGTCGAACGTACGAAAAACCCACCCCTTACGGAGTGGGTTTTTCGTTAGATTACCTATCGGCTTCGCTGCGAAGGATCCGTGAGAAAACGTCAATCTTCGAATGCTGAGCCGTCAAGCGAGAAGCCCAGTGGGCTTCTCGTAGGTGAAGTGAGCAGCTTCGCTGCGAAGGATCCGTGAGAAGACGTCAGTCTTCGAACGGATCAAAGTCGCGGCGCACGCGGCGACGCGGACGCTCGGAGCGCTCTTCGCGATCGGCACGGTACTCGTCGTAGTTCTCGTCGGCGGCGTAACGCGGGTTGCGGTCGTCACGACGGCTACCACGGCGACGGTCGGAACGGCGGTCATCGCGATCGTAGTCACGGTCATCGCGATCGGAACGACGGCGACGCGGACGATCATCATAATCACGATCATCGCGATCGGAACGGGACGAACGGCGGTCGTCACGATCGTAGTCGCGATCGTCACGGTCGGAACGACGGCGACGCGGACGATCATCATAATCACGATCGTCATCGCGGTCGGAACGACGGCGACGCGGACGATCGTCGTAATCGCGATCATCGCGATCGTCGGAACGACGGCGGTCGTCACGACGGCCACGGCCGCCACGGCGGTCATCGCGATCGCCACGGTCACGACGCGGAGCGGAGGATTCCTGATCCTCGAAGCCCGGGATGGCCAGCGAGATCTTGCCGCGATCGTCAACACCCTGCACGACCACCTCAACGGTGTCGCCTTCCTTGAGCACGTCTTCGACGGCGTCGATGCGCTCGCCGTTGGCGAGGTTGCGGATCTGGGAGATGTGCAGCAGACCGTCGGTGCCCGGGGTCAGGTTCACGAAGGCGCCGAAGGAGGTGGTCTTCACGACCTTGCCGTTGTAGGTCTCGCCGGCTTCCGGCACGTGCGGGTTGGCGATCTGGTCGATGATCTCCTTGGCCTTCTCGGCGGCCTCGCCGCCTTCGGAGGAGATGTACACGGTGCCGTCATCCTCGATGGCGATTTCGGCGCCGGTGTCTTCCTGGATCTGGTTGATCATCTTGCCCTTCGGTCCGATGACCTCGCCGATCTTGTCCACCGGAACGGTGGTGGTGATGATGCGCGGCGCGTACGGGCTCATCTCGGCCGGGCCGTCGATGCACTCGTTGATGACTTCGAGGATGGTGGTGCGGGCTTCCTTGGCCTGCTGCAGAGCGGACGCCAGGATGTCGGCCGGAATGCCGTCGAGCTTGGTGTCGAGCTGCAGGGCGGTGATGAATTCGGAGGTGCCGGCCACCTTGAAGTCCATGTCGCCGAAGGCGTCTTCGGCGCCGAGGATGTCGGTGAGCGTTTTGTAGATGTGCTGGCCGTCGACGTCGCCGGACACGAGGCCCATGGCGATGCCTGCGACCGGAGCCTTCAGCGGAACGCCAGCGGCGAGCAGGGACAGCGTGGAGGCGCAGACGGAACCCATGGAGGTGGAACCGTTGGAGCCGATTGCCTCAGAGACCTGACGGATGGCGTACGGGAACTCCTCACGGCTCGGCAGCACCGGCACGAGGGCCTTCTCGGCGAGGGCGCCATGGCCGATCTCGCGGCGCTTCGGGGAGCCGACGCGGCCAGTCTCACCGGTGGAGTACGGCGGCATTTCGTAATTGTGCATGTAACGCTTGGACTGCGGGCCGGACAGCGCGTCGATCTGCTGCTCCATCTTGAGCATATTCAGCGTGGTGACGCCCAGAATCTGGGTCTCGCCGCGCTGGAACAGCGCGGAACCATGCACGCGCGGCACGATGTCCACTTCGGCGGACAGCGTACGGATATCGCGCAGGCCACGGCCGTCGATGCGGTAGTCCTGGGTCAGGATGCGGCGGCGGACGATCTGACGCTGCAGTTCCTTGAAGGCGTTGCCGATTTCCTTGTCCTTCTCGGCATCGTCCATGTCGGTGAACTCGCCGGCGAGGGTGGCCTTGACGCCTTCCTTGATCTCGTGGATGCGGTCCTGGCGCGGCAGCTTTTCGGCGATGGACAGGGCTTCGTCGAGGTCGGCGTGGGCGATCTCGTCGATGCGGTTGTACAGATCCTCGGTGTACTCCGGGAAGAGCTGGAATTCCTTGGTTTCCTTCGCGGCGATCTTCTTGAGCTCGGCCTGGGCCTCGCAGATCACCTTGATGAACGGCTTGGCGGCTTCAAGACCGCCGGCGACGACTTCCTCGTCCGGCTTGGTCTGGCCTTCGTCGTAGATGAGGTGCCATGCGTTCTTGCCGGCACCGGCTTCGATCATGGCGATGGCGACGTCGCCGTTCTCGACAACGCGGCCGGCGACCACGATTTCGAACACGGCGCGTTCGCGCTCGCTCCAGCGCGGGAAGGCGACCCACTGGCCGTCGATCAGGGCCAGACGCACGCCGGAGACCGGGCCTTCGAACGGCAGGCCGGAGATCATGGTGGAGGCGGAGGCGGCGTTCAGTGCGACGACGTCGTATGCGTCATCCGGGTTGACGGCGAGCACGGTTTCGACGACCTGCACTTCGTTGCGCAGGGTGTGCGGGAACAGCGGACGCAGCGGACGGTCGATGATGCGGCAGGCCAGGATGGCTTCGGAGCTCGGACGGCCTTCGCGGCGGAAGAACGAGCCCGGGATCTTGCCGGCTGCGTACATCTTCTCTTCCACGTCCACGGTCAGCGGGAAGAAGTCGTAGTTCTCCTTCGGGCTGGAACCGGCGGTGGTCGTGGACAGAATCATCGAATCATCGTCAAGATAGGCGGCGACGGCACCATCCGCCTGCTGGGCGAGACGACCGGTCTCGAAGCGCAGCGTGCGCTTGCCGAATGAACCATTATCGATTACGGCTTCAACAGCCTTGATTTCGGGACCCTCCATAGGGTTCCTCCTTTGTTTTCTTTTCTTGTGTACCTACTATCGGCAGTCCTCTTCAGCGGACTCCAACCGATTCCTACATGCGTGACGCGGCGTTGCCTCCGCCGCTTCCTCATCTCTAGATTCTAGACCTCGTGCGCCCCAAACCTCGGGCCTTCAAACTGTCTGTTCCTTGAACTCGGCTGTCATGCAAAAAACGCCCGGGCGCCATATGGCGCTCGGGCGGAAGAATGTTATCGGCGCAGACCCAGACGCTCGATCAGGGAGCGGTAACGGTTGATGTCAACGCGCTTGAGGTAATCAAGCATACGACGACGGTCGCCGACCATCAGCAGCAGACCACGACGGGAGTGGTGATCGTGCTTGTGCTCCTTGAGGTGCTCGGTCAGATCAGCGATGCGCTTGGTGAGCAGAGCAACCTGGACCTCCGGGGAGCCGGTGTCACCCTCGTGGGTTGCGTAGGTCTTGATGATTTCCTGCTTTTCCTCAGCCGTAAGTGCCACGGCATCCTCCTTATATTGCTGCGCGGTGCTGCCGGCCCAATACCGACGCGCTCTCTATCCGCGGGCGAAACACGCCAAGGGAACATCTTACACGACGTCCGGACCAAAATCGCCGGCCGATATTTCCGGTCCCCCGCCGACGGCCGTTCTTCACGTCACGCCATGGACGCGAGCAGGCCTCCGAACAACACCACGGCAAGCGCGACGAGTTCGATTGCGAAGAACAATAGGAACGAGGCCCAGCTGCGTGTGAGGACGTTGAGCTTCGATTCCTTCTTGATGCACACCAGCAGGCCCACCCAGAGCACCGCGTAGACCGCGACACCGAAACCGGCGGCGATGATGCCGAGATTCGCGGCGTTCGCCAGTCCGGCCGCCTCACCGTACATCACGTAGGTGGCGTTCCAGAAGTTGAAGCTCAGCAGGCACATGCCGGCGACGAATTGCTCCGCGGCAAGGCCGATCACGAAAATGGCCCCCCACAGCCATTTCTTCGCGTCCGCGACCATCAGTCCGAGTCCGGTGAGCGCCACGATGGTCACCGTCCATGAAATCAGCGCCACGCCTTTGGGATCGAGGAAATTCAGGTTCGCCACCATCCATGAGGCGTCCCGCACCGCGATATCGCGCCCCCACCAGTACGGCGCGATCATGGCCAGCAGCACCAATGCCATGAACAGAATCCAGCGGACCGGATGCGATTTGCGGCGTTCGATGTCGGCCAAGGACAGGTCCGACGGTTCGATGGACGCCGTCGGGTGCTTGGAGACGTCGACGGTCTCGACCACGCCATCCACGACTTCCGTTGCCTTGTTGCGTTCCTTCTGACCCATGTTCCGCTCCGTATATATTGCGATATCTTGCGATTGCGCCGCCGCACGCCGCGGCCCGTTCCAGCATACCCGGGCAATCGTATGCCCGGGCATACGGATATACGAAAGGCGTGCCTTGAGGCACGCCTTCTTCTCTGATGCTGTTGTGGAGCGGATGACGGGAATCGAACCCGCGTAATCAGTTTGGAAGACTGAGGCTCTACCATTGAGCTACATCCGCGTGTTGCCGCTACGTCCGAAGCCGACACGAAACGACTCGAGCTATTATACACATCCCACCAACTTTTGCAAGCGGGAATGGCATTTCAGATTTCGAGCATGACCACGGCGGAGGCGATCGGCCCGTCATGGCTTATGGAGATGGAGATATCGTACGACTGGCGCACCGGATCCAACGGCAGGCCCAACGACTGCCGCACCTTGCGTTGCACTTCGGAGGACAGTATGACGCGCGGCACGCCGTGGGAATCGTCGAGAATTTCGATGCGCACCCATGGGAAGTTGTCGAGCGTGTACGGATATGCGACTTCGGCGCCGTCTTTCGCATGCCGCGAAATGGCCGCGCACCACGCTTTCAGGAACGCCTCCTTGCCTGCCCAGCGGGCGGCGAGGTGCACCGCCTCGTCATCATGCTTGAGCTGCGACCGTTGCGCCGTCTGCCATATCTCGCGCATGGAGAACAGATTGCGCATACGCGTCCCCGGCTCATTCAGCTGCTTGGCGAACGCAGGCACGTCAACGACGTCATGCCCTAGACCCAGCATTCCTCCGCCTTCCTAGGAATTATTGATCGGGGTTACCCCGGGAATGCCCCGACCATGTCATATGGAAAAGGGCGATACATCTGTGCAGAAGTATCGCCCTTTTCTTATCAGGCCGTCATCATTTGCCCATATTTAGGACAGATTTCGACGTAGCCGTCTCACGCTTCGAAATAGCCGGTGGACGCGAGGCGCGCGTTCGGATCGAGCAGCATGGCCTTCTCCACCTCGTGCGCGTCGTAGCCGCGGCCGTCCTCGTGGAAGCGGCGGTTGTCGATCGGCTCGTAGAGCGCGGCGCGTCCCATCATGCCCTCTTCAAGGCGACGCTGGCCGGCGGCGAGACGCGCGTTGGCACGGTCGCGCCATTCGCTCAGCGCGTCCTCGCCGACGGTGTTCGCCACGGAAGCCTCGAAGGCGCCCGGGTTGACGATCGCGGCGAAACCGGACACGTGGCCGAAGCCGAGCGACGTGGCCAGGCCGGCCTTGACGGAACCGACCTTCAGCGGCTCGCGCAGCCAGACCATGTGGTCGTCGCGCTTGAGCTTCGGGTCGACGCAGTCGAGGGCCGCGTTCGCCGGAACGACGCCGGACTTGAACAGCTGGGTCAGGCCGTTGACCTGGAAGATGCAGGCACCGCCCTTGGCATGGCCGGTGAGCGACTTCTGGGAGATCACGAACAGCGGGTTGCCGTCGGTGCGGCCGATGGCGTGGGCCAGCGTGTTGTGCAGTTCGGACTCGTTCGGGTCGTTGGCGTTGGTGGACGTGTCGTGCTTGGAGACCACGGCGATGTCGTCGGCTGAGACGCCGAGCTTGGCCAGGTCGTGCACGAGCTTGGAGTCCTCGCCTCCCATGCCGGCAGCCAGGGCGCCGAGACCCGGGGCCGGGATCGAGGTGTGGGCACCATCCGCGTAGGAGTGGATGAAGCCGACCACGGCCGCAACCGGCAGGCCGAGCTTTTCGGCGATGTCACCGCGGGTCACAAGGATCGTGCCGCCACCCTGGGATTCCAGGAAGCCGCCACGGCGACGGTCGTTCGCACGGCTGAAGAAGCGCGCGTCGATGCCCTTGCCGTACATTTCCTCCGAGTTGGCGGTGGCGTTCATGTTGCCGAAGCCGATCACGGATTCCACGCCGATGT
>OATU01001906.1_pt1 | contig 11402 bp, 10 predicted proteins | sample 1516711 | NCBI WGS metagenome assembly OATU01 (sample SAMEA2579971, study PRJEB22360) | human gut metagenome | biome: human gut; feature: human-associated habitat; material: faeces | place: Denmark | collected 2008/2010 | reverse complement strand
TGACTTTAGCAGTAATAGTAATAGATTTCATAGATTTTATACCTCATAATAGATTTATGGACCGAGTACATTTTACCACACATAGAAGTAAAAAAGCAAACAAATGTTTGAAAAACTAAAAAACAAAAAGGAGAAGGGGCTCGCGAAAGAGTCAGGACGGGCACAATTCCTCTCATGTCTAAAGACACGAGTCTCCATGTGCAGTTTATGAACTTGATCCACAATACAGAAAAAGCCCTCTTGCCTAATCGCTTTTGCGTAAAATCTTCACTCTCCTTTCACGCAAAAAAGCCGTGATACGGGAACCAACTCTTCCATATCACGGCCTGCTGCTCATTTCCTATTGCTGCTCTTGCTGCTATTTCTTTTAATACCACTTACTCTTAATCTGCTTATATATTCCCTCTGCATCCAATTCATACTTATGAATCAGCTCCGCAGCCGGGCCGGACTCGCCGAATACGTCACGTACGCCGATCTTAAAGACCGGTACCGGAGCATTCTCGGACAGGGCGTCGCAGACAGCGCTTCCAAGTCCGCCTATGATGGAGTGCTCTTCCACAGTCACCACGCGTCCAGTTTTCTTCGCGGATTTAACGATAAGCTCTTCGTCCAGAGGCTTAATGGTATGAATGTTGATCACTTCGGCGTCAATTCCGTCTGCGGCCAGAAGCTTTGCAGCTTCCAGTGCGTGGCCAACTTCCAGACCGGTAGCCACGATGGTCAAGTCGCTGCCTTCTTTTAAGACTACGCCCTTTCCGATCTTAAATTCATACTCCGGATTATCATTGATCACCGGCACAGCCAGACGGCCGAACCTCATATAAACCGGGCCCTCATACTCGGCCGCGGCCTTGACGGCGGCTCTCGCTTCCACGTCATCGGCCGGGCAGATCACTACCATGCCGGGGATCGTTCTCATCAGAGCGATGTCCTCGTTGCACTGATGTGTCGCGCCGTCCTCACCGACGGAGATTCCTGCATGAGTCGCACCAATCTTTACATTTAAATGCGGGTATCCGATGGAGTTTCTAACCTGTTCGAACGCTCTGCCGGCTGCGAACATGGCGAAGGTGCTCGCAAATGGAACCATGCCTGTTGCAGCAAGGCCGGCGGCAATGCCCATCATGTTGCATTCCGCAATACCACAGTCGATATGGCGTTCCGGAAATACCTTCTTGAAAACTCCCGTCTTTGTCGCGGCTGCCAGATCGGCATCCAGGACCACGATTTTGTCATTAAGCTTTCCCAGCTCCGCAAGAGCGCTGCCATAGCTTTCTCTCGTAGCGATCTTCTTTACGGATTGTTCTTTCATCTCTGGCATAACGCTTCACCTGCTTTCTCCAAATCTGCCATTGCCACCTGATACTGCTCGTCGTTTGGAGCGGCACCATGCCAGGCTACAGCTCCTTCCATGAAGGAAACTCCCTTGCCCTTTAAGGTTTTTGCGATAATGGCGGTCGGCATTCCCTTTGTATTTCTTGCCTCTGCAAATGCCTGCTCGATCTGGGCGAAGTCATGGCCGTCGATGCAGATTACATGGAAATTAAATGCCTCAAATTTCTTGTCAATTGGATAGGGGGAGCAAACCTCATCCACCGGGCCGTCGATCTGAAGTCCGTTGTTATCCACAATTACGACCAGATTATCCAGCTTTCTGTGACCTGCGAACATCGCAGCTTCCCAGACCTGGCCTTCCTCGATCTCCCCGTCGCCAAGGAGTGTATAAACACGGTAATCTTTCTTCTGCAGTTTCGCAGAGAGTGCCATACCGACCGCAGCAGAGATTCCCTGTCCCAGAGAACCGCTGGACATATCCACGCCTGGAATATGCTTTCTGTCCGGATGTCCCTGTAAATAGGAACCGGTATGACGCAGTGTCTTCAAATCCTCTACCGGAAAGAATCCACGGTGTGCCAGTGTGGAGTAGTATCCGGGCGCCACATGGCCCTTCGATAATACAAAACGGTCACGGTCGTCCTTTAAAGGCTGTTCCGGATCGATGTTCATTTCTTTATAATAGAGCCAGGTAAATAAGTCCGCTGCCGACAGTGATCCGCCCGGATGGCCGGACTTTGCGCTGTGAACCGCCGTCACGATGCCTTTTCGTATCTCATTGGCTGTTTTTTCTAGTTCCAGATAGTCGCTCAATCCCGTGTCCTCCTCTTACTCTCCGAATACTGCCTTATAATCAGCCTGGAATTTTGCGATTCCCTGATCTGTCAGCGGATGCTTTGTCATCTGCTCAATTACGCTGTAAGGAACGGTGGCGATATCGGCTCCGGCAAGGGCACAGTCAATGACATGGATCGGATTGCGGACACTTGCTGCGATGATCTCGGTTGTGATTCCCGCCACGTTGAACATTTCAGCAATGGTTTCAATTAAATCGATGCCTGGCATGGAAATATCATCGAGACGTCCTAAGAATGGAGATACATAGGACGCACCGGCTCTGGCTGCCAGCAGTGCCTGGTTCGCGCTGAATACGAGCGTTACGTTTGTCTTAATGCCTTCCGCGGTCAGCACCTTAACGGCCTTTAAGCCTTCTACTGTCATCGGAATTTTAACTACCATGTTCGGATGGATCGCAGCAATCTCACGTCCCTCTTTAATCATGCCTTCTGCGTCTGTCGTGGTAGCCTTCACTTCGCCGCTGATCGGTCCGTCTACGATGGAAGCGATCTCTCTGATAACCTCGTTAAAGTCTCTTCCTTCTTTTGCAATCAGAGATGGGTTTGTGGTTACTCCACAGATAACTCCCATATCATTTGCCTTTCTGATATCCTCCACTTTCGCTGTGTCAACAAAAAATTTCATCGCTGTTCTCCTCTTCTTTTTTTATTTTTGAATTAATTTCTTCCTTCGGTTTATGTATTAATTCAATTAATTAATATTTCTAGTTAAACAATACCACATTTTAGGAAAATGTCAACAGAAAAATAGAAAAAAACGGCGATTTTGATTTTACTCAAAACCGCCGTCTCTGATAACAGCTCTTTCAGTCCGCGATCCTTTCGTGTTCCCTGGTGATCTGCGCGATCGGGCACTTCTGCAGCCCATGTTGTGTACAGTAAATATATAAATACCCGCCCTTCCTTACCATCGGCAGTCGGAATTCCGGGTTCTGCTCCGGATACAGCCGGTTTAAATAGATACGGTCATGGTAGACAAGGGCAGCAAAAGAAATATAATGATCCTTGCGCATATCATGATTCACGGTCACATAATACTCCAAGTCAATTTCCCTCAGGACAGCCTTATGTTCCTCCGAGCACGAAACCGGAATTAACGGTTTTAACTTTCTCCCGCAGCAGGAAATCGACGCGGTTCCCGTGCTTACAAGAATATTGCCGCAGGTGGGACATACATAAAAGAGTGTTTTTTCCAGCTTGCCCACATCCGGACGGTTGGGACTCAATTCTCCCTGAAGCAGTTTTAATATGTCGGCACCCAGCACCGTGGACAGATCATCCCACAGCGATACATCCGGACAGCCCAGACCACGCTCCCACTTGGAGACAGTCTTGTTGCTGATTCCTAAAAGGTCTGCGACCTGCTGCTGCGTCATTCCTTTTTCTTTTCGGAACTGCATAATCAAGCGGCCTACTTTTGCACAATCCATTGTATTTCCTCCATGCCATAAATACTGCATATAAATACTTCCCATATCGCACTTTATTGCAAAACACCGCCCGTCACCCGCACACCAGCCACTCATTCCGTGGATAGTCATGGAGACCTTTGGCGCCGTCCGCCGTCATAAATATCTGGTCCTCGATTCGGATTCCGAATTTTCCGGGCAGGTAGATGCCCGGTTCCACGGAGAACGCGAGTCCGGGCACGATCACACTTTTATCGCCGGACGCAGCGCACGGTTCCTCGTGGGTATCGATTCCGATCCCGTGCCCTGTCCTGTGGGTGAAATACTCCCCGTAGCCGGCTTCAGCGATCACACGTCTCGCCGCGTTGTCAACATCCTCCATCCGTCCGCCCAGGACGGCCGCACCCTGTCCGGCCTCCAGCGCCGCCAGCACGATTCCATACACGGCCTCGAACTCCCGTCTCTTATCGTTCTCTCCGCAGAAATAAAAGGTTCTCGACATATCTGAACAGTATCCCCTGTATTTGCCTCCAAAATCCACCAGAAGACACGCATCTGCTGAAATGATGCCATCTTTTCCCGTATAATGAGGCACCGCCGCATGGGCTCCCGCACAGACAAGGGCTCCTGCCTCTGATATCCCCCGCTGCTCCATCTCCCTGCAAAGGGCATCGGCAAACGCTCCCTCCGTTTTACCAATCCAGCCGCTGCCGGCCTTCATAACCGCCTTTAACGCTTCCGTGCATCTGCTGCAGGCTTCCTCCATGAGGCTCTGTTCCTGCTCATTTTTATATCGTCTCATCCGGCCCAGGATCTCACGATGGAGGACAAAGCGTGTTCGGGCAAATGCTTCCTGCAGCGGAACCAGGAATCCAGCCGGCATTGATGCGCCGATACCTATTTTCCCGTAAGGAAGCCTCTTTTTCTCCAGCTGCTCCAGAAGTAAAGAGACCGCATTTTCGCCGTCCTTCCACGTAACCACTTCTGTTTCCGGAATGCCCCATCCGGCCACCTCCTGTCCGTATACGTCGTTGACAAACAGGAAGTCTCTCCCTTCCACCGGCACCACGTAAACATTCAGACGCTCATCCGACATCATGCATTTTCCCAGCAGATAAACCATATCTGAGGATGGCGTTATGAGGAGCAGGTCAACGCCCTGCTCCTTCATGGCCTCTTTTACTCTCTCATTTACAGATTTCTTCAATTGCCTCCAGCTCCTCCTTTGAAAATTCTGTCCTGTCGATTATTTTTATATTCTCCACAATCTGCTCCGGCCTCGAAGCACCGATTAACACGCTCGTCACGTCACCGTCTCTTAATACCCAGGACAGTGCCATCTGGGCAAGCTTTTGCCCTCTTCCTTCCGCTATTTCATGAAGAGCACGGATCTGGGACAACCGCTTTTCAGTCAGCGCACTCTCCTTTAAGAAACGCCCGTCTCGTCTGATCCGGCTGTCCTCAGGGATTCCATGAAGATACTTCTCAGTCAGCATCCCCTGGGCCAGAGGGCTGAATGCGATAATGCCGCAGCCGTGAGTTTTTGCATACGTCTTTAATCCGTCTGTTTCGATATGGCGGTCGAATATATTATAGCTGCTCTGATTGATGATAAATGGACACTTTAAATCTGACAGTATCGCCATTGCCTCTTTCGTATGCTCCTGATCGTAATTGGAAATGCCTGCATACAGAGCTTTTCCGCTCCTGACGATCTGATCCAGCGCCATCATGGTTTCCACGAGAGGCGTATCCGGGTCCATGCGGTGATGGTAGAAAATATCCACATAGTCCAGCTTCATCCGTTTCAGGCTGGCATCCAGGCTGGAGATCAGGTATTTTCTGCTTCCTCCATCCCCATACGGCCCCGGCCACATATCGTACCCGGCTTTTGTGCTGATTACCAGCTCATCCCGGTACGGATGCAGCTCCTGCTCCATGATTCTGCCGAAATTTTCTTCCGCGCTTCCATACACGGGACCGTAATTATTGGCCAGATCAAAATGGGTAATTCCATGGTCAAATGCAGTGTAACACATTGCCTTCATATTGTCAAAATTATCCCTGCTTCCAAAATTATGCCACAATCCCAGTGATACGGCCGGCAGCTTAAGCCCGCTGCTCCCGCAGTGAAAATACTTCATCTGTCCGTAACGATTTTCGTTTGCCTGATACATCAGATACACCTCCTTGCTGTTTCCAGCACCCATTTGATATGTTCCGGATCGATATCGTCCGGCAGGCTGCAGTCCGGCCCCAATATAAAACCTTTTCTGCCGCCCAGCGCGATGATCCGTCTTGTCTCTTCCTCTATCGCCTCTTTGTCCCCCTTGTAGAGCACTCCGCATCTGCGGTTGTCAAAACCGCCCCACGCCGCTCTTCCTCCGAAGAATTCCCGGATCTGCACCGGATCCAGATGGTCTACATACATGGCCCAGCTGACTAAAGCCGACTCATAATCCTTCCATACCTCCATCCGGTTGGTGGTTCCCGCCTCATCCGCGTCCCAGCCACAGCAGTGGAGAATCGTATAATGCCCGGGCGTATTGGCCTGCGCCAGCACTTTTTTGTCGCTTGGCGTTACCCAGCTGCGGTACTCATCATAGGTGAATCTGGTGATCTCTGCGTTCTGAACACTATAGAATACGCCGTCGCATCCGGCCTCCTCCAGTAATCCCTCCACCAGGCTGCAGACATCCTCCGCTATGATATCACAGGCGTAGCGGACCGCATCCGGATCTTCTCTCATGCATTCCATCATTTTATCCCAGCCCACCTCCAGCCGCAGATAAGACAGCGGACAGAACATGGTGTAAAAAATACAGCATTCTCCCTTTAATTCCCTGACAATGGCTCTCGCCCGCTCGACCTGCTCCCGTATAAAGGGGTGATCCTTTCCGATCGGCTTCATCTCGTAAAGCTGCCTGGCGCTCTCCAGGTTTATAAGCGTCTTTTCCGGCCAGCCAAAATATCCGTCACAGGATATTTTTAAGAAGTCCAGATCCATATCCCTGTAAAATTTGATCTGCTCTCTGATAAAAATCTCTCCATGGCTCTGTTCCGGCGGGAAATGCCGCCAGAAACAGCCCGGAACATAGTCCACTTCCTCGTTATTCAGTGCCGCTAATACACGTTCTCTCTTATTCATCACAATTCCTCCTGATTATCCCCGAATCGATGCGTGGGATTTTCTTTAATCCAGTGCAAGCAGGGTGGCAATATAAATGACAACAGCCTCCAAAAGCTGGGAAAAGTCCAGAGACTCGTCAGGCTGGTGACAGTCGCCCGATGCGCCCGGTCTTTTCGGATCCTGATAAATTCTCTTCTTTTCCAATGACATGCCATACGATATGGCGTTTGGCAGTTTTCTGGCATAGGTTCCCCCGCTCATGGTAAACGGCCTGCTGTCCTTTCCTGTTACCACGCGGTAAGCGCTCATCACCGTTTTCACCGTATCGCTCTCCGGGTCCAGATAATAGGGCTTCTCATCCTTTTTTATGACAGCCTTACAGCCGTAAAGACTGGCCAGACGCACCAGCCGCTCTCCAATCTCTGCCCCCGCAGACCCGGTAATCGGATAACGGTGATCCGACTGCATCCATACGTACTTTTTCGATCCGTCCTCTTGATACCGCGCTATGTTCAGCGCTCCGCAAAGTGCTCCGGAAAGCTCATCCTCACATGCGATTCCAGCACCTTTACCATGGAAATCACCGTTCATCCTGCACAGAAACTGAAACAGCCTTCTGTCTTCTTTCTGAAAGAATTCCAGATCCTGCAGCGCTTCCGTCAGAACATACAGCGCATGGACGCTTCCTTCCGGAAATCCGACATGGCCCCCAATTCCAAGCGCCTCCACCTTCAGACTCTCCGGTTCTTCCTCCACGGTGATCCCATTCTTTCCCATATGCTGCAGGGCCTCCATAAGCCCGGGAACCTTTTTGAGCCGGATGTGTGCTTCTCCCGGAATGGAATTCACACTGCTCCCGGCGGACAGCCCCAGTATCATGCTGTCCGGCTCCAGCTGTTTTTCATAAGTAAGATTTAAAATCCCCTTTTCCCCATGTCCCAGCGGAAAGGCACAGTCTGCCACCAGCTGAAAGCCGTCCATCTTGTAATGGCTCATAAAGTACTCCATATCCTCCATGCCCCGCTCTTCGCTGCAGCCTGTAAAGAGTACAAAATTATGACGGAGTCCCAGGCGCTCCTCTTCTTCCTTCAGATACCGCAGCGCGTACAGTGCGCCGGCGGCCGGTCCCTTATTGTCCTGGATTCCTCTTCCGATCAGGAAACCGTCTTTCTCGCTCATCTCATAGGCCGGGAAGGTCCAGCCGTCTCCCGCCGCCACTACGTCCAGATGGTTCCAGACAGAGATCGCATTTTCCCCATAGACGTAAGGGCGCAGTCCCATGCCGGCAAAGTGGTATTCATAATTGGTCGCTGTAAGGCCGTATGAGGCAGCGATCGCCATCATTTCCTCCAATACCTTTTTGCATTCCTTCCCATACGGTTTCTCACCGCTGTCCGGTTCGGAGACGCTTGGGACAGCCACCAGCCGTCTTAAATCTTCTTTTAATTCCTCTTTATGGCCGTATACCCATTCTCTGATCTTCTCTAATTCCTGTTGATTGAACTTACACTCCATCGCTCCGCTCCTTAACATGTCTTCTTCGCTACCCCTTCAGTCCAGCCGTGGACACGCCTTCCACAAATGTTTTCTGCGCGACGGCAAACAGGATCAGACAGGGAAGAATCGCCACGACCGACATGGCCATGATCTGATCCCAGGCATTCTTTCCGGCACTGTCCAGCATCAGCCGGAGCCCCAGGGAAATCGGAAACTTCTTCGTACTGTTGATGTATATAAGGGGATTGAAATAATCATTCCAGCTCCATAGTGACTGGAAAATCACGCAGGATACCAGCGCCGGCTTTGCCAGCGGCACGATTAAATAGATCAGGATTCGCAAAGAACCGCAGCCATCCAGCTTTGCCGACTCATCCAGTTCCGTTGGAATTCCCCGTATAAACTGCAGTACCATATAGATTAAAAATGCCGAGCTTCCCAGGGCTGCGGGTACGATAAAAGGCAGGTAGGTATTGAGCCAGCCCATCTTATTGAAAATAAGATATTTGGGAATCATGGTCACAGTACCGGGAAGCATCAGGGTCGACAGCATCATGGCGAACAAAAATCCCTTGAACGGGAAATCAAATCTGGCAAATCCATACCCTACCAAAGTGCTGGATATGACGGTCAGCAGCACGCTGGGGACCACCAGCAGGAACGTATTTTTCATAAAATGTCCCATGCTGTATACGCCTCCGCCCGATTTCCAGCCCTCGATATAGGCATTCAGACTTATATGGGTAGGCAGAAGAGCGGAAGAGCCGAAGATTTCAGCATTCGTTTTAAATGTGGCAAAGAACATCCATACCAGCGGATAAATGAGGACGATTCCCACGGTTATAAGAAACAGATACATCACGCCCCGCCTTATTTTCTTTTTCATCTGGCGCCACCTCCATCGTTGTAAAATACCCATAAGTTGGATGATTTGAAAATCACCAGGGTAACTGTAATCATAATCACAAACAGAATCCATGACAAGGCGCAGGCATACCCCATTTTGTAATACTTAAAGGCTTCATCATACACCTTCAAAATATAAAGATATGTGGACTTCATAGGACCGCCGTTAGTGATGACAAACGCTCCCGTAAACTCCTGAAATGCGGAGACCAGCTGCATAACCAGATTAAAAAGGATCGTAGGGGTAATCAGGGGGATCGTGACAGACCAGAAGCACCTGACGCTGCCTGCTCCGTCCACTCTGGCCGATTCATAAAGCTCGGCTGGCACATTTTTAAGGGCGGATAAGAATACCACCATAGAAGACCCGAACTGCCATACTGCCAGCAGACTCAGCGTAAACAGTGCGATCCTGGGGTTACTGAGCCAGCCCACCGGTTTGATGCCGAACCAGGAAAGCATGGTATTGATGGTACCGTTTCCTGAGAACAGGAAGCGCCACAGTACAGCGATTGCCACACTGCCTCCCAGGATCGACGGCAGATAATATACCGTACGGAAGATGCCGATTCCCTTTACCCGCAGATTCAGCAGCATGGCGATAAACAGAGCAAACGCCAGCTTTAGCGGAACCGCTATGGCAACGTAAATGAGTGTAATCTTTAGAGAATGCCAGATTTCTCTGTCCTTCTTAAAAATAGTTATAAAGTTCTCCAATCCGACCCAATTGGGGGTCCCCACCATGGCATAATCCGTGAAGGAATAGTATAGTGATGCCAGGAACGGATAGAGCTGAAGCGCCAGAAAGCCTATGAGCCATGGCGATATGTAAATAAGCCCCTCAATACGGCTTAAGCTTTTTATTTTTTTGCCCATTGCAATTCTCCTTTCGCCGGTAAAGCCGCTGCCGCACGGTTTGCGTTCTTCCGTGCGGCAGCTTCTTCTTTACTTTTTAATTCTCTGCAGAACCTCTTCCAGAGCAGTAAAAGTCGACTCTACCGCTTCTTCCGGAGTCGCCATCCCATAAGCAACCTTGGAGAATTCGTCGGTAAGGGTATCTCTTAGCTCACTGTTTTGCGACGGACCGTTGTCCCTGGCCTGGACATTGCCGTAAGCTTCATCCAGAGCATCGATAACCGGCTGTCTCAGCACTCCATTTTCCACAGCTGCTTTTTGCTGGGCCTCCGTGGTCGGAACTGCACGGACAGACCCGAGAATCTTAGCCGCTTCCGGATCATTAAGCTGCCAGTTTAAATACGTCAGCGCAGTATCCGGTACCTTAGAAGAATTGCTCAATCCGACCAGATAGGTGGGGCGAATCTGGGATGACCCCTGCTTTGCCCCTTCGCCTATGGTTGGCCAGAGGATCATAGTCGCCTCATCCTTTCCCTCCAGCAAATCATCGACCTTGGTAAACTCACTGTTCCACACCAGGCAGGCAATCTCCTCCCCATTGATCCACTTGGGATTAGGTGTGGAAGAACCGTAATAGAGATCCGCCTCCCCCATAGGCTCGAAAACACCCGATTCATAGGCCTGTTTGATAAGATTATACACATACAGTAAATCTTCTTTGGTAAATGCAATCGTAAAGTCATCATTGATCACCTGGCCGCCGGTCCGCTGCTTTATCATCGCCAGCAAAGCATTCAGCACATGTCCATGGTCTGCGGAAAAGAAATAGGCGTCGGGATCCTTCTCATGAAGCTCTTTTCCCAGTTCAATAATTTCTTCCCATGTCAGCTGATGATCAATCTTTAATCCGTATTTTTCAGCAGCCACCGTATTCAGCAGCATACCGGAACACTGAACCCCCATGGGAACAGCCAGCAGCTTCCCGTCAAAAACACAGTACTGGTCCAGGAGTTCTTTACCGATGCTGCTGTAATCCAGAATATCCTGCTGGTAAAGGTCTGTAAAGTAATCTCCTCTGCCGACCCACTCCATCATCCAGGGCGCATCGATATGGAATAAATCCGCCACCGTGCCGCCGGCTAACTGGGTAACTACCTTCTCCTGGTATCCGTCAAAGGCGGAATACTCCGGCTCGATCGTGACCTCCGGATGGAGCTCCTTATAAGCTGCCTGAAGATTCGTATAGGCCTCATGGGTAGCGCTGCCTCCCCACCACTCATACCGGAAAGACACCTCCTGCCCTGCTGCGTCCGTGTTTTCAGCCGCCCCTTTCTCTGTGGCTAGCGCTGCCGTATCCCCCGTTGTCGCCGCCGGCGTCGTATCTGCGGCCCTTTCCGGCTCAATGTCAAG
>OATU01001896.1_pt1 | contig 11454 bp, 6 predicted proteins | sample 1516711 | NCBI WGS metagenome assembly OATU01 (sample SAMEA2579971, study PRJEB22360) | human gut metagenome | biome: human gut; feature: human-associated habitat; material: faeces | place: Denmark | collected 2008/2010 | reverse complement strand
AATGCGAATGGTATTCCAGGGCAAGTACAGATTTGCTGCGTGGGATAAAAGCAGGATGATAATAAAAGCAGACGGAAGCCTTGATGTTATGTCAGATAAAGACATAGGGAATACGGTATCCGAAAGCAATCCGGATGACAGGTTTAATCTTTATGGGATACATAAAAATGAAGCAGTAATCCAGGCAATGAACGGGATGTACATTTCATGGACACCCGGGTCCGGCTATCAGGCAGACCAGCAGGATCAGGGAACGGCAGAAGTATTGCGGATGATTAAAAAAACAGAGGAACTGTGGGCCTTTTACCGGGAAGATAAAGAAAAAAACAGATATTACATGAATGTGGAGGACGGTCATCTGTCAGAGATATCCGTCAGTCAAGGGGAAGAATTGCCGGATACAGCCTGCTTCCATGTTGAGACGGTTACCGGCAGCCTTAGCCGGCTGGTGCTTGGCGGGGCCAGGGGGGCAGACCTGGAATGGGCGGATTTAAGATATGCGGTCCTGCGGAATGTGGATATGACGGAATGTACCATGATAAAAACCACACTGGCATGTGCGGATGCCTGCGGTGCCATCTTTGACCGGGCGTTTATGAACCAATGTGATTTCGGGAACATGGACTGCAGGGGAGCCAGCTTCATAAAGGCTTCCCTCATACAGTGTAAGGCTAAAGACCTTAATGGGGCCAAAGGGACATTCACCCAGGCAGTGCTCAGGGGCAGCTGCCTGGACCGGGCCAGCCTGCGCGGGGCTGTTCTGCAGGGGGTGGATTTTTCAGATACTTCCTGCCGGGAGGCGGACTTTACAGAATCGCACCTGGATTGCACCACTGTGTTTAAAGGAGCCAGGATGACACGGTGTAATTTCCGCAGGATGAGCCTGAAAGGGCTGCATATGAAGGGTACGGATCTGGAAGAGGCGTACTTTGACGGGGCGGATCTGACAGGAGCGGACCTGAGCTATGCAAATCTGAAAAAGGCGCATTTTACACAGGGAGCCTGTCTGGTCAATGCCTGTCTTGCCAATGCCTGCCTGCAGGAATCAGACTTTACAGGGGCTGTCCTTGGAAGCAGCATGGATTCAAGTTCCCTTGCAGCGGACCTGACAGACGCCTATATGCCGGATGCAGTGTTTAACCGGGCTGACTTAAACGGGGTAAATATGAGCGGGGTTAACTGGTACGGCTCCCATGCAGGCGCCACGGGAGCATATATGCATCATGTTAATTTTACAGGGGCCAACCTGGGGACCATGAATTTTGCCCAGGCTGATTTAAAAGGCTGCATATTTGACCGGGCCGTGCTGATAGGCACAAACTTCAGGGGAGCCGTGCTGCGCCCCGGGGATGGCGGCAGGAGGGTTTCATTTGCTGACGCATCCGTCCAGGGAGCAGACTTCTTTGCCAGTGAAATTGAAGACGCCATATTCACCAATGCCGCGGCAGCGGTTCCCGTGGAATGGTATTTTTCCCTGGACGGGAAAACGTCCGCAGATTACCGGAACATGCTCAACCATGATAACGAACCGGTGTTTGAGGAATTGCGGGAGGTTTTTTCTTCCCATGGAATCAATCTTGCAAAGAATGCCTATGTAAAGGTTGATGAAGATAATTATAAATGGAGGATTATGTCTGGGACAGGGGAGCCTGTTTACCAGATTACAATGGAATTCGGCCTGCTTCAGGTAAGGGGAGGGATTGACGGTGTCCCGCTTATGTCTATGGGCGACAGGGAGGATTTTGTCCGCCAGCTGGACCGCTGCGTCATACCGCCCGGGCTGCAGGGCATTTTCAAGGACAGCGGATATGGGCTGGACAAGGATGCGGCAGTGTATGCGGTGAAAGCCGGATTGTGCTGGAGCATTGACAATGGAACCCTCCAACAGACAAAACTGAAAAAGGGTTACCTGGAATTTTATGTTGTACGTAAGCCGGGAGTAAGCCTGGATGTATACGGTACAGTATTTGGAACCGTGAGGATCGGGCCTGGACATGTCTATGAACAGCAGCGGAATGTGATGGCGGCCACCAAATGGATACCTGACTTATTAAAGGGTGAAAGCATCTGCCCTAACGGACAGAACATATCAGTGGTTACCGATAAAAGGCCCTCTGTGCGCATGACTTGGGAACAGGTTTTAAAGGCCGCGAGCCTGCCAAAGGAACCGGAGTGCATACCCGGCCCCATGACATGGTGTTCGCGGGAAAGGGGATGTAATATAAGTGTATATGCAGAAAGATGACCGTAGGATAGCGGTGGTGGCAATGGGCTGCAGGTTTCCGGGAAAAGCCGATACGCCGGAGCAGTTCTGGGCCATGCTTAAAAACCGGACAGATGCCATAAGCCAGATTCCGCAGGACAGGTGGGATATCACACATTTTTATGACAAGGACAGGGAGGCTCCTGGAAAAAGCATTTCCAAGTGGGGAGGATTTATTGAAGGTGTGGATTTATTTGACCCAGGTTTTTTCGGCATATCTGAGACAGAGGCAAAATATATGGATCCGCAGCAGCGGATCCTTCTGGAGCTGACCTGGGAAACCCTTGAGAACGGCGGGTGTGTAAACCGGAGACTGAGCGGCTCCAGGCTTATTTGTAGGGAATTTTGGTTCTGATTACCTAATCATGCAGCGAAGGGAGCAGGGAGGAAGGGATGTCAACAGTTTTTCCGCGGCCGGCAGTTCAGCCACCATGCTGTCCAACCGCATATCCTACCTATATGATTTCAAGGGTCCGTCCATGTCCATTGACACGGCATGCTCCTCTTCCCTGGCAGCCGTCCATCAGGCATGCTTAAGCCTGGAGGAGGGGGATTGTGACATGGCCCTGGCGGCAGGGGTGCAGCTCCTTCTGACACCGGATTCCTTTATTGTGGAGAGCAAGAGCGGCTTTCTTTCCCCAACCGGCAGGTGCAGGGCATTTGCAGAGGAGGCAGATGGATATGTAAGAGGCGAGGGGGCGGGGATGGTATTGCTTAAACGCCTGGAAGATGCTGTCCGTGACCATGACCGGATATGGGGAATCATCCTGTCCAGCGGAATGAACCAGGATGGGAAAACCAGCGGCATATATGCGCCAGATGAACAGGCACAGGCACGTCTCATGGATACTGTCTGCAGCCGCGCGGGAATCCGGCCGGAAGATGTACAGTACGTGGAAGCCCATGGAACCGGCACCAAAATAGGCGACCAGGTGGAGGCGGCGTCCATTTCCAGGATATATGGAAGGGAAAAGGAGCATCCGCTCTATATCGGCTCCGTCAAAACAAATATCGGACATGGCGAATCCGCTGCCGGGATAGCCGGGCTTATAAAACTTCTTCTGGCCATGGAGCATGGGGAGATACCGGCCACCCTTCACTGCAGTCATCCAAGGATGGAATTGTCCCTTAAAGAAAAAGGGGTTGAGGTGGTGACAGAAAACAGGGAGTGGGTGCCGGAACATGGAAAAAGGACAGGGGCAGTCAACTCCTTTGGATATGGGGGTACGAATGTCCATATGATTGTGCAAAAGGAGGAACCCCTTGAAACCGGCACGGTACATACAAGGGAAATTTACCTCCTGCCCCTTTCCGGAACCAGCGAGGCTGCCCTTGACGGTCTGGCAGCCAGGTACGAAGGGGCATTGTCTGGCCAGGATGCATTATGGGATATATGTTACACGGCAGCGGTAAGAAGGAGCCACTATCCCTTCCGGGCCATACTGGCATTTGCCGGCAGGGAAGACCTGGACGATATACTGGCAGAGGTACGGACAAAGACAGGTGGGGGACGGTCTTTAACACAGGGACAGCTCATCATGTCCGGCAGGCTTAAACAGCAGCTGGGAAAACCAGGTCAGGAAGAAATATATCAGTATGTACGGCCGTATCTGGACGGGGAGGAATTTGAATGGGAGCGCATCTATCCGGATGGGAAGCTGGCTGCATTGCCGGGCAGCTGTTTTCAGAAAAAGTCTTACTGGAATGAGAGCAGGGAAAGCCGGTCCTACAGACTTTGGCCGACAGACAGCCCGTTGTTAGGACGGCGTCTGACTGTGGCGGGATACGGCTGGGAACAGGAGATATCCTTGGAAAGCCATCGGTATCTGTCCGGTCACAAAGTGAAGGGACGGCTGCTTTATCCAGGGGCAGGATATATATGCGCGATGGCAGATGCGGGCAGGATTCTGGAACGGGATAAGAAAATCCGGCAGTATCCGGCACAATCGGAAAACGTCTGGTGCCTAAATGATATCTGTTTTCAGTACCCGCTGTACATGGGAAATGAAAGGTCACGGATTCAGGTATTCACAGATGAACTGACAGGTAACAGCAGGATATATGGCCGGCACCGTAAGGAAGGCTTCCTGCTCCTTGCCTCCGGATACAGGGGGGACTTTGAATCAGACAGCTGGCTGCCCGGCAATCCGGAGTATCTGAAATCCGGGCTTTTGGTCCATATGGGCCAGGAGGAGGTTTATGGAAAACTGAAAGAACGGGGCTTTCTCTATGAAGGGCACTTTAAAGGCATTGAGGAAGCATGGTGCGGCACGGACACCTGCCTTGCCAGGATATCCGTGGCAGACAGCGGGGAATGGAGTACCTGGGAGATTGACTGCTGTTTCCAGGCTTTGCTGGCAGCGGAGTTTGAAACTGATTTAGACGGGGGTTCCGGTTTCCAGATCCCGTCGGGAATCCGCAGATGCGCCATGGGCCGGAAAAAGGGGCCGTATATTTATGTTTATGCCGTACTGGAATCCAGGACCGGAATCTCTACGGTTGGCAATGCCTTTATCTATTCCGCCTCAGGGGAGTGTCTGGGCCGGATAGAAGGCTTTAGGAAGGAATCGCCGGATAAGGGCAACATCCCGGTTGGAAAAGAGGAAAACCTTGGGAATGAAACGGATTTGGAAGGAACAGGCGGGATTGGCGCGGCTGGCGGAAAGGTTGGCACAGCTGGCGGGATTGGCCCATATGTCAGGACCGGCGCGGTTGTTGGACAGGACCGTGCAGCCGGAGGGACCGGATCAGCTGACGGATTCCGGTCCTCCGGTGGATGTATGCCCGGACAGGCCGTGGATATCCTTCCTGTCAGAAATAAAATACGGGATATAATTGCAGATGCCTTAAGCCTGGATGCGGATTCCCTGGATGAGGGACAGTCCCTTGGGGATATGGAGCCGGATTCCTTATCCATATACGCAATCAAGGCTGATTTGGAAGACATGTTGAAAATACATGTGTCCCTGGATGAACTTCAGGGGAATCAACCCTTGGGGGAATGGATGGATATGATTCTAAAGGATTATAGATACAGCAGGGATTAACAGCAGAAGTGCCGCTCCCGACATGGAACACAGTACGGGTGCCATGCCATGTCGCCAGGCGGTACTTCCGTTTTACAGGTATGGAAAGCGCACATGGATTGTCAGCAGATTGCCCTGTGCCATACTGACAAAAAACGTTATGCCCAATGCGTTATGCTCAATAAAGAATATCGATTTCTTACAAATAATTTTAGATTTCTTCTGATTAATAACAGAAAATTTATTCAAAATGTAGAAAATGCACAAAAAATATGTGATGTATTGACATACAGTTGTCTATTGTGATAGACTCAAGTTGTCAGTAGATGACGTAACTAAATAAAAGTATAAGTATTCAAAACTTATATATGCTCAAAATAGGTTGAGCGTTTCTACCAACTACCGTAATAGTTGACTATAAGTTTTCACAATCTGTACTGCCCGGGGCACCGGGGACAGACAGTTGTGGAACCTTAGGAACAGCGGTGGTTTTTTTATTTGCCCGGGCCTGCCGCTGGTCAGGTGGATACAAGTATGTGTGCGGACAGCAAAACCGCACGCAATCCAGAACAGGAGGAGCATATGGCAGAGAATTTTGTATTAAAAGGCAACATCTGCTACAGCCAGGATGCCCAGACCCTTGTAACCGTAGAACAGGGTTATCTGGTATGCCTGGAGGGCAGGTCGGCCGGAGTGTACAGAGAACTTCCTCAAGAGTATGCAGCATTTCCACTGAAGGATTATGGCGACCGGATGATTGTTCCGGGGCTTGTGGATCTGCATATCCATGCGCCGCAGTATTCATTCAGGGGACTAGGTATGGACTTAGAGCTGCTGGAATGGCTGAATACACGGACATTCCCGGAGGAAGCCAAATACAGGGACGCGGAGTATGCGAAAAAGGCATATTCCATATTTGCGGATAACATGAAACGCAGCGCTACCACAAGAGCATGTATATTTGCCACCCTTCACAGGGAAGCCACCGAAGTACTGATGGACCTGATGGAGGAAAGCGGATTAAAGACCATGATCGGCAAGGTGAACATGGATAGGAACTGTCCCGATTTCCTGATTGAGGACAGCGCAGAGGCGTCTGCAAAAGAGACAGTGAGATGGCTGGAGGAGATAAGCGGCAGGTACAGGAACACGGAACCGATCCTCACACCGCGGTTCATCCCCACCTGTTCCGACGGACTGATGGAACGGCTGAAGGAGATACAGGTCAGGTACGGTCTGGCCATGCAGTCCCATCTGTCGGAGAACCGGGGAGAGATTGCATGGGTAAAGGAGCTTTGTCCGTGGGCCGGATTTTATGGGGATGCATACGACCATTTCGGACTGTTCGGCAAAGACGTGAGGACCATCATGGCCCATTGCGTATGGCCGCCTGAGGAGGAAGTGCACAGGATGCGGGAGAACGGCGTATTTGTTGCCCACTGTCCCCAGTCCAACACCAACCTGTCATCCGGAATCGCGCCGGTGAGGACCTATCTGGATGAGGGCATCCATGTGGGACTTGGAACCGATGTGGCAGGAGGCGTTGGGGAATCCATATTCCGGGCCATGGCAGATGCCATCCAGATGTCAAAGATGCGCTGGAGGCTGGTGGATGAGGAGCAAAAGCCGCTGACCGTGGAAGAAGCATTTTACCTGGGAACCAAGGGCGGCGGAGCCTTCTTTGGGAAGGTGGGAAGCTTTGAAACAGGATATGAACTGGATGCCGTGGTATTGAATGATGAAAGCCTCAGACATCCCCAGCCGCTGGATGTAAAAGACAGGCTGGAGCGCTTCATCTATATTTCGGATGAACGTCATATAGATGCCAAGTATGTGGCCGGCAGGCAGGTATTCTGAAACGGCCGGAATAAAAACTGAATATGTGAGAAAGAGCGGTATGGGGTAAACGTTCTTTCATGATAGAAGTAAAACCACATGTACTTAAAACCAAGGAGGTATGAAGTATGGAAAACAAAGCAAATCAGGGGTTTTTTGAAAAAGTATTTCACTTATCAGAACATCACACAGACGTGAAGACAGAAATCATTGCGGGAATCACAACATTCATGACCATGGCATACATACTTGCAGTTAACCCGAATATCCTAAGCGCCACAGGCATGGACCGGGGAGCTGTTTTTACAGCCACCGCCCTTGCGTCATTGGTGGCAACCCTGCTCATGGCGGCATTTGCAAACTATCCCTTCGTACTGGCTCCCGGCATGGGACTGAACGCCTACTTTGCTTACACCGTTGTACTGCAGATGGGTTACACATGGCAGATGGCATTGGCAGCCGTTTTCGTGGAAGGCGTTATCTTCATCCTGCTGTCACTGACCAATGTACGTGAGGCCATCTTCAATGCCATACCAATGAACCTGAAACATGCAGTGTCTGCCGGTATCGGACTTTTCATTGCATTCATCGGTTTACAGAATGCCAAGATTGTAGTGGACAGCGCCACCCTTGTATCCGTGTTTTCCTTTAAGGGATCTTTGGAGGCAGGTACCTTTAACTCCGTTGGAATTACGGTGCTTCTGGCCCTGTTAGGCGTCCTGATTACCGGTATCCTGGTTGTGAGGAATGTAAAGGGCAATATCCTCTGGGGAATCCTGATTACCTGGGTTTTAGGAATCATCTGTGAAGTAACCGGATTGTACCAGCCCAATGCAGAGCTTGGCATGTTCAGCGTGTTACCGGATTTTTCAAGCGGTTTGGGTATCCCGAGCATGGCGTCCACCTTTTTCAAGATGGACTTCTCCGGTATCCTGTCACTGAACTTCGTGACCATCATGTTCGCATTCCTGTTTGTGGATATGTTTGATACGCTGGGAACACTGATTGGCGTTGCATCCAAGGCCGATATGCTGGATAAGGACGGAAAGCTTCCTAAAATCAGGGGCGCGCTGCTGTCTGATGCTATCGGTACCTCCCTTGGCGCTGTATTTGGTACATCCACCACCACCACGTTTGTAGAGAGTGCATCCGGTGTTGCAGAAGGCGGAAGAACAGGCCTTACATCCGTAGTAGCAGCTATTTTCTTCGGACTGTCCCTGTTCCTGTCACCGATTTTCCTGGCCATCCCTTCCTTTGCAACGGCTCCGGCCCTGATCATCGTTGGTTTCCTGATGATATCCTCTGTCCTGAAGATTGACTTTAATGATTTTACAGAAGCCATCCCAAGCTACATCGCTATTATCGCAATGCCCTTTATGTACAGTATTTCCGAAGGTATTGCAATGGGCGTCATCTCTTACGTGGTAATCAATGTTGTGACCGGCCATGCGAAGGATAAGAAAATCAGCCTGTTAATGTATATCCTGGCTGTGCTGTTTGTTTTGAAATATGTATTAATCTAGCTGCTTTCGCACTAAGCGCCTAAAAGACAGGCGCTTAGTGCCATAGAGGAAACTTCGTGATACTAAGTTCGAAAAGACCTCACTAAGTATCACGAAGTGCTTTCGCACTAAGCACCTACAAGACAGGCGCTAAGTGCTCAATGCAGGAGGGAGATAGAATGGGAATTGGTAAAAACATGACCCGCGTTGATGCAAAGGATAAAGTGACCGGAGAAGCCAGGTACACGGCTGATTTAGAGCCGAAGGGCCTTCTGACGGCCAAGGTGGTGCGCAGCACCATTGCCAACGGCGTGGTAAAAAGCTTTGATTTAAGCGAGGCACTGGCTGTCCCGGGGGTTGTGAAGATTGTCACATGTTTTGATGTGCCGGATATCCAATTCCCCACTCCAGGCCATCCATGGTCGGTGGAGACAGCCCACCAGGACATTGCTGACAGGAAGCTGCTCAATACCAGGGTCAGGGTATACGGCGATGACATCGCTGCCGTGATTGCAGAGGATGAGATTGCCGCTGCCAGGGCGGCCCGCCTGGTCAAGGTGGAGTATGAGGAGTATGAACCTTTGCTGACCGTGGAAGCAGCCATGGCAGAAGGGGCAACACGGCTTCATGAGGAAAAACCAGGCAATGTGATTGCACACTCTTCCTTTACCGTGGGAGAGGGTACCTTTGAGGAGGCGGTGAAAGAGGAAGGGCTGGTGGTAATCGACAGGGATTACAGGACCCAGAGCGTGCAGCACTGCCATATTGAGACACCGATATCCTTTGCCTATATGGAAAAGGACCGCATCATTGTCACCACATCCACCCAGATTCCCCATATTGTGCGTCGCGTCATCAGCCAGGCCTTGGGGCTGCCCATGGGCAGGATCCGTGTTATCAAGCCGTATATCGGAGGCGGCTTTGGCAACAAGCAGGATGTGCTCTATGAACCGCTGAATGCATTCCTTACCACCCAGGTGGGCGGGCGCGGCGTGAGGATGGAGATATCCAGGGAGGAAACCCTTGGATGTACCCGCGTGCGCCATGCCATTGAACTTAAGGTAAAGGCAGCTGCCAGAAAGGACGGCACCCTGGTGGCCAGGAAGCTGGAGGCATACTCTAACCAGGGAGGTTATGCGTCCCATGCACATGCCATTGTAGCCAACTCATCCAATGAGTTCAAGCAGATATATCATGATGAAAAGGTTCTGGAGTCCGATGCCTATACGGTATACACCAATATTGCCACAGGCGGCGCCATGAGAGGATACGGGATCCCCCAGGCAGCCTTTGCAGCGGAGTGTATGGCGGATGACCTGGCCCTGGCCCTTCATATGGATCCTCTGGAGTTCCGCAGGAAGAACTGTATGCGGCCGGGATATGAGGACCCCCACACCCATGTGAAATGCAACACTTACGGCCTTATGGAATGTATGGAAAAGGGCCGCCGGTTCATTCACTGGGACGAGAAGCGCAGGGAATATGAGAACCAGACAGGTCCCATAAGAAAGGGAATCGGAATGGCCATTTTCTGTTACAAGACAGGCGTATATCCCATTTCCCTGGAAACAGCGGCCTGCAGGATGGTACTGAACCAGGACGGCTCCATGCAGCTTTCCATGGGCGCAACCGAAATCGGACAGGGTGCCGACACGGTGTTTACCCAGATGGCGGCAGAGGTGACGGGGATAACAGCAGACAAGGTCAATGTCCTGTCCACGCAGGATACGGATATAACGCCCTTTGACACAGGGGCCTATGCATCCAGGCAGACATATGTAAGCGGCATGGCAGTCAAGAAGACCGGAGCCATATTTAAGGAAAAGATACTGGAGTACGGCGCTTATATGCTTAAGCGCGGCCAGGACACACTGGATATAGAGAACAATTTCGTGGTGGATAAGGACACAAGGAAACCGCTTCTTGCCATGGAAGAACTGGCTACCACGGCATTTTACAGCCTGGACCGTTCCGTCCATATCACGGCAGAGGCAACCAGCCACTGCAAGACAAACACCTTTGCAACCGGCGTATGTTTTGCCGAGGTAGAGGTAGATATGCCTCTGGGCAAGGTAAAGGTAACCAATATTGTAAACGTCCATGACAGCGGGAACCTGATTAACCCCAAACTGGCGGCTGCCCAGGTACACGGCGGCATGAGCATGGGGCTTGGATACGGGCTCAGCGAACAGCTGCTCTTTGATGCAAAGGGAAGGCCGTTAAATGACAACCTGCTGGATTACAAGCTTCCCACATCCATGGACACGCCGGACCTTAACGCGCTGTTTGTGGAACTGGATGACCCGACAGGACCGTTTGGCAACAAGGCCCTGGGAGAGCCGCCGGCCATTCCGGTGGCGCCGGCCGTGCGCAACGCGGTACTGCATGCCACAGGAGTGGCGGTGGATTCCCTGCCCCTGGACCCGCAGAAACTGGTGGAACATTTTAAAGCAGCAGGACTTATATAGGAAGGGCGGTGTTAGCATGTATGATATTGACAAATACTACCAGGCAGTTGATGTAGACGATGCGGTGCGCGCCCTCTCAAAGGACCCGGAGGCAGTGGTGATATCCGGGGGAAGCGACGTACTGATTAAAATCAGGGAAGGAAAGCTGGCAGGCTGTTCCCTGGTAAGCATACATGGGATTAAGGAACTGGAAGGCATCCGTGTGGAGGAGGACGGCACCATTGCAATCGGCCCTGCCACCACATTTTCCCATATTACAAACAATCAGATAATACAGGACCTGATTCCAATCCTGGGGGATGCGGTGGACATGGCAGTGGGGCCCCCCACTCTCCAAAATTGTCGCGGAATGTAATGGC
>OATU01001891.1_pt1 | contig 11471 bp, 8 predicted proteins | sample 1516711 | NCBI WGS metagenome assembly OATU01 (sample SAMEA2579971, study PRJEB22360) | human gut metagenome | biome: human gut; feature: human-associated habitat; material: faeces | place: Denmark | collected 2008/2010 | reverse complement strand
CATAATTAATAGCTCACCTTTGTCTGGAATGAGTTATCTCTAGTAATGGCTTAATATACAGCGAATCATTCTCCCCGCTGCTTATCATGCCGATAATTCACCCAGGCGTTGATAATAAACGTCATCACCAGAATGCCAAACACCACGCCCAGCGAGACGGCGATTGGAATATGGTAGAAGTCGACAATCAGCATCTTGATACCGATAAACACCAGAATCACCGCCAGGCCATATTTGAGCATCGAGAAACGTTCTGCTACGCCCGCCAGCAGGAAATACATCGCACGCAGGCCGAGGATCGCAAACAGGTTTGAGGTCAGCACAATGAACGGGTCAGTGGTCACGGCGAAGATAGCCGGAATGCTATCCACGGCGAAAATCACGTCGCTCAATTCCACCAGAATCAGCACCAGCATCAGCGGCGTGGCATACAGCAAGCCATTCTTACGCACAAAGAAATGCTCGTTGTCGATGGTGTCGGTCATGCGCAAATGACCGCGTAGCCAGCGCACCAGCGGCTTGTCGCCAATGCCTGATTCATCTTCATGGGCCAGCGCCATCTTCACGCCGGTAAACAGCAGGAAGGCACCGAAGATATACAAGATCCAGTCGAACTGTGAAATCAGCCAGCTACCAGTGAAGATCATGATGGTACGCAGAACAATCGCCCCGAGCACGCCATACACCAGCACGCGCCGTTGTAACGCCGCCGGAACAGAGAAATAGCTGAACAACATCAGCCAGACAAAGACGTTATCGACCGCCAGCGATTTCTCAATCAGATAACCCGTGAGAAAGGCCAGTGCCTGTGGATCGGCAACGGCGCGACCTTCGGTTTGCACCAGATACCACCAGAAAGCGGCGTTAAACAGTAACGACAGCGTCACCCAGACCAGCGACCAGGCCGCAGCCTGTTTCATGGTCATGCCATGTGCCCCACGACGCCCCTGCAACAACAGGTCGATAGCCAGCATAATGGCGACAACAACAGCGAATCCGCCCCATAGCAACGGCGTGCCGACAGTATTCATAGAAGTTCCTTACACATAAAAAAACGGCCAACGTCGGAAGACGTCAGCCGCTGCTTTTTATGCATAGACCTCGCCTTCCGGCAAGGTCTCACTTACAACAAAAAAGGAATACGTCTGCGTATTCCTTTCGGGTTGCCCGGTGACCGGATGTGGTTTTTCACACATCGTAATGACGATCGACCGGCAATGAAGTTACTCCCCTTTGCAGGTAACAAAGTATGACAGACCATTCAGTCAGTCAATGGTCTGTTACATGCCTTTTACACTGCTTTACTTTGGCAATTATAGTTTTACGCTATCTGCCGGAAAAATCACCCCAGTCTGGCGGCGGATCTCGGTCAGCAGTTTGGCGGTGATGCGACTGACCGCCAGCCCTGGATGATCCACCAGATGTTCATCCACCAGTTCAGCAAACAGCTCTGCTTCGTAGAGCATGGTATTAATATGCTGCGGTTGGGTGAGATCCTGCATCTGGCTGCCACGCGGAACAAAGCAAACTTTCTGGCATTCAGACAGTTTTTCAATCACCAGCGATCCTGCTTCGCCCTGAATCTCGCTTGCCAGGACAGAATCGCTCACTTTTGAGTGCTGCAACGTAACGCTGAAATCACCGTAATCCATCACCACCACGCCGTGGGCATCCACACCGCTTGCCAGCAAACTGGCGGTTGCCTGCACGCTTTTCGGTTCACCGAATAATGCCACCGCCGACGCCAGGCAGTAAAAGCCGATATCCATAATTGAACCGTTAGAGAATGCCGGATTAAAGGTGTTGGGATTCTCACCATCCAGGTAACGTTGATACCGCGAGGAATACTGGCAATAGTTGAAAAAGACTTTACGCAGTTTGCCGACTTTCGGCAGTGCCTGGCGTAACAGATGAAAGTTCGGCAGGCTGGCGGTTTTAAATGCCTCAAACAGCACCACCTGATTTTCCCGCGCACAGGCAATGGCGGCATCCACTTCCGCCAGATTCGATGCCAGCGGCTTCTCGCAAATCACATGAATTTTGTGGCTAAGGAAAAGTTGTGTCTGGGAAAAGTGCAGGGCATTCGGGCTGGCAATATACACCGCGTCAATGGCATCGCTTTCTGCCATCGCTTCCAGCGACGTAAACAGATGCTCGACAGAAAAATCATTGGCAAAGTGCTGGGCCTGTTCAAGGCTGCGGGAATATACGGCGGTTAACTTGTATTTACCGCTCTCATGGGCGGCCTCGACGAACTGGCGAGTGATCCAGTTCGTACCAATCACAGCGAAACGTATCATAACGCGTGGATACTCCATAAAGGGATTCTGCCGTCAATGTAGCACGCCTTTTTCATCTTCGACGTGCGCAGATACGCATTATTTCTGCGCCGGACAGCCATGCTCACTAAACGGCCCAATCATGACCGATGGCCCGAGATATTTCGGCTGGCGATGGAGGATTTTGGCGTCAATCACCGCGCTGACTCTGGCGAGTTTCTCCCGTAACTGAGTATAAAAACCGTGCTTCATATTGAGGTCTGGCGCGTTAAAGCCGATAGCGTCGATGCCGTACTGTTTTGCCAGCCAGATGGCGCGTTGGTTATGAAATTCTTGCGAAATAATGGTGATATGGTTTTCACCAAACACCTTTTTGGCACGCACCACGGAATCAAGCGTTGAGAATCCGGCATAGTCGCAGAAGATCACTTTCGCCGGTACGCCTTTAGCGATCAAAGCCTGCTGCATACCTGAGGCTTCATCGTAATTTTTACGTCCGTTATCGCCACTTACCAGTAGCCATTTCACTTTTCCGGCGTGGTACAACGCTGCTGCGGTATCAATACGTCGGGTAAAGTAGCGATTACCCGGCCTCGCCCCCAGCAATAAACCCACGTTACGCGCCGGAACTGCGTTGACATCGCTCCAGGTCAGCTGCTTGCTGGTGTTGACCATAACGCGATCGGCAATAAAAATGGTCGCTCCTGCTATAAGCAACAATAAACAGCCAATCTTAAGAGTCCGGCGAGAAAAACAAATACGGAGAAGAAGGCGGGGCTGCATGGTCGTTATCCTTAACGAAAGGGGGGAGGTCGATTTTAGGCGCTATAGGAAGAAAAGATAACGCCTGACATCATTTTCAGATTTTGTCCTGCCCAAGCGACAACTGCGTTAGCCACAGCCGGGTGTCGAACTCAAGCTGGTGGTACTGCGGCTCCATATGGCAGCACAATTGATAGAACGCTTTGTTATGCTCTTTCTCCTTCAGGTGCGCCAACTCGTGCACCACGATCATGCGCAAAAACGGTTCCGGCGCGTTGCGAAACACGGTAGCGACGCGGATCTCCGCCTTTGCTTTCAGCTTGCCGCCCTGCACACGCGAAACAGCGGTATGTAACCCGAGCGCGTTTTTCAGCACATGGATCTTGTTGTCATACATCACTTTAGTGATCGGCGGGGCATTGCGCAGAAACTGATTTTTAAGATCCTGAGTATATTGCCAGAGGGCTTTATCGGTGGAGTAGTCGTGTGTTCCCGGATAGCGTTTTGCCAGCACATCGCCCAGACGCTGTTCGTTAATCAGCGTTCGCACCTGGGAAAGTAGGTGCTCGGGATAACCCTGAAGATAAGTAAGATTGCTCATAACCGCCCACGAAAAAGAGAAAAAGGGTATACTCACGCACCCTTTTCAGGGGCAACGTCGAAATTTTATCATTCAGGAGGGCCGATGAGCCACTTAGACAACGGTTTCCGTTCACTGACACTACAACGTTTTCCGGCGACGGATGACGTTAACCCACTACAGGCGTGGGAAGCGGCGGATGAATATTTGCTGCAACAGTTGGACGACACAGAAATCCGCGGCCCGGTGTTGATCCTGAATGATGCCTTTGGTGCGTTAAGTTGTGCGCTGGCGGAACATAAGCCATACAGCATTGGCGACTCATACATCAGCGAACTGGCGACGCGCGAGAATTTACGCCTCAACGGGATTGATGAGTCGAGCGTGAAGTTTCTCGACAGCACCGCTGACTACCCGGGAGTGGTGCTGATCAAAGTACCGAAAACACTGGCATTGTTGGAACAGCAACTGCGCGCGCTGCGCAAAGTGGTCACGCCAGATACGCGCATTATTGCCGGTACCAAAGCCCGTGACATTCACACTTCCACCCTGGAACTGTTCGAAAAAGTGCTCGGCCCGACCACCACCACGCTGGCATGGAAGAAGGCACGCTTAATTAACTGTACTTTCAACGAGCCGCCGCTGGCCGATGCGCCGCAGACCGTTAGCTGGAAACTGGAAGGTACTGACTGGACTATCCACAACCATGCGAATGTCTTCTCCCGCACCGGGCTGGATATTGGCGCGCGCTTCTTTATGCAGCATCTGCCAGAGAATCTCGAAGGTGAGATTGTCGATCTCGGTTGTGGTAATGGCGTTATTGGTCTGACGCTGCTTGATAAAAACCCGCAGGCGAAAGTGGTGTTTGTCGATGAATCGCCGATGGCGGTTGCTTCCAGCCGTTTGAACGTTGAAACCAACATGCCAGAGGCGTTGGATCGCTGCGAGTTTATGATCAACAACGCGCTCTCCGGCGTGGAGCCTTTCCGCTTTAATGCTGTGCTCTGCAACCCGCCGTTTCATCAGCAACATGCGCTGACCGATAACGTCGCCTGGGAGATGTTCCACCACGCCCGCCGCTGTCTGAAAATCAACGGCGAGCTGTATATCGTTGCCAACCGTCACCTGGATTACTTCCATAAACTGAAGAAGATTTTCGGCAACTGCACCACCATCGCCACGAATAATAAATTTGTGGTGCTGAAAGCAGTGAAGCTGGGGCGTCGTCGGTAAGATTGGCAGCTACCTGCCAGATAAGGCGTAAACGCCTTATCTGGCATACGTTCAGCACATTACCCCCAGGTCGGATAAGACGCGGCAAGCGTCGCATCCGGCAATGTCTGCCCAGTTCTGGAATCGCGTTTCCATAAAACAAAAAATCCCTGTCACCATCCTCTACATTCTCTTGTTTAGCATTTTTCTACGTTTATTCTTCCGTCACACAGATAAATTCATTCGTTGCCAATCTGTCAACGGATGTTATCATATTGCCAATTTGTCAACGGACGTGATGAAGAATGCACCTGATAACTCAAAAAGCATTGAAAGATGCTGCGGAAAAATACCCGCAACATAAAACGGAGTTGGTGGCTCTGGGGAACACGATTGCTAAGGGATATTTCAAAAAACCTGAATCATTAAAAGCAGTATTCCCATCTCTGGATAACTTCAAATATCTGGATAAGCATTATGTTTTCAATGTCGGGGGCAATGAATTACGTGTTGTAGCAATGGTCTTTTTTGAATCGCAAAAGTGCTACATACGTGAAGTTATGACGCATAAAGAATACGATTTCTTTACCGCCGTTCATCGTACTAAGGGGAAAAAATGATTGCGATTGCCGACATCTTGCAAGCAGGAGAAAAGCTAACTGCTGTGGCACCTTTTCTGGCGGGTATTCAGAACGAGGAACAATACGCCCAGGCGCTGGAACTGGTCGATCATCTGCTGCTCAACGATCCTGAAAATCCCTTGCTGGATCTGGTGTGTGCCAAAATAACCGCGTGGGAAGAATCAGCGCCCGAATTTGCTGAATTTAATGCCATGGCTCAAGCCATGCCTGGCGGTATAGCCGTGATTCGTACCCTTATGGATCAATATGGTTTAACCCTTTCCGATCTTCCGGAAATTGGCAGTAAATCCATGGTGTCACGCGTTTTGAGCGGGAAGAGGAAATTAACGCTGGAACACGCTAAAAAACTGGCAACGCGATTCGGCATTTCTCCCGCCTTGTTTATTGATTAACGCGACGTGCCGGATGCGTCGCATCCGGCGCTTCAAATAACGATTTAAATCTCCAGCGCCAGCCGTGTTCCCTGGGCAATTGCCCGTCGTGCGTCCAGCTCCATAGCTACATCGCAGCCGCCAATTAAATGCACAGTTTTCCCGCCATCAATCAGCGGTTGCGCCAGCGCGCGGTTTGGCTCTTGCCCTGCGCAGATCACCACATTGTCCACTGCTAATACCTGCGGTTCGCCGTTGATCACCACATGCAGCCCGTCATCGTCAATCTTCTGATAACTTACGCCTGGGATCATTTTCACACCCCGCGAGAGCAGGGTGGTGCGATGGATCCAGCCGGTGGTTTTGCCTAACCCCTGTCCCGGTTTGCTGGCTTTGCGCTGGAGCATCACAATCTGCCGTGGGCTACGCGGGATCTGCATTCCCTGCGGGCTTAAGCCACCAGCCTGTTGCAGGCTGCTGTCGATCCCCCACTCATTACAGAACTCGGCAATGTTCTGGCTGGTGGACTCACCCGGCTGACTTAAAAACATCGCCGTATCAAAACCAATCCCGCCACAACCGATGATTGCTACCTTTTTGCCCACAGGCGCTTTGTCGCGCAGTACGTCGAGATAACTCAACACCTTCGGATGATCGATTCCGTCGATAGGTGGAATGCGCGGTACGATCCCGCTAGCGAGGATCGTTTCATCGAACGACTGTAACTGATCCGCCGTCACGGTGTGATTGAGTTTCAGCGTCACGCCTGTTACTTCGATCATCCGGCGGTAATAGCGCAGCGTTTCGTAAAACTCCTCTTTGCCAGGGATCTGTTTGGCGATATTAAACTGACCGCCGATCTCACTGTGAGCATCAAACAGCGTTACCTGATGACCACGTGCCGCCGCGTTAATGGCAAACGCCAGCCCAGCCGGACCAGCGCCGACCACCGCCAGATTTTTTTTCTGCACGGCGGGAAGGATCGGCATTTTGGTTTCGTGGCAGGCGCGAGGATTCACCAGGCACGAGGTGACTTTGCCAACGAAGATCTGATCGAGGCAGGCTTGATTGCAGCCAATACAGGTGTTGATCTCATCGGCTCGCCCCGATTGCGCTTTTGACAGCAGTTCCGCATCAGCAAGAAACGGTCGCGCCATCGATACCATATCGGCATCACCGCGCGAGAGAATGTCGTCGGCAACCTGCGGATCGTTAATCCGGTTGGTGGTCACCAGCGGCAGCGAGACGTGGCTTTTCAGTTTGCGCGTGACCCAGCTAAAGGCACCGCGCGGCACGGGCGTGGCAATGGTCGGAATACGTGCTTCATGCCAGCCAATGCCGGTGTTGATAATGGTCGCGCCCGCCGCTTCAATGGCCTGCGCCAGCCCTACCGTTTCTGCAAAAGTACCGCCGCCTTCTACCAGGTCGAGCATCGACAGACGGTAGATAATAATGAAGTCATTGCCGACGCGTTCGCGCACTGCTCGCACCACTTCAACTGCAAAGCGCATCCGGTTGCGGTAATCGCCGCCCCACTGGTCGCTACGCTGGTTGGTGCGCAGGGTCAGAAACTCGTTGATCAAATACCCTTCGGAACCCATCACTTCTACGCCGTCGTATCCGGCCTCCCGCGCCAGTTGCGCGCAGCGGGCGAAATTGTCGATCAGTTGCAGGATCTCTTCATGGCTTAACTCATGGGGAACGAAACGGTTGATGGGAGCCTGCAATGCGGAAGGAGCGACCAGATGCGGTTGGTAGCTGTAGCGCCCGGTATGCAAAATTTGCAGGGCGATTTTGCCGCCTTCCTGATGTACGGCTTCGGTTATGGTGCGATGGTGCGGGATCTGGCTTGCGTCATTGAGCATTGCGCCGCCTTCCATGCCAACGCCTGTTAAATCTGGTGCAATACCGCCGCTGACAATCAACGCCACGCCGTGACGGGCGCGTTCAGCATAAAACGCTGCCAGCCGTTCAGCGCCGTCCGGGTATTCCTCCAGTCCCGTGTGCATTGAACCCATCAGTACTCGGTTTTTTAACGTGGTGAAGCCTAAATCCAGCGGGGCGAACAGCGACGGGTAGCTCATAAAATTGTCCAGTATGTAAAATAATTGTTATGTGGTCGGATGAGTTCTAATTTAGCCGTCGCCGGAGAAAAGGGAAAAGGGGAGTGTGGGGTTTGTGATGGGATTCAAAAAGAATACGCCTGTTCGTCATGCCGGACGGCGGTAATACAGTCGTCCGGCATCGGGAAAAATTACTGCTTACGGAAAAAATCGTTATACAACATATACAAATGCGCGGCGCTCCAGGAGAAATTTGGTGCGCCTTGCTGCGCGCCAGTGAGCGGGTTGTAATTTTCCTGAATCGGGCCGTCGGCGGTTAACCCTTTGGCGTGCTGGAAGAACGTATCCGCCAGTTTCAGGGCATCATCACGATAACCGTAACGCTCCATCCCTTTCAGACCAAACCAGAACTGATCCACCCATACGCGCCCGCGCCAGTAGATATCAGCGCCAAAAGCCGGATTGGTTAACGCCGCCGTTCCCAGCGGAACAAAGGTGTTGAACTCTTTAGGATCGAGCATCACCTTCACCACCGCGTCGGCGTTGGCCTGCGTTGCCGCACCGTTAAACAGCGGTGACCAGCCTTCTGGCCCTTTACCGCGCTCGACAATCGGTTTGCCCGCGCAGCCGTTCGGCAGCGGTTTATCTTCAATGCGCACGTCATAGTAGAACTGGGTAGTCGGGTCGAACATACAGGTGTTGATGTAGTCCGCGAGCTGCTGTGCCAACTGGCGATAGCGTTTGGCCTCTTCCGGCTTACCGAGTATGGTTGCCATCTCCGCCAGATAATGGTTATCGCTGTACATATAGCTGGCCTGATCCACCGACTCCTGCAATAGCGAGTACCCCAGCAACGTTCCGTCCTGACTGCGGTTTTCGGCGAATTTCACCGTCCAGTCGCTACGTTTGCCGCCATTAGCGACATATTTATCCAGCTGTTCTTTGTCGATAAACCCAAAGACGGCGGCGTCATCACGACCTGATTCCCACGACGCAGCAACCTGTGCCGGAATTTCCAGACTGTCGTACTGGCCTTTCTCCACCACACGGGCGTAGTTGTTCAGCCCAGACTGCGTCTCTTCTTTGTCGCCTTTTTTCACCGTAAACAGCATCTCGCCGCTCTCGGTGTTGTGGGCTTTGTCGCGGGTCGCACCATATTCCGGCACGCCGTTGCCGTTGTGATCGCGATTACGTAACCACCAGTCGTGATAGGCCACCAGCTTCGGGTACATCTCTGCCAACCAGGCTTTATCCTGGGTGACGTTATACACTTCCATTACTGACCAGGCGGCAAGGCTGGGTTTGGTATTACGTTCGTTCCAGTTGCCGCCATCGCCGCCACGCTCGGGGCTAAGGTTCCACGCTATCAGGTCGGGGACAAAGCCCACATCCTGCGGACGCACGCTGTCGCCAGGCTGGATCTGCCAGGAGAAGACCGCGCGGATATTCTCTTTGGCGATGTCCGGATTGAAATGCGCCATCGCAAACGCCTGCTTCCAGGTATCCCACGGCCAGGTCTGGTTGCCGGAGAACCAGCGTCCGGTCACCGACGGCGTGACGGTGTTATATTTCACCGCCCCGCCCGGCGAGCGCCAGTTACCGTTGAGCGTTTCGATCGCTTTCACCGCGACGCGCGTCTGTTCCGGCGTCGCATCCGGATTGGTTAACCCTTTCTTCAGATACTCTTCCCAGCGTTGCTGCGAGGCGGTGAGATAAAACGCCGGACGCGCCAGAATATCGCGGATCTGCATTTGCTCTTTGCTAACTTCCTGAGCGGTCAGCAGGTGGGAGTAGGTGGTATAGAGCGTGGTCGAACCGTTGATATGCGCCTTACTGGTAAAGCGATTGCCGTTGATTTCAGTCTGCACCGGCAGGGATTTATGCACCTGATATTCCGATTCGCCGGAGGTCAGCAGATCCCAGGTGGCGCGCACTTTGCCAAAGGTGACTTTCAGGCCATCACGGGTGGCGCTGATTTTGCGCTGGTAGTCAGGGTATTCGCCAGCAATGGTTTTATCGGAAAGCGGTTTCCCTTCTTTCGCTTCCAGTTTTTCCAGCAGTTCGCCGTCCCACACCAGATCCAGCGGTTTATTGCTGATGATTTTAGTTTCCAGTAGTGACGTGCGTGGCGTGGCGAAGCGAAGAGTCATTTCAACCTGTACATCTTTTGCTGTCAGTTTTTGCACCAGCGCGCCGGGAATACTGTATGCCTCCAGCGTGAAGTCGACTTTCTTACCGTCCTGCCAGACGGTCAGGCGGTCGAAATTGCTGGCCATAAAGTTGATGTACTCTTCCGTCAGCAGCGCAACGCCCGGAAAACCGCCCATGGTATTCGGGCCGTCTGGCAACAGATGACCATGCCAGGCTCCGAGATCGAAAAACGGATTAAAACGCTGGTGATCGTCGTAATCGTAATCCTTCATGTACTGCGGTGCGCCAGTACGGTTAATCACGTTTTTATAATTGTCAGCATTAGCGGCATGGGCGGAAAAGCTCATCAGCAGAGCACAGGCTACTGGCGTTAAAATAGTTTTTATTTTCATGAGATTACTGTCCTTATTACCAGTAAAAATATTGCATCAGGAAGATTTGGTCGCTGGGATCGTTAGAGGCATTTTTCATGTAGAAGCGGCTATCAAAAGCCGTTGCGAAACGTCCGCCGCCGTATTCGTACCAGATACCAAACTGCATGAAAGAGGTGGTTTCATCGTCAGCGTGGTCAGGGCGATGTTTGGCGTAGGTGTAAGCGGTGGAGAGATAAACGCCCTTTAACGCTTCATACATGGCGCTCACCATCATCCCGCTTTCACTTCCCGGTACATCCAGCCCGTCGGCGCGTCCGGTATGGTGCCAGGCGCGAGCGGCAAAGTTAGGGGTAAGCAGTCCCGTCAGATAGAGTTGCCCTGTGCCGTCGGTGATTTCCAGACCGTTCATCCAGGTGATGCCTTCGGCAAGGTCATACTGGATGTAACCGTTCATCATTGCCGGATAGGTGTATTTGTCGTCGTAGCGATCGTACTTGCCAAAATGTAGCCAGGCTTTGCTTTCGTCATGATGTCCGGCAGGTGTGGCGGTAACGCTATAACGAAAGTTGCCGCTTAAGTTCTGCACCTTCAGCGCGGTCATAATGTCGCGGGTATTGGGAATGACGTAGCCCAGATCGGGCGTGAAATCGCCCCACCATTGCAGGTCATCCAGCGAGGAATCCTGACGCAGACTGAGCATGATTTCGGTGCCATCATTGGTACGATAACCGCCATAGAAACGGTTAATCCCACCTTCGAAACCGCCCCAGCTATGGTCAGGCACCCAGGCATTACCGTCGTGGTCGGCCTGTACGGTCCAGCCTTCGCCGTAAATCAGGCCGAACCAGGAGCCGTACTTCATCTCCAGGCCACCTTCAATATAGGTGCCGTCGCTGTATTTATGTTTATTCTCACCCTCTAAATCCATATATCCACCAACCCCTAATTCGCCGTAAAAACGAAATGAAGGAGAAGATGTCGAGGTAATTGCGGGTGTTTTTGTGTCGTCATGTTCTGCCGGACGTGCTTCTTCAGCGG
>OATU01001885.1_pt1 | contig 11490 bp, 10 predicted proteins | sample 1516711 | NCBI WGS metagenome assembly OATU01 (sample SAMEA2579971, study PRJEB22360) | human gut metagenome | biome: human gut; feature: human-associated habitat; material: faeces | place: Denmark | collected 2008/2010 | reverse complement strand
GGAGAAGGTATTTCGTTTCTTATGGGGTGTAGCAAAAACTATATAATGTATTGGGGGGGTTTACAATTATTAATATACACCATAACCCCTACAAAAGTGTTCACAAACTTCAGGAAAATTCAAAGATAAAATTGTGCGTTTTACCAGTAAAAAAATATTGATTGTCGGAAATAGATAAAAAACCACTGATTTTATTGACTGGGATCCGTCATTTAGACGCTTTGCAGAGGATGGCTGAAAGACAAACCCCCTTTCGGTTCATGAGAAAGTAATCAGTTGTTGCATATAGTGAAACAAGTTCAAGGTTGAGAATTGAAATGGGCAAAAAAGATTGTTATAGTAAACTTGCAAGGGGATAAAAAGCAAAAACGCGAACAACAAAAAGGAGGGAAATGCGATGGATGAAGATTTGATGTTTGAAACAGGAACGAAGATTCTGGAGGACAGACTGAACGAAGCGGATTTCGACAATATATTTGTTCTGTTTGAACAGGTGTGCAACTCGGATGACATTCTTACCTTTACACTGAAAGGATACAGTGAGAGCTTCCAGTTTGTATTTGATGAGTATTCCTACGCGATTGTCTTTGAGAACGGAAGCTGCAGGACTGTGAAGGGCACCATATCTCTTCCGGACGTGACATTCCGGATTCACAAGGCAGTTGCACTGGATATCATAAACGGCCGGGTATATTCGGCGGTAGCCCACATGAACGGGGACGTGGACTACATCGGATACAAGGACGGCGCAATCCGGTTTATCAGCATTCTGGAAAATGTATTGGATGAAATAACAGATTCAGCAAGGAGGTATGGGGCTTGAGAAAGATAAAATTTGGAGTAGTCGGAGGCGGAGGCGCATTTTACTTCCATGCAAACGGCATACGAGGTTCAGAGATTCTGGAATATACGGCCATCTATGATATCAACTATGAAAATGCAAAGAGAATGGCTCAGAAATATAAAAACAACCCGATGACAGCCTATGAGAATCTGGACGACATGCTGGACAGCGACATTGACGCGGTGCTGGTCATGGTGCCCCACGTTTATCACGACAACATTGTCGTGCAGTGTGCTGAAAAAGGAAAACATGTGCTGTGTGAAAAGCCCATGGGTACCACGCTGGAAGGGTGTAAACGTATGATAGACGCCTGCGAGGAGAACCATGTGCTCTTTATGATTGCGGAGAATCACCGTTTCCTTCCGGCACACAACTGTGTGCACGACTTGATTGAACAGGGCGCCATCGGCAGGGTGACGATGATCCGGGCTTATGAGGGAGTCAATGAAATTCCCGGCTTAAGCCAGAGCGGCTTCTGGAAGGGAGACCCCATCAAGGCAGGAGGCGGGTCCCTCATGGACATGGCGGCCCACAAATTTGCCACTATCGAATATATTATGGGAAGCCGCTGCGAGGAAGTGACCGCGGTGCTGGCAAAGCAGATGATTAATCTGCCGGAGAAGGCCGAGGACAACGCGGCGGCCATCGCCAGATATGAAAACGGAGCCATTGCAGACGTTATGGTCAGCTTTACACAGATGACACCACCATTTAACAGCCTGGAGGTCTACGGAACAGAGGGAACGATCTTTGAGAACCATGCGTGGGAAAAGCCGGTACGAGTCTACTCCATGACGTCAAAGGACGAACGGATGCGCCAGAAATGGTATGAACCGGAGTGCGAGCACGCGCCGTTTCCGAAGTACTATCCCATCTCGGTGAAGAGGGAGGACGAGCATTTCGCCCGGTGCATTCTGGATCATACGGTTCCGGAGTTCACGCCGTACCAGGCCATGCATGCCATTGAGGCGATTCTGACCGGTTACCTTTCACATATTGAAAAACGGCCGGTGCGCTGTGAGGAGGTACGGAAGATGGGCGAGGAAGGCAGAACCCATGAAATACTGGAAAAGTTGGCGCCTTCTATTCCGATCAATAAGAATTTAAAGGAGATTAAGATGGCGGATCCCATTGGTTACGATAAGAAAAAGGCTGCGGGAGTGATGAAGAAATACGGACTGGATTTGCTGCTGGCCACCTCACCTATCCATGTATACTACACGACGGGGCTGCCGGTGCTTCACAGTGCGGCGAATCCGATCCTGGCTTCCCTGGCCAACCAGTATCCCTATATGGGGCTGATACGAAAAGCGGGAGAGAACACCGTATTTCACTGGAACGTCTTTAAGAGCGCGGAGACCATGTGCTGGGCCGCGGACAGTGTGGGAATCGAGAGTCCCCGCGATGTACAGAAGGCCCTCAAATGGAAGCTGAAACAGTGGGGAATGGAAGGGAAACGGGTGGGTGTGGAATCCACCGCTCCCAAATACGTGATGGATGTGCTGAACGATCCGAAGCTTGCCATAGAAGTGGTGGAGGCCGATCAGGCATTCCGCGACATGAGACTGGTCAAATCAGAGAAGGAGATGGAATACATCCTAAAGGCTACCGAGATCACGGAGACGGCGCTGAGGGCGTGCATCGACGCCTGTGCCGTGGGCGTGACGGACAACGAGCTCCTTGCAATCGGCAAGAAGGCCATGCTGGATGCGGGCGCCTCCGACTGGGATCATCTGACCATGACCATCGGGGATTCCGATCCGGAGGCGCCGGGAACCGGCCGGGAGGTTCAGGCGGGAGAGATCATCCGCCTCGACTTCGGCGCCAGCTACAAAGGGTATGTGGCGGATATCAACTGCCATGTGATCATCGGAAAGACCCCGGAAGCGGCAAAGGCCCATATCGACGCGCTGCTGGAATTCCAGCATTATATTGAGGAGCGGGTGAAGCCGGGAACTAATATGAAGGAGCTGGGAGAGGAAGCCAAAGCATGGTATCAGAACAAGTATCCGAACAGCCTGGCATTTTCCATCGGACACAGCATGGGCATGGAGTGCGAGGACGTACATATCCTGGGAACCCTGGGTAATATAGACGGCCCGTTTGAAGAGAACATGGTGTTCGAGATCGAGGCATGGGAGGAATTCGGGGGCGCCCTGATCGGCGTGGAAGATACGTATGTGGTGACAGGGGATGGCTGTAAGAAGGTCACGACCATTCCAAAACAAATTATAGAAAAATGAGAGGGGATACGAACATGAGGAAGGAAAAACCATTGGTGATCGTAGCGACACCAAACATCTGCTGGCTGCATCCGGAGGTGGCATATCCGGGAAACGCTGTGGAAATCGGAGAGGAAGCGGCACTCTGCCGGGAAGCCGGAGCCGCTGTACTGCATACCCATGCCGAGGGGCAGTGGAAGGAAGTTTATGACGAGGTAAAGAAACGCTCTGATATTATCCTCCAGGGCGGCATGTCAAGCATTCCGCTTCAGGAGAGAATCGAGCTGTTTGAGCTGAAGTATGACATGGTTTCAATCATTGCCAACCATCATGCGGAGGCATTTAAAGAGGTGAACTGTGATGTGCTTCACCCGTTATCAGAGCTGGAAGAATACGCGGCGGCCTGCAGGAAGTACGGTGTAAAACCCGAATTTGAAATCTGGCATACAGGCTCCATCTGGAATTTGAACCAGCTGATAGAGAAAGGTCTTTTAGACGCTCCATACATTACGACACTGTTCTTCGGATGGCCGGGCGGCACATGGTCACCGGCCACCGTGGAAGAGTATTTGTACAGACGCAGGCTGATGCCTGAAAACTGCGCCTGCACCGTAACGATTATGTGTGAGGAGCAGATGGATATACTTGCGGCGGCAATCTTAAATGGAGACCATGTGCGCGTGGGAACCGAGGATTATCCGTTTAACCAGCAGGGAAAGGTTTGCACGACCCATGAGCTGGTACAGGAGATTGCAGACGTTTCCAGGAGTCTGGGGCGGGAAGTGGCAACGGCGGCCCAGGCCCGGGAGATGCTGGGATTATAAAGGAAAAGGGAAGGATAAGACTATGGGGAAGAAAGTTGCGGTTGTAACGGGCGCGGCCAATGGAATCGGTCAGGCATCGGCTTTAAAATTTGCCAGGGAAGGGTATGCGGTTGCTATGATCGACATCAGTCCGGCGCTCAGCAGGACGGAAGAAATGGTGACTGAAATGGGGGGAGAATTCCTCTCCTGCGTGGGCGATGTCCAGGATGAGACGACCATGGAGAATTTCATCAATACTGTGATCGAAGTCTATGGCAGAATCGACGTGCTCAACAATAATGCGGGAATTGTGGTCGTAAAGCCTTTGGAGGACACGAAATTCGAGGAATTCGAGCGTGTGGCCAAGGTCAATATCGGCGGAACCTTTGTCCTGACGAAGCTGGTGCTTCCGATGATGAAACAGCAAAAGGAGGGGGCCATCGTCAATCTGGGGTCCATATCCGGCCACGTGGGTCAGACGGAACATGCCATTTACGGGGCGACCAAGGGGGCGGTCATCGCGTTTACGAGGGCGGTTGCCTGGGAGGTGGCGGATTACAACATCAGAGTTAACTCCGTGAGCCCGGGATCTGTGGATACTCCCATGCTGCGTTCGGATATACAGCTGGAGGCGACCCGCACCGGACTTCCGTTTGAAGATGTAAAGAAGGTAAGGGAAGCGGAGCAGGCCTTTAAACGCTGGGCGGAGCCATCCGAGATCGCTGAAGCCATCTATTTTCTGGCCAGCGACGGGGCGTCCTTCATTACGGGATCTGACTTACTGGTAGACTGCGGCTGGGCGGCAAAATAGGAGGAGCTTACATGGGAAAACGTTATTTTATTACAGGCGCCACCGGCTGTATCGGCGGCTGGGTGGTGAAAAATCTGATTGAATCAGGCCGGGAGGTTTATGCGCTGGTGCGCAGCCCGGAGAAGCTGTCTGTGCTGGAGCTGATTATGGAAAAGGAGGAAATCGGGAAGATCCATGTGGTAAAGGGAGATATTACCGATTACCAGCTGCTTCTTCATACTCTGAAGGACGATGAGATCGACACGGTCATTCACATGGCTGCGATGCAGATGCCGTTCTGCCAGGCGGACCCGGTTCTGGGCGCCAGGGTAAACGTGGAAGGCACCGTCAATATGTTCGAGGCGGTAAAGGCCTGCGGATTAAAGAAGCTGGTGTACGCCAGCAGCACGGCGGTTTACGGCCTGACGGAAGAGTATGAGGGCGGTGTCTACGACAACAGTTCGCCGTTCCATCCTCACGCCCACTACGGTGTGTACAAGCAGGCCAATGAGTGGAGCGCCAGGATTTACTACGAAAAGGAGTGCATTTCCAGTATCGGTTTAAGACCTTACGTGGCCTATGGACCACTGAGAGACCAGGGGATGACGTCTACCCCGACGACCGCCATGAAGGCCGCCGTCAAGGGAGAAGCATACGAGATTTCGTACGGAGGGGATTTCGATTTCCAGTATGTGGACGATGTGGCGAAGGCATTTATCATGGCGGCAGAGGCAGAGTACGAGGGGGCTCACTGCTTTAATTTCGCCGGAAATTCCGTAAATATGACGGAAGTGGTGAAGGCCATCGAGGAGGCGTGTCCTCAGGCGAAGGGGCTGATTACATTTAAAGACGAACCGCTGCCATTTCCAAAGAATATCAGCGGAAATGAACTGGACCGGCTGATAGGGGAAGTGCCGGTGACGCCTCTGGCTGAAGGGGTCAGGCAGAGCGTGGAAATATTCAAAAGCCGCATGTAAGCGTCTGGGAGACAGACGCTGAGTGCTTATAACAAGGAGGAGAAGATATGAAGTTAGGACGTATGGTTACGGTTATCTTGGCAGCAGCATGTGTGGTATCGATGGCGGGATGCGGACAGAAACAGGCTCCGGCGGGAACGGCGGAAGCTCCGAAGACGACGGAGGCGGCCACGGCTGAATACCGGCACTTACGCGGGAGGCGGCAAATGGGGCGTCGGCCGAACCGGCCGCTGCGGAGAATAAAGAGACAGGAGAGAAGATAAAGATCGGCATTTCCATGCAGGGAAATCAGAGCGGGTTTGTTCAGTATTTTACATCGGCCATGTATGAGTATCAGGCGACGAAGGCACAGGATATCGACATGGAAGTGGTATTTGCAGATGACGATCCGGCGAAGCAGTTCAGCCAGGTGGAAACCTTTGTGAGTAAAAAAGTAGACGCCATCATTATTCAGCCGGTAGACAAGACTCAGTGTGCGGCAGCCGTGGATCTGGCGGCGGATGCAGGCGTTCCGATCATCACGTTAAACACCGTCACGGACAGCACGAGAAACACGGCCCATGTGGGCTGTGACGACGAGCAGGCCGGTGAACTCCAGATGGAGAGAATCATCTCCGTATGCGGTCCCGATGCGAAGCTGGCTTACGTGGATGCGGTTCTGGGGCATTCTGCACAGGTGTTAAGGGCACAGGGGTATGAGGCGGTGCTGGCCAAGAATCCGGGTGTGGAGCTGGTCGTACACGATACGGGAAACTGGTCTCCGGAGGAATCCATGAGACTTGTGGAGAACTGGCTGCAGGCAGGAAAGGACGTAGACGCCATCCTGTGTATGGCAGACTGTCAGCTTACCGGTGTCATTACAGCTGTTGAAAACGCGGGCAAGATGGGGGAAATCAAGCTGGCGGGAATGGACTGTGATCCGGTGATCTTAAAAGCAATCAAGGACGGAAAAGTGGACTGTTCCATCTGGCAGGATGGTCTGGCACAGGGAGAAAATGCGCTGCGCCTTGCCATTTTAGCGGCCCAGGGCGAGGAAATATCCGATTATATTATTCCTTATGAGGTTTGTACGAAGGATAATATCGAAGAGTACGAGAAGAAAGCGGCTGAACGTGACGAGCTGGCGAAGAAATATTTCTAATCAGCAGAAACGGCGAGGTATATGCGGGGAGCGCTGCGCGGGGGTGCGCGCAGGCTCCCCATTTAAACAAGGAGGGGGCAGCATGGCTAATCAGACGGAAGAGAAGAATCATGAAATCATAGTGGAAATGAAAAATATAGACATGCGTTTCCAGGGCGTGCACGCACTTGATGATGTGTCCATTACCTTAAGACGGGGTGAGGTGCATGCGCTGATGGGGGAAAACGGTGCCGGAAAATCCACACTGATGAAGATTCTGGTTGGGCTCTATGTGCCGACAAAAGGGGAAATTTACTACAAGGGGAAACAGGTGCATTTTAAATCGGTCATGGACACGAAGAAGGCCGGAATCAGTATGATATTTCAGGAATTCAACCAGGTAAAGTACATGATGGTAATGGAAAATATCTATCTGGGCCGGGAGCCGATGACCAGGACAGGCTGTGTGGACTATCAGAAAATGTACGAGGATTCCAAGCGCCTGCTGGAGGGGCTGGGAGTAGACTTAGACCCGAAAGCGAGGATGGCGGATTTAACGGTGGCAAAGTTTCAGCTGGTGGAGATTGTAAAGGCAATTTCCTACGATGCGGATGTCATCATCATGGACGAGCCGACTTCGGCGCTGAGCCAGACGGAGATTGAATATCTGCTGAAGACGGTGAGACGGTTATGCGACCAGGGAAAGGCGATCTTATTTATCTCCCATAAGCTGGAAGAGGTATACGGGGTCTGCAACCGTGTGACGATTCTGAGAGACGGACGCTTTATCCATACCGGTCTGGTGAAGGATATTACGGAAGCCGAGATGATCAAATATATGGTGGACCGTGAGATTTCCGAAATGTATCCGAAGCAGCAGGCGAAGATCGGGGACGTCGTTCTGGAAGTGAAGAATTTAACCAGGGCGAAGGAATTTGAAAATGTGAGCTTTACTCTGAGAAAGGGAGAAATCCTGGGACTGGCAGGGCTCATGGGCGCCGGAAGAACGGAGGTCGTAGAGACGATCATGGGTGTCCGGAGGCCGGACAGCGGAGAAATCTATTTAAACGGAGAAAAAATTGTGAACCGAATCCCGGAGGACGCCATCCGGCGGGGGATTATCATGGTTCCTGAAGATAGAAAGAAAAACGGTCTGATGCTGAAGCTGGGGATCAGAGACAATCTCCTCATGTCGGCACTGCGCAAGTGTCTGAAAAACGGGGCGCTTAACAAGTCTTTAGAGACAAAGTACTGCAAGGAATTCGGGGATAAACTGGAGATCAAGAGAAGCGGCGATGACCAGCTCTGCGCGAATCTTTCCGGGGGAAATCAGCAGAAGGTGGTCGTGGCACGCGTGCTGAACGCGGATCCGGATATTATTATCCTGGATGAGCCGACGAGAGGAATCGACATTAAGACGAAGTCCGACATTCACCGGCTGATGTCCACGCTGGCCTGCGAAGGGAAGTCCATCATTATGGTTTCCTCGGAGTTGCCGGAGGTGCTGGGGATCAGTGACCGGATTCTGGTGCTGAATGAGGGGCATGTGACCGGAATCTTAAACAGGGACGAGGCCGATCCGAGTATAGTGATGAAGTACGCGGTCAAGAAGGAGATTGGGGGAGAAGAACATGGCAGAGAAAACAGCTGAAAAACAGAGTGTAAAAGAGTTTGTCAATAATCATGGTATCGTCATTGGGTTTGTCATAATATTTTTGTATTTATCCATATTTGCTCCGAATTTCTTAAGCGCCAGCAATATGATTAATATACTGAAGCAGATTTCCTGTATCGGCATCGCCACCATCGGCGTAGGTGTGCTGATTATCATGAACTGCATCGACTTGTCGATCGGCTCTATGTTCGCGCTGTCCGGCGTGACGGCGGGAATCATGGTATCGAGCAGTGTGGCAGGATACGGACTTCCGGCTTTTGTCGGATATGCGGTAGGAATCGCCACCGGCGTTCTGTTCGGCGCGTTTAACGGAATCATCGTGGCAAAGGGCAAAATCCCGGCATTTATCGTTACCATGGGCACCCAATCCATCGCCAGGGGCCTTGCACTTATCCTGGCTCATGGAATGCCTATCGGCAGTTTTTCGGATTCCTTCAACTATCTGGGTTCTACCTCCATCGGAGGTGTTCTGCCGTGGTCAGTCATCGTGTTTGTTATTGTGGTCATCGTGATGAATTTCGTCATGAAGAAACGTCCCATAGGCCGCTATGTTTATGCGGTAGGCGGCAATGAGGACGCCGCCCGAGTGGCCGGCATTAATGTGGATAAGATCAAGATCCAGGCGTATTTAATAGAGGGCGCGCTGCTGGGACTGGCCAGTACGCTCATGGCCTCCAGGCTGAAATCGGCTTCCCCCAACCTGGGGGTGGGCTATGAACTGGACGCCATCGCAGGCTGTATCATCGGCGGTGTCAGCTTCACAGGCGGCATCGGCAAGGTATTTGATATGGTTTTGGGCGCGCTGATTATCGGTGTGATCAACAACGGTATGGATTTGCTGGGCGTTGAGGCGTTCTATAAACAGGTGGTGAAAGGATCGATCATCGTCGTCGCGGTACTAATCGACAGAAAGCGGTCCGGACGAAGTTAAGACTACGGCTGAAAAACGGTTACAGACTGGAAAAATGCTGGAGTGGTGTGGTATACTGGTATTAATTTTTAATCACACGCGAGTACAGCTTTGCATTATGAACGCAGTGCTGGATAAAGGAGGGCGAAGGGGATGGTATTACAGTCATTGGACCGTGGGCTGGATGCGTTAAACATTCTGGCAAAGCATGATCTGGTGTCGGTTACGGAACTGGCTAAGGAGCTGGGGGTGGATAAGAGCACGGCTTCCAGGATCATGGAAACGCTGCGCCAGCACGACATGGTTCAGCTGGATAAAAAAACGAGGAAATACAAGCTTGGATTCCGGGTGCTGCATCTGGCCGAACGGTTCCGCAGCAGACTGCAGATCATCGATATCGCGCGGCCGGTTCTGCTGGAAGTCAGCCGAGAACTGGGGCAGAGCGTTCATTTATGCGCCTATAATAAGGGGATGGTCTATGTGATTGACCAGGTGGTCAGCGACCTGCCTTACTCCATGTCGGCTATGGTAGGGCTGATCGAGCCGATCCATTCCTCATCTGTGGGAAAATGCATTTTCGCCTACCGCACACCGGAGCGGATGGAGGAGATTCTGGAGGATTATGAGTTTACCAGCTACACAGTCCATACGATCACAGAGAAGGCGAAGCTTCTGGAGGAATTTGAGAAGATCCGGAGCCAGGGGTATGCAGTGGATGACGAGGAGATGTTTATCGGTGTCCGTTGTATTGCCGTTCCCGTATTCGGCTACTTAAACAGTGTCCGCTACGGAATCGGTATCTCCGGTCCTATCGATTTGATGTCGCCGGAAAAACTGGAGATATACAGAAAAAGGCTGATGGTGGCCGCGAAGAAGATCAGGCGGGAAGTGGAACTGCTCTGATGATCGAAAGATAACAGCAAATTTTTATGAGTGAGTAAGACGGAGAAGCAGGAAATTCTGTTTCTCCGTCTTATGGTTTTGTGGGGGGGAGATTTACGGGATACTCAGCATTTCAAGTAACTGTGGAAGAAAGAAACGTTTCTATTTCTGTACGTGCCAGATTAAAGCCGCCGACCTGACAGTGCTGTTCTCCGCCTTCCGAAGCCGTAAATATCCGGCTGGTGACAGAGGAGGCGTGGGTCAATTTTCGCTCGATCTGCCGCATTCTCTTAACCGGCACATACTGGTCACATGCTCCGGCAAGAAGAAGGACATCCTGGGTAACCAGACTGATACAGTCTGTAAGCCTGTGGCATTCTATGTTTTTTAAAAAATCATAAGGCGCTGTGGTACCGGTAATATACATTCCATGCGTTATCTTCCAGTTTAGGTCTAGGTCAGACTCCATTTTCCGCCGTATCAGGGAATTGATAAGCTCTCTCCTCTCGGTTAATAAAAGCAGCCGGAGAACAGTTCCTTTTAACGGTGAGAGACGGCTTAAAATAAGATCGAGCCCCCAGTAAAAGATGTCACAGCAGATTACGTAATGAATTCTTTTGTCAAATGCCGCCGCCCGCGGCGCCAGATATCCGCCCCAGGATATTCCCAGAATTGTGACACTGCTGAGATGAAAGTAATCGAGAATGGCCTTTACCGGTTTTTCCCACTTGTAAGTAAAGACGAGGCCATTTTTTCTCGCCTGTCCCTGACCCGGCCCTTCAAATAATAAGATGGTATAGCCCTTATCCGGATATTCTTTTAGGAGCGGATAAAATTCTTCCATAAAGGAATCGTAGCCGCCGTGAATCAGGATAACACCCCGCTCATTTTCTGCCGAATGGAGGTTAGGAGGACTTACAATGTCTGACGAACAGAGATGAGGGGCACTTCCCGGTCTGGCTTTTAAGCGGATTGCAGGCAAATATGTGTTCTGATAAGTAACCTCGAACCTCTCCATGGAATCTTCCCTATATGCCAGGTCAAAGCACTCCCGGAAAAGCCTGTAACACTCTTCTTTTCGGACTGATGTATCGGGGAGGTAAAATTCTGCCATGCGGTAATAAGCGGCTGCATGTTTGAAACGCTGCTCCGTGCGGGCTTTTTCAGCTGCGGCCCACCAGGTGGCCGACCAGCTTTCCATATCGGTGATTTTGGAAGCCGCTGCCGTGATCTCTGCCAGTATCCGGGCGTTTTGATGGCATCTGCT